>Ga0123357_10004551_pt1 | contig 16326 bp, 12 predicted proteins | sample TergutEmb28metaG_FD_89873 | JGI IMG/M metagenome (GOLD analysis project Ga0123357, IMG submission 89873) | Embiratermes neotenicus P4 segment gut microbial communities from Petit-Saut dam, French Guiana - Emb289 P4 | ecosystem: Host-associated > Arthropoda: Insects > Digestive system > Gut ... | reverse complement strand
GGCCAACGGACCTGGGAAATCTTGGCTTCCCTCGCCGCCACCGCCCACCAAACCGGCAAAGACTTCATCGAATCAATGGGCACACTTCTCCAACGCCCAACTTACGCCCGCTAAACACGTACGTGGAAGCCGTAAGCATGGCGGCGGGCATCATCCTTGCTCGCTGGTTCGGAGGCGAAGCGGAGCGGGTATATGCAATGATGGGTGGCGATCCTGATGATGCCGGTGGAGTGGAACTGGCGGAGTTGCAGATGCACATTGAAGGGCGAGGCGGACGGATTACCGCCTGTGAACTGCGAGACACAAAGAGACGCTACAGAGGAGGCGGAACAGCACGGGATGCTCTCAATCGCATGGTTGAAGCCGGGTTTGGGCGTTGGGAGCAATCGCCACCGGGTAAAAAGGGAGGTCGCCCGGTGGAAGTTTTTGTACTGAATGCGCCGGTCGCAAAACCCCATGGTCGCCCGGTCGGTGGTCTGGAAACCACCGTTTTTGATAGCCACAATGAGGGTTTCGCGACCGCGACCGCCCGACCGGAGGGGTTTTGCGACCAGTTGCTACCGACGGACAATACGGTCGATGATCGCGACCACTCCAACGGCGATCCCGACGGCGAGGACGTGGAGGTGACGTTATGAGTGTCGCCGGTGACATCATCGACGGGCTGGCCGACATCGGTATCCGGCTGGTCGTGAAGGGTGACGAGTTGGTGGTCAACGCCCCCCGTGAAGTGCTGACGGCGGAAATGTTGGCGAAGCTCAAGGCGTCGAAGGGGCCGCTGGTGCGGGAACTTCAACGGAGGACGGGACGGCGGGGAGACAACTGGCACCTAGACGAACACGGACGCCTCACTCTCGACACCGGCGAGGTGTACGCCCCCACCATCACCGGCGGATGGATTCTGGTGAAGCATCCCACGAAGCGGATGCGGGAGCCGGGGACGGTGGAGGTGACGCGATGGCCGATCGGCTCGGGCATCACCGTGACTGAGTTGCGATTGATCTTCGACAACAAGGACCGCGTTGACGTGTTCACGCAGGCTGCGGGCAGGACCATCACAGGCAAGGACGGTTACGGTCGCGAAGTGACGATAATGAAAGACCCCGCAAAACAGTGAGGAGTGTAAAGTGCCAGTATCAGCGACAAGTCCTGAAGCACAAATCGTTCTGAAGCATTTTGAGCTGCTTGGACATTCAGGCCGATTCCTGGAGATCGGTGCCCACGACGGCAGGACAACCAGCAATACGTTGCGGCTGGCCGAAATAGGCTGGTCCGGAGTCTGCTTCGAGCCGGACGAGCGGACATTCCCGAAGCTAAAGCAAGAGCACAAGGACCGTCCGCATGTCATATGCAAGCAGGCTGCGGTAACAGAGAACACAGACGGCCATGTCACGTTTTATCCGACAGACTCGACTGTGGCCGCCACGACGTTAAAGTCGTTCGCCGGGGATTGCCGCACCGAAATCTCGGTTCCGGCCATGTCCGTCGCGATGCTACTCCGGACGTTCGGTGATAACTACGACTTCGTGACCATCGACACGGAAGGCACAAGCTACGAACTCTTCAAGGCTATGCCGTGGGATCGCCTGAAGAATGTGAGCCTGGTCTGCGTGGAGCACGACGGACATCGTGGAAAGCAGTACGATCGCAGCCGGGAAATCGTGGAACACGCCCGTAAGTATGGCTTCGTCGAGCTATGCCGGACGCCCGTGGACGTATTCTTGCATCGTCCGGGTGAATCAATGCCAGCGCCGGGGCCTAATCCGGCGACGGAGCATGTGCCGCTGTGCAACCTGGCCGGCCCGCCGAATATCTACGTGGCGTGCCACAAGTCCCGCCGTCCCGTCATCACGAACTACCTCGCGGGCCTGCCTCACGAAGTGCTGTACTCTCCGGCCCACGACCTTCCGAAGGACTGGAACCCGACGCAGAAGAAGTTCGTGTACCCGCTGGCGACCCGTCACCCGCCTTATGCGGTTTTCGGATCGAGCCTGACCGGGCACTACCGGGCTTACAAAGCCCACCAGTACGCCTGTGAGGCGGCGTTGAAGTCGTGGCCGGGTTGGGCGATGAGCGGGTGAGCCATGCCTTGACGATTGCGGCCAAGGCGGTGCCGGATGCGGGCAAAAGGCAAAGGGAATGACAAAGTGAAGTTGCCCGGATCGTGGCATCGGTCATGATGCTGGCACGTTTCAGTCTGGACAATGCTCCGTAACTCCTTAAAATATAAGAGTTTTCCTGCTCCGTCCTGATTCGGCCGGAGCGCAAGTCCGCGTAGCTCAGTTGGATAGAGCGGCGGTTTCCTAAACCGCAGGTCGCAGGTTCGATCCCTGTCGCGGACGTTCGACACGCAAGAAAAGTGAAAAGAAGAAAAGTGAAAAAGTAAAAGGACTTCCCCTTTTAACGTTTACCTTTTATCTTTTACCTTCTCCTGAAACATGAGGATCATATGACGACCACCAGTCCCCCTCCGCCGCCCGCCAAGGCCGTTTCCGACAAGGATCTCGAAGCTGTTCAGAATCTCCGTTCTGCCCGCGGCGCCATCAAAAGCGAACTTTCCAAAGTCATCGTCGGCCAGCAGGACGTCATCGACGAACTGCTCATCTCCATCTTCACCCGCAGCCACGCCCTTCTCGTCGGCGTCCCCGGCCTTGCCAAGACACTGCTCATCTCCACACTCGCTCAAACCCTCGCACTTTCTTTCAAACGTATCCAGTTCACGCCCGACCTGATGCCCACCGACATCACCGGCACCGAGATGATCTACCAGGACCCCGCCACCAACGAACGCAAATTCAAATTCCTTCCCGGGCCCATTTTCGCCAACATTATTCTTGCCGACGAAATCAACCGTACCCCGCCCAAGACGCAGGCCGCGATGCTCGAAGCGATGCAAGAACGCCGCGTCACCGTCGGCGGCGTCGACCACAGACTCCCCGATCCCTTCTTCGTCCTGGCCACCCAAAACCCCGTCGAACAGGAAGGCACCTATCCTCTGCCCGAAGCCCAGCTCGATCGCTTCATGTTCATGGTCCTCGTCGATTATCCCAGTGCCAGCGAGGAGCGTCAGATCATGAAAATGGGCACCGGCATCTCCAGCGCCAAGCCCACCGCCGTTCTTACCGGCGAAGATATTATCTCGCTGCAACAGACCGTTCGTCGCATGCCTGTTGCGGACCATGTGTACGCTTATGCCGAGAAGCTTGTCCGCGTCACCCGTCCCAAGACGCCTGAAGCACTCGAATTCGTGAAGAAGTGGATTACCTGGGGCGCCGGTCCGCGAGCGAGTTTGAACCTGATCATGGCCGCCAAGGCCCGTGCCATTCTCAACGGCCAGGTTCACGTGAGTTGCGACGACGTTGCCGCCGTTGCCGTTCCCATTTTCCGTCATCGTCTGATTCCCAACTTCGCCGCCCAGTCCGAAGGCGTGACCTCGACGGACATCACCAACAAAATTCTCGCGGCGATCCCGAAGGATACGAAACTCTCGTAAAAAATTCGAAATTCGGAACTCGAAATTCGAAACAAATTCCAATGTTTCAATGTTCAAATTGTCAAAACCTTTGGAGTATCCCTTGATGCAGTTCCGTTTCGAGTTTTGAACTTTGGATTTCAAATTTGATTCGAATTTCGAGTTTCGAATTTCGAGTTTTTCCCAGGATTGTCCATGCCTTCACCGCCGACCCTGACCACTTTTCTCGATCCGACCGCGATCAACCAGGCCGAGGCTCTCGGACTGCATGCACGGTTCGTCGTCGAAGGTTACATGGCCGGCGAGCACAAGTCGCCATTTCGCGGCTTTGCCATTGAGTTCACCCAACACCGCGAATACGTCCCCGGCGACGATCTCCGTCATCTCGACTGGAAAGTCCTCGGCCGCACCGACCGCTACTACCTCAAACAATACGAACAGGAAACCAACTACGTCGCGCACCTGCTGCTCGACGGCTCGGAATCCATGAACTACGGATCGGGGGGGGCGGGCTCGATCACCAAGTTGCACTACGGCAAAATGATGGCCGCCTGCCTCGCCTACCTCGTCCTGCTCCAGCGAGACGCCGTCTCGCTCTCCGTTTTCGACGCCGCCATCAAGACCCACATCCCCCGCACCGGCAACATGGCCTCCATCCACAACATGATGACCCTCCTCGCCAACTTCGTCGCCGACGGCAAAACCAACATCGCCACCATCCTTCACGACCTCGCCGGCCAGATCAAACGCAAAGGCATCGTCATCATCATCAGCGACTTCCTCGACAACGAAGACGCCGTGCTCGAAGGCATCCAGCACGTCCGTTTCGGCGGCAGCGAAGTGATCGTCTTCCACGTCCTCGACCCTTTCGAGCTCGAATTCCCCTTCAAAGGCATCGTCGAATTCGACGGTCTCGAAAAACTCCCCGGCGAAGAAAAACTCCTCGTCCAACCCCAGCAAATCCGCAAAAGCTACCTCGAAGCCCTCGACGCCTGGCGGACCCGCATCCGCGAAGGTTGCGAAAAAAATAACTGCCATTATTTCCTCGTGAACACCAGTCATCCGATCCACGAAATCCTTACCGGCTACCTCGCCTTCCGATTACGAACCTCCGCCCGATAAAAAGAGACTCCACCCAATGCCCAAAAACACTTCCATTCTCCACGCCACGGGATTGATTACGATGAGCGATTTGTGCTTGATTGAACGTAGCTTTCGCCCCTACCGGGGCGACGACATTTTTGAGATGACGCCAACCCACGGCAGCGCGGCTACCGCCGCTTGCCGTGGGCTAAAAGCTCAAGCCCCTACCGGGGCCGACCTTCCGTTCCCGAATTTCCGGAAAGATATGTTTTGCAGAACGAGCGTTGATCTTCGATCAACGGCTAAACTGGATACGGATCGCCCAAGGGCGACCGCTAAAAACTTCTGGCTTCTGGCTTCTGGCTTCTTCCATTAGAGACCGACATGTTCTTAAATCCGCTACTGCTCTTTGGTATCTCGGCCGTGTCGGTGCCGATTATCATCCATATTCTGAATCGTCGCAGATTTCAGCGGGTCGTCTGGGCGGCTATGCGCTTCGTCAGAATCGCGATGGAAAAGAATCAGCGTCGCATTCAGTGGGAAGAGATCATTTTGTTGGCGATCCGCTGCCTGCTCGTAGCCGTGCTCGCATTAGCTCTTTCTCGCCCCATGCTTTCTTGGGCCAACAAAGCCGCCAGTGCTTTTGGTGCCGCCAAGGTCACCGCCGTCGTCCTCATCGACCATTCCTACTCCATGAGCCAGATCGACGGCCAGACCAGCAAGTTCGAGCAGGCCAAACGCGTCGCCGACCAGATCGTCAGCAATCTGCCCAGCGGCTCGAATGTCGCGGTCTTTCTCGTCTCCGACGCCGCCACGCCTCTTGTCCCCCAGCCCACTTACGACCTGCTTTATGCCCGTGACGCCATCGGCAAAGCCACCCTCAGCGACCGCGGCAGCAATCTCCTCGCCCCGCTCCACGCCGCCATCGACCTCCTCAAGGACCACGCCAGTCCTCGCAAGGAACTCTACCTCGTCACCGACACCCAGGCCCTGGGCTGGAAGCAGACCGGCGATATTCAGCGGCTCTTTTCTGATGCCCGCAAAGAGATCACCGCCAACCTCATTTTCGTCGGCCAGCAAGCCGCCATGAACCTCGGCGTGAGCGATCTCCGCCTGGCCGGCGCCCTGGCCACCACCAACCGCCCGCTCCGTTTCGAAGCCCAGGTCACCAACTACGGCTTTACTCAGGTCCAGAACATTCCCATCAAACTCTCCGTCGACGGCGATCCTCCGTCCGAAGAAGCCGTCATTGATGCCATTCCCGCCGGCCAATCCAAAGCGATCTCGCTCTACGCCCGTTTCAAAACCGACGGCCTGCACACCGTCACCGTTCGTCTCGCCCCCGACGCCCTGCCCGCCGACGACTCCCGCACCATCGTCGTCCGCGTCATCAAGCAGGCCCAAATCCTCGTCATCGACGGCAGCCCCCTTGCCACTACTCCAAAAGAAGACCTCGAAACCAAATCCTATTTTCTCCGCGAAGCGCTCCAGCCCGTCCCTCCCAACCTGCGTGACCAGTTCTATATTCAAGTCAAAACCATTGCCCGCAGCGGCGGTGAGGGGGGCAACCTCGCTCAGGCCCATCTCGACGACTACGACGCCGTCATTCTCTGCAACGTCCCCGACCTTCCCTCCGCCGACACCGACGCCCTCAAGCATTACGTCCGTAACCTCGGCGGCGGCCTGCTCGTCTTCCCCGGCCCCGACGCCAAGCCGCAATACTACGTCGACCAACTCTTCCGCAAAGACCCTTTCCTCCCCGCTGCCCTGGGCGAACCTCGCGGCGACGCAGAACAAGCCGAAAAATTCTGGACCTTCCAAACAAACAATTACGCTCATCCCATCGTCACACTCTGGAACGATCCCGCCGCCGGTAATCTCGCCAGCGCCCGTTTCTTCAAAACCGCCACGCTTCAACAGCTCCCCGACACCACCCGCATCGTCCTGCGCTACAACGACGGCTCCCCCGCCATCGTCGAACACACCTTTGGCCTCGGCCGCGTCATCATGCTCGCCATCGGCTCCGACACCGCCTGGAGCGACCTGCCCGTCCGACCCAAAGTCTTCATCCCGCTCCTCCACCGCATGCTCGCCTCGCTCCTGGCCCGCCAGGACGATTATCTCAACGTCAAGGTCGGCCAGAACTTCATCCTCAACACCTCCCCCGACCTGGTAAACAAAGACGCCCTCATTACTCGCCGCCCCGAAGATTTCAGAGAGGGGGGGGGCAAACCCGTTTCCGAAACTCGCCGTGTCAGCCTCGAAAACGACCGTGCCGTCTTGAAGTTCGAGAACACCAACGTCGCCGGCGTGTACGACGTCCAGTTCACCACCGACGCCTTGCCCTGGAAATTCTCCGCCCTCCGCGACCCGGAAGAATCTCGCCTCGAATCGCTCTCGCAGGATCAGTTCACCCAGCTCGCCTCCGTCGCCAAGGTCATTCATTGGAAGCCGGACCTTCAGATCGTCGCCGAGCTGAAAAAAGAAAACGCCGGCTCCGAACTCTGGTTTCCGCTTTCCATTGTCGCCCTGATCCTCGCCACCACCGAAACCCTACTCGCCCACTGGTTCAGCAGGAGCAAGTAATGAATCATATAGCCCCGGCTTTAGCCGGGATAACCGTTCGCCATCTAGCCTGGCTTTCAAGGAAATGGATCAATGACTTGGATTAAAGCCACCGTTTCATTCGTTGTCGTCTTTATCCTCTCGTTTGTTTTGGGCGGCTGTTTTCTCATGCCGCACCTGCCTCCGGTTCCTGATCGTCCTGTCACTGTTTTCGAAATGGAATATTGGCTCACCAATTGGGCAGGTGCGTTGCTTGGTGCTGTCCTGGGCGGTCTCTCGGCTTGGCAGATCATGCGAAGTGACCGCAAAAAAGTAAAAGGGAGAACCGAATGAGGGAAGTTCTCCTGAGACTCTTAGGCATTTGGTCCGAACAGGCCGGCCGCATCGTCAAGGTTGGCTTCAGCTACCACGGCGATGTTCCGCTTTGGCTCGCCATCCTGCTGGCCATCGCCCTTGTCGCCATGGTTATCTGGCTCTACCAGCATACTCCCGAAGCCCTCGCCCAATGGCGGCGGATTGTTCTGACCGCCCTTCGCTCCGCTGTCCTTTGCCTCATTATTCTGCTGTTGGTTCACCCCATTATCGCCATCACCACCGCCGGCTCGATTCGCCAGAGCCTTCTCATTCTCGTCGACAACAGCCGCAGTATGCAGATCGCGGACATGCGGATCGATCCTCTGGACGCCAGACGCGCCGCCCTCGTCACCGGCACCCTCGACCCACGCAAAGGCATCGACCAGAAACCCGACAAACCCCTCCTCGCCGCCGCCCCCATTCGTCGCATCGATCTCGTCCAGGAATCGCTCAAGACCTCCAAGCTCAATCTGCTTCCTCGTCTCGATCGCGACTTCGACCTTACCGCTTATAGTTTTGATCGCGACGTCCACGAACTGGCCATTCCCAAACCGCGCGACCAGGCCCCGACTACCACCGTCTCCGAATTCCTCGTTTCCGTCCTTCTCGTCTCGTCGCTCCTGGGCGTTCTCATCGGCATCGGTGTGATACTCGTCTGGAAGCCCCGCACCATCGGCCTGTACACCACCGCCGGCTGCCTCGCCCTTTTCATCATCTGCTACTTCACCCTCGGCTCCCTCGATCGCAAGCGCCAAACCGCCGTCCGCGGCACACAGGACGTCGCCTACAACGCCGACTGGATCGCCCGCCTCCAAGCCGATGGCAATCAGACCGCTATCGGCGACGCCGTCCGCGACGCCATCCTCCGCAAGCGTGGCCAGCCCGTCGCCGGTCTCCTGCTCATCTCCGACGGCGGCAACAACGCCGGCTCTCTCGCCTCCGAAGCCGCCAAACTCGCTCACGAAGAGAACCTCCCCATCTACACCTACGGCGTCGGCATCGAAAAACCCCGCGATATCATCGTCGGCGGCGTTATCGCCCCCAGCGTCAGCTTCGTTAAAGACGAAGTCTCCGTTACCGTCCGCGTCCGCGGCCAGGGCCTCGAAGGACAAAACGCACAACTCGTCCTCAAACTCGGCAGCGATATCGTCGACCACAAAGAGATCACCTTCCTCGGCGAATCTGAGCAAGTCATCCCCATGAAATTTACCCCCGCCAAGATCGGCGACTTCGACCTCACTGCCTCCATCGACCCGCGCCCCGACGAAGTCGTCAAGGACAACAACTCCGCCACCCGCCACGTCCGCATCATCGACGATCGCATCAAGGTGCTCGTGATCGATCAACTCCCTCGCTGGGAATTCAAATATCTCCAGGCGATGCTGCTGCGTGACCGACGCGTCGACGCCAAGTTCCTTCTCCTCGACGCCTCCCCCGACATCGCCGACATCAAGGACTCCCCCTACATCAAATCTTTCCCGCCCGGCATCCGAGAACTCTCCGCCTTCGACCTGATCGTCTTCGGCGACATCGACCCCAAACGCCTCACGCCCATCCAGCTCGACACCATCAGCGACTTCGTCTCCCGCTACGGCGGCTCGCTGATCATGATCGCCGGCAAATCCTTCGCACCCTCCGCCTACAAAAACACCCCCATCGAACGCATGCTCCCAGTTGAATTCGAACAGATGCCTCGCACCTCCGCCATTTCCGACGCCGACCGTCCGATCAAGCTCGAGCTGACCCCTCGCGGCCGAACCGTCCCCATGCTCCGCATCGCCGACAACGACACCGACAACGCCAACAAATGGTCCGCCCTGCCGCCGATCTATTGGGAAGCCCGAGTCACCCGCGCCAAGCCCGCCGCCGACGTCCTCGTCGTCGATCCCGACCCCGCCAAAGCCTCTCGTTTCGGCAAAATGCCCGTCATCGCCATGCAGCAATACGGCCTGGGCAATGTCCTCTTCATCGGCACCGACAACACTTGGCGCTGGCGAAAAAACACCGGCGACGCCGACCACCAACGACTCTGGGGCCAAACGCTCGAACGTATGGCACTCCTCCATCTCCTGGGCGGCTCCAAACGCACCCAACTCACCGTCGATCGCGACAACTACTCGACCGGCGATCGTGTCACCGTCTACGCCCGCCTCTACAACCCCAATCTCGAAGGCCTGACCGATCCGACGGTGAAAGCCTCCTTCTCCACCATCGCCGCCGGAGACGCTGCCACGGAATTCAATCTCCGCGCCCTGCCCGATCAACCCGGCATGTACCGCGGCGAATTCGTCGCCCCCGCCGCCGGTTCCTATCGCCTGAAAGTCGCAACTGATCCCAACACCTCGCTCGACTTCACCGTCGCGCAGCAATCCCTCGAGCTCGGCGAAACCGCTCTCAACAAATCCCTCCTCGAACAGCTCTCCCGCGAAACTGGCGGCCGTTTCATCCGCGAAGAAGACCTCTACACCCTCCCCGAAACCATCAAATCCACCGCCCAGCAACAATTCTCCACCACCGAAGTCGAATTCTGCTGCAGCCCCCTCTACTTCATACTTATCGTCATGCTTTTGGGGTTCGAATGGACCATGCGTAAACTCGTGCAACTAAAATAGGGGGAAATCAGCCACGGACTGTTATAATGTGAGATCGGTTCACTTCCCTTCCGGCATTGATTCTGGATGTCGAGATCGTGGCGACGGGAGCGGATCGCCGCCGACGCGTTCCGGCGAAAATTGATACCGGCTCGGATATTTCCGTGATTCCAGCGTTCCTGGTGGAGGAGCACCGCCGGAATTCACGCTTGAGCGTGTTCCGCAGAACAAGTACCTTTTCAACACGGTACATTGCCACGCGGTGCTTCACAAATGGTATAATAGTGTGTGAGGTGCGATATGACCGTCAAGACATTCGAAGCCGTGGTCCATCATGGGACTATTCGGTTGCCCGACGATGTTCTTCTTCGGGAAAACGCAAGGGTTTTCGTCGTCGTCCCCGATATGCGGGATAAACCGACGGCATACCTTGCCTCACCGCATCTGGCTAATCCCGATCTAGCCAAAGATTTCCGCAAGCAGATTCTGGAGATTCCGTCAGATGCCAAACTATGAATCATCGCGCTGCGATCCCCCGGCTCCGGTAGCCGAAGTCACCTTGCGTGACAAGGAGAGTGGAAGATCGGCTGCCGGTATCTTGATGTTGATCGATACCGGTGCCGACATCTCGCTTGTTCCCCGTGCTGCCGTCGAAAAACTCAGCATCACCGTCAACAAAAATGCCTCCTACGAATTGGTCGGCTTTGACGGCCAGCGAACGAACTCGCCTGCCATCGAAATGGATGTCGTCTTCCTACGGAAAATATTTCGAGGAAAATACATCGTGGTTGATGATGATTGGGGCATCCTCGGTCGCGATGTTCTCGCTTCTCTGACGATTCTTCGCGACGGCCCACGCCAACAATGGCTTGAATACGCCTCGCCGCACTGACACAAAAAATTGCCAAACTTTTTAACTTTTAACTTTAAACCTTTTAACTTGAAACAAGAGCCATGCTCTCCGAATTGCTTAATGCTCACCTCACTTCTCTGCGTGCCCGGCATATTACAGTCGCCGTTTTCACCGGCATCGCTCTCGCCGCCGCCTTGATTGTCCTTTGGACTGGCATCGCGATGTGGATCGACTGGACCGTTACCCGCGGTCTTCCCCGCTGGGGACGCGCGCTCTCTCTCGTTCTCGAACTTGCCGTCGCCTTTTACCTCATCGCCCGTTACATCATCAATCCCATCCTTCACGCTCCTGACGACGAAGAGATCGCTCTCATGGTCGAACGTGAGTACCCCGACTTCCGATCCCGCATGATCGCTTCCGTGCAGCTCACGCGGAAAGAAGCGCAAGCCGAGCTCGTCGCCGCCAACAAGGCCCGTTCGCTTGTGACCGTCATGGTCCGGCAGGCCGAGGAACTCGTCCATCAACTTCCGCTCTCCGAAGTCATCAAGACCAAAACGCTCAACAAGTTCCTCGTCACCGCCGGTACTCTCGTGACGCTCGCCGTCTTCCTTTTCCTCCTCAACCTGCCCGCCTCCGGCGCCCTGCTCTCCCGCGCTTTCCTCGCCAACACTGCCCTGCCCACCAAGACGCACATCGAGTCCATCACCGGCGAAAAAACCGTCGCCATCGGCGACCCCATCACCATCCACGCCAAAGTCACCGGCTACAAACCCTCTACCGGCATACTCGAAATCACCTTCAAAAATGCCGCCCGCACCCAGAAATTCCTCATGGACCGCGACCACGCCTCCGACGGCACCTATTCCTTCACCATCGAGTCCGTCCAGGAATCCTTCACCTACTCCGTCGTCATTTACGACGGCGCCTCCGACGACTTCCATATCACCGCCCTCGAGCGTCCCGCCGTCGCCGCCTTCGAATGCACCCAGGTCTTCCCCGCCTACACCGCCCGCGATCCCGAGCCCTGCCCCAGCGGCGAACTGCTCCTCCTCCGAGGCGGCACCCTGCGCGTCAAAGTCCTGGCCACCAAAGAACTTCGCCCAAACCCTTCCACCGCCGCCGACACACGCATCAACTACATCCAGCTCTTCGGCAACACCGAAGCCGCCTCCCAAAAAATCCCCCTTTACCGCGACAACAAAAACAAAAAACAACTCTACGGCGAAATCCCCCTCAGCGACAATCTCAGCGCCCTCTCCATCCATCTCGTCGACATCAACAATCTCGAATCACGCGACACTGCCGTCTATCCTGTTGAGATGCTCCCCGACCGTCCGCCGACCGTCAAAATCGTCATTCCCGACCGCAAGGAAGTTCTGCAAACCGCCGTCGCCAAGTTCGAAGTCGGCTTCATCGCCGAGGACGACAACCTCTTGGGCAAACTCACTCTCCGCTACAAACTCACCGACGACGAAAACGGCTCCATTCACTCCACTCCCCTCCAACTCCCCCCCAAGCGAAAGGAACTCCACGCCAGCTATCTCTGGGACCTCGCCAAAGTCGCCCCGCCACCCAACCAACCTTCTCTCGAAGGCAGCGTGATCGAATATTGGCTCGACGTCGAAGACACCCGCCCTCCGGAACTCGGCGGCCCCGGCCAAGGCACCAGCGAACACTTCGCCATCCGCGTCGTGACCGCTGCCGCCAAGCAAGCCGAGCTCCTCGCTCGTTCCGGCGAAACCGTCAGCGACATCAAGACCGCCGAAGAAAACCAGAACGCCAACGCCGACAAAACCGTCACGTTCATCAAAGAAATCCCCAACACCCCCCCCACGCCATCAACCCCCAATAATTAGCCGGCATGCTTGCATGCCGTTCATCGTTATATCATTGTGGATTGTGAATAAACTCAAGGAGCCCTTCATGAAGACCATCCTCGCATTGATCGTCTGCCTCATGCTCTGCTCCTCTCTCTTCGCGGAAAGCAGCGCTACTAACGATCTCGTTGGCAGTCAGAAACAGATCCGCAACCAGACCGAACGAGCCACCGCGGACCTTAACGCGCTGATCCTCGAATTCGATCGCAACGGCCTGGGCGGAGGCGCCGATGTCATGCTCCTCAAAGGCATCCAAAAAGCCCTCAATAACCTCACTGAAAAGGACATGCAGGAAGTCATCGCCATTCTTGAATCCATCCACAAGGGGGGCGGTAACCTCGCTGATACCCTGCAAAAAGCTTTCGACAAGCAAAAAGGCATCTCCACCCAGCTCCAGGCCATCATCATCCAATACATGCACGAGCAGGACCTTGCCGACGTTGCTCTTCGCCTTACGCGTCTGGCCGACCGCGAAAATCAGAACATGCGTGCCGGTACCAATCTCTACCGCACCACCAAGGGCGCCTCTCCCAAAACCTACAACGAGATTCAGAAAGCCCAGGTCCAGGTTCAGCAGTCGGAGCAGCAGGCGATTTATGCCGAAGCAAAAGTGCTTCTGGAGCGTCTAGTCACTCTCGCCAAATCTGCCGATCCCACCACTGCCGACCATCTCAACGCCGTCATCGCCGGCGCCCAGAAAGGCAAACTCGAAGCCATTCTCGCCGGCGCCGCGGACGATCTCCACAGCTCGAACCTCTTCTCCGCCGTCGGCAAACAGCGTGTGGCACGCGACCTCCTGCGTGATCTCGCCCGTCTCGTCGCTCCCGCCAAGGAACCCGAAGACGTTCTTAAAGACGCCGCCGCCACGCTCGCGCAGGCCATCCGCGATGAAAACTACATCGCCCAGCAAGCCAAAACCGTCACGCCCGAAAACAAGGATTCCACCGACACGATTGCCCAGCTCGACGACCGTTCCGCCGACAGTCTCGATATTGCCGCTTCGGTTCGCAAGGACATTTTGAACATCATTCCCGACGCCGTTTCCGATTTGAATAAGGCCGCGGACTCCATTCAGAATTCCCGTAAAAACCTTTCCGACGCCAACGGCAAGGAGGCCTCCGACCTCGCCACCGACGCCGCCCGAAAGCTCAACGACGCCCGCAAGAAAATCCTCGATCAGCTCGCCCGCATCGAGGAGCAAAAGCGAGCCGATACCAAGATCGCCAAGGAAAAGGCCCTTCTCGATCAGATCACCGCCCTCCGCATCGCCCAGGAAACCCTCAAGACTGACACCGGGGGGGGCGGCGGTGTCAAGAACTCCGACGCCCTCGCAGACCTTGCTGCTCGTCAGAGCGCCCTTGCCAAGAACTGTCACGATCTCCAGGTTCTCGCTCTTTCCGACACGCCGATCGTCGCTCCGAACCTGGAGACGGCCGCGAAGAGCATGGACGACGCCGGCGTTCCGCTGGCCGCCCAGAAGCCGCAGGACGCCGCCAAGCCTCAGCAAATCGCCATCGATGAACTCAAGAAAGCCGAAGCCATTCTCGCCCAGGACATCGCCTCGCTTGAAAAGAAAGCCCAGGACCTCGCCAAGCTTTCCAAGGCCCGCGACGAAGTCGCCAAGATGATCAAGGATCAAGCCAAGGTCGAACAGGAAACCAACAAGTTATCCGCCAACGACAACAAGCCCAAGGAAGACGATCCGACACCGCAGGAACTCGCCAAGGCCCAGGACCAGATCGCCAAGCAAGCCGACCAAACCAGCAAGGACATCGCCGACACAGCATCCAACGCCTCTCAAAATTTGCAAGATGCCACGAAGAACGCCGACGCTGCGACAAGCGATCTGAACAAACCCGACACTCAAGCCGCCAATCAGCAGGAGCGTCAAGCCCAGAGCAATCTCGACAAAGCCAAATCTGATCTTGATAAGCAGATTGCTCAATTACAACAGGACCTCGGCGAAACAGGCGACGATGCCGCCAAACTCGCCGACGCGATGAACAAAATCGACCAGGCGCAAAGCGACATGTCCAATTCCAAACTCGCCGACGCCGGCGACCAGGCCGCCGCCGCCAAGGCCGACAATTCCAGCGCCCTTCCCGCCGACGCCCAGAAAGCCCTTTCCGACGCCCAGCAGGCCCTTTCCGACGCCAATGCCGCCAAAGACGCCGGCAAACCGGACAACGGCGCCATCGACAAAGCCAAGGACGCGCTCGCCAAGGCCAAGACTTCCGTCGCGATGGCCCAGGCCGGACTCGCCGCCAATCAGGACCAAAACCAGGGCAAAGGCCCGCCCGACCCCAACAAGCCCAACGACCAGCCCGGCAAGGTCGACGAAAATACCGCTAAAACCGCCAAAGATTCCAAGCGAACCGACAACACCGTCAGCGCCGACTCCCAGACCGGTCCCAACGCCGTCACTCACACCCACTCCGGCTTCGCAGGCCTCCCCGCCAGAGACCGCGACGCCATCCAGCAATCCCGCGCCGAAAAATACCCCGAAGAGTACGGCCCAATGATCGAACAATACCTCAAAAACCTCTCCGACCAGAACAACAAATGAGGAGAGTTGATGAATGGGACTCAGAACCATGAACCGCTCTCTGACGGTTGTGGCATCGAGCGTGACCACCGCCTGGCTGCGATTGGTACGCTGTTTGACCTGTGGTTTGGGTATGTGCCAGAGGAACCGGCCGAGAACACGCGCAGAGATATAGACAAAATCGTTGCTGGCTCTCATGCGGCGCCCAGTGACCGCGTTCTTGATCTGGGCTGCGGAACCGGAAGGCATTTGCGGGAGTTGGCTCTTCGGGGTTGGTCCCGCCTCAAAGGCGTGGATGTCTCAGCGGTTGCCATCCAGAAGGCAAGGCAGATGAGCCATGGCTGCTCCGTGTGTGGGGGAGGGGAGGGGGCGATCACCTTCAACTGTGAGCCTTTCGAGGATACCTTAAAAAAAGTCGGCGAACCTTATCAGATGATTTTGTGCATGGATATGACGTTGAGCCTGTATCCGTGTGACGAGATCAGGAGAATTTTGGCATTGGCGGCACACGCGCTCTTGCCCGGCGGAAGCCTGGTCGCCGAGGTATGGAACTGGAAGACGGTTCTGACCAGCATGGAGGGAATCCATCGCGTGTTTGATATTCCGGCTGGGAAGCTGCACTATCGCGTTCAGACAGACAGGGCCAATCGACGGCTGCTGTTTTCACATCAGTTCATGACACCGCGGAACAGCATCGCGTTCCCACCGCAATGGCAGTATGTGTACGACGAGACAATCTGGCGCTCCTTAGCCGAGAGTGCGGAACTGCCCCTGGAACGCTGCGAGGCGGGCAGCAGTGACATCAGCACCTGGCTTTGGATGCGGAGGAACAGCCCATGAAATCATGGTGGCATCCTGATTTCGGGTGTGGCCATTTTTTATGGCAAATCAGGGCGATCAGAGCCGCGACCGTCAGGGAGCGATCCGTGCGACAATGCGGAAATAACGCCTGTCGCTCCCTGACGGTCGCGGCTCTGATTTTCCGG
>Ga0123357_10004549_pt1 | contig 16328 bp, 12 predicted proteins | sample TergutEmb28metaG_FD_89873 | JGI IMG/M metagenome (GOLD analysis project Ga0123357, IMG submission 89873) | Embiratermes neotenicus P4 segment gut microbial communities from Petit-Saut dam, French Guiana - Emb289 P4 | ecosystem: Host-associated > Arthropoda: Insects > Digestive system > Gut ... | reverse complement strand
TTTGCCACAATCATAAAATACAACCACTTCAGAAACATCCTTATAGCCGCCACCGATGTACCAACGCGCCAGGAACGCTTGGGACACCCCTAGCTTTCCACTCAGCACGTACAAAACCCCTCCTAGTTTTTCGCCTGATATAGGGCCTACTACTTATATATTACAATCTAGTTTAATGCACCATTGGTAGCACTAGGTATTACTTAATTATATATATATCCAACAAATTCTTATACTCTACTTAGAAGAGGTACTTTCAGCTCAATGTGTATAATTCAACTGACAAGGAGATCTCATTGAAAGTTCAGAATATGCACCTATACTATGATCACACTCCGTATAGTTTTCCTCTATATATATTTTTGTGACCTGAAGATGGCCCACAGTGGCCGAAACATGTCGTCATCATCATAATAAATAGGATACAAGACAGTTGTGTTTTCATGTACCCCACCCCCTCCCCATCTCACAGACTCTTACTTCAGGTTGCTGATCTGCAGATGATGTTCCTTCCCTTCCTCTTTGCTGAATTCAACAGTCTCAAACAGGAAAGGCTTGTCAGATGAAGCAAGCTTGTAGCCCACATAGTAGCCTTGGATCTCCCCATTCCACTGATCCCTCTCTGGAGGCTTCCATGAGATCTTGAGTGTGTGCTGGTCTTCAGCCTCCACCTTCACAGCCGTTGCTGGGCCACTGGGAACTGGAATACAGATGCAAACACAACACATAGAGACAGCAACACAGACTTCAAAATTTTAAAACAACGCGGAAGGGCGTATACTTATAGAGCTGCGAGTGGTCACCTGAATGGTTTAATACAGTTTATTTGTCTAATTTTCATTGCATGATTTTACAATATTGCAGTATTTTAAGTGCTGTGTCAAGCACTAAAAACAAATGATTATGGGAAACAGACACTACACTGTTTTCAAATGTCAGTAATGAATACATAGAGAGGGAAGATTTGCACAAGAGTAGATGATGTCTCTTACAAGCTTTTATTATAGTGAAACATCTCCAAATACAGATATGCGCCATTTAACGACGGGGATACATTCTGAGAAATGCGTCATTAGGCGATTTCGTCGTCATGCAAACGTCACAGAGTGTACTTACACAAACCTAGATAGCAGTGCCTACTAAACACCTAGTCTTTATACAGCCTATTAATCCTAGGCTACTAACCTGTACAGCATGTTACTGTACTGAATACTATAGGCAATTGCAACATAATGGTATTATAATATTATATTATAATATCATAATATGATTGGTCCACTGTCATATATGTGGTCTGTCGTCACATGGTGCATACCTGTAATATGGCACCAGCTGTCAACAGTATGTCCATATGTAGCAACGTACTGTATGGCATAAGTTAGGTGGAAGTATAAGAGTTCATTAGCACAGATTAAATGTCTAAATGTTGACTAGCAATATGCACATTAAACATCTTTGCAGAGATGGCATAAACTTATGAGGGGGTGCTGATAAGTGCTTAGCCCGACTAGGAAGGAAACAAGATACAGCGACCAAACTCAGGATTTATTCAACACACTCTCCACGAAGCCCATTGCTCTCACTTTTGCAAGCCACTCAAAAAAAGTTCAGAAGACTGTCCGTCCAACCAGGTCTCTGCAACAGCAATGAACTCCACGTCAGACGAAAAATGGCGACTTTTCAATTGTTTTTTCAGTCTACAGAACAGGTGGTAGTCCGAAGGGGCCAGATCCGGAGAATAGGGCGAGTGATCAAGACACTGGAAGCACAGGTAGGCCAGTTTCTTCTGGGTTGCAAGTGCTCAGTGAGCTGGGGAATTGTCATGCAAGAACAAGACCCCCTTGGTGACTATCCCATGGCGTCTTTCCTTCAAAATGTCCTTCAATTGCACCAGCAGAGATGAGTAATACTCTGCATTGATAGTTTGGCACTTTGGAATACAATCAATGAGGAGGATGCCATCTTGATCCCAAAAAATCAAGGCCAGAAAATTCCCAGCGGATTTTTGCACTTGGAATTTTTGGGGGCAGGGTGAGCCGCTATGCCACCAATCCACTGGTTGTTGCTTTGTCTCCTGGTCATAGTGACATAACCAGGTTTCATCCATGGTCACCAACTGCAACAGGAAATCATTTTGATCACGCCAAAAAAATTCCAAATGTTGCTCAGACGACTGGCACCGTTGGCATTTTTGATCTGCATTCAGGCATTTCGGGACCCACTTTGTGGAGAGCTTCCACATGTCCAAATCTTCATGATGGATGGACCCATCCCGCTCATGTGAGATGCCCAGTTGCTCAGCTATTGATTTAGCCAAAATCCAGTGGTCTTCCAAGATTAGCTCGTGAATTTAATCAATAATCTCTGGGGTGGTCACTGTTTTGGGTCGTCCAGGATGAGGCGCAACACAGGTGGAAAAATCACCATGTTTAAACTGGGCCACATAGTTTTCGACGGTGGCATACAATGGTGCATGTTCCCCTAATGTTTCTGTCAGAATGGCATGAATTTCCTTCGGCACCTTGTCTTGCAGGAAAAAAAAACTTGATGACAGCTCGTGTTTCCATGTTTTTGAAATCACGCACGTCACCTGACATGCTTCCTTTCAGCCTCTGTAACAAGACCTGCAATTCAGCACATGAACAGACCCCTTTCCCATGACACTATTGATTCCATCCTATGACATCGGGAAGTAGGTCGGGCTAAGGACTTATCAGCACCCCTCGTAAAGTTGAGTTGACACCTTGAATATGAAGCAAATACAGTCCACTGCAAAACTGCATCTGCTATGTGTGCTTGTATGCAAATTTATGCTCTGTCATGAGTTTCAGGCCGCGCATGCACGCGTTCGTGCGTGCATGTGTGTGTGTGTGTGTGTGTGTGTTTAAGTAAAATGGCTGATGCTCCAAACTTTATTACTTTAAGAATAACCTCTTATGTAGAGATGAAAAGTTCATACTTAAAAAATGTGTTCTAATGTGCAAGGATGCATAAATTATCATGAATACTGTACTGTACTGTACAGTAGTGATCAAGCTTGTGACAGGCTGCAAAACTGGTGCCACGAGAGCAATGATCTACTCTATAAAGAGTGCATGGTCAATAGTAGGAAAACGTCTCTCTGTGAACTTGTTCTTCAGACTGACTATAATATTGTTAAATTGGAAGACGACAAAGTCCAAACTCCAAACGAGCATGTGTACAATCCAAACACTGTAACTGAAGTACTACATGCTTTTATTCGGTTTTGTGGTGTGAATGCAAGTAGTGCCTCACACTTTCTGTCTCACACATCCTTCCCAATTATTGTCTACTAGTAAGAAACAACCAGAAGACCATCAGTACATGAAAATTTAGTGCCAAGAAAGTTGGAGAAAAACAACAACAAAATCAATATTTTCTGTCCCCTGAATTTTGTCACATTAATTTTCCACCACAAATATTTAAGATATACAGAAGGCATTTCTATAACACAGTGGAGTTTACCTTCTTCAGCAGTGATAATGGGAACAGTGTCAGAGGGTTCGGATGTTCCAATTTCATTCTCAGCAACGATGCGCAAATGATATGTGGTGGCAGGTCTAAGGTTGAACACGCCTGCCTCTGTCTGCTGTCCAGGTACCAAGACCCGGTCAATATCTGCTTCCCACGTGCCTGTAAAGACACATAACATCATAACTCAACATGTCTAAAGTGAGGCCTGCTAGGTGTATTTACATGGCTCACAATTAAGTTCCCATTGCAACATAAGCAACAACAACTTTATATGGTATTAGAATCAGAGAGATGTCAGCATCAGCTGTCTTCTACCTTGTCAGGTGGGCATACAGTGGAGAGAAGTTATCGACAGTGACTCATGTGGTCCAGAGTTACGCTTCCCCTGACCCAGCAACAAACAAAATAGAACTGTTCAGCTACTTAGTCAAGAAATGTAGACAATAACAAAGAAAGACACTACTTTAAAGGCAGTAATTTTTTCAGGTAAGGCAAATTATAAAGGAACACCAACCTAATTTGTAAACTTACATAAATCAAGCCATGGATCAGCAAAGAAATACAGATCACTAGTTGGGATACACTCATTTTCAACTATTACCAGGTTTAACATGACGACTCACCTCTGGAAATCTTGTACTCAATGAGGTAACGCTTGATTGGAGAATTGCCATCGTATGGGGCAGCCCATGAAAGCTGAACAGAACGTCCAGATTTGTCCAGCACTTTCAAGCCATAAGGCACTTCAGGCACCTCTGAGAAACATAATTCATAAAATCAGAATCCAAACACCAAGAATGAAGTGGAAGATATCTCACACCATCATTTCTGTTTTCAGGCAGTGAGTGCAAAAAGTTAATTACAGAAAGACAGAGAAGGAACATACCTGTAAATTCAACAATATAAAATATATGTAATTTGTTTCCATAAGCAATTAAAACTGAAAAACCATATATCAAGGTCAAAATATGACTTAAATAAATTTGTGTAATTTTTCCCTCAAAAACAAGTCAATTTGAATAATACCTCCTGAATTTACAAGTAACACAGTAATAAAATGAGAATACTTTAGTTTGTTCATATTAACAAACCTTGAATGATCAAGTTGATGCTAGTGTCATCAATTCCAAATGCATTCGTTGCCTCGCAAGTGAAGAGCGCTGAATCTGTGCGCTCGGTCTGTTTGATACTAAGGTCAGATAGAACTCCATTCGGAAGTATCTCTTCTCGCATTGTATACCTACAGGGAAATACAATCAAGAACAAGTTACAGTAAACGGTTTCCCTTTGGAGAAAGGCAATGAATATGAAATGTGATTCTTTGAACTGTATTTACATTGATACACTGGGGAGGCAAAGGGGCAATATGAAAATATAAAAAGCACAAAAATTCAAACCAGATTCCATGATGAAGATGCAAGCCTCCTTGAATATCCCGGCATGTCAACTGGTATATAATGACTAATGTTTCAAAGGCTCACAGTGCCTTCAAAATGTGTGCAACTACATACCAGTCAACATGGCAAAAAATTCCAAAAAGACTTGAATCTTTAGCAGCACTGATGTGACAACCTCAAATACAAAACTCATTCAATGATTTCTGCAGAAATACACAGGCTGTGATGACAGTTGAGGACATGGATGATATGAGATACTGGTACTAATATTATCATGTACTGAAATAAAGTAGTTTGAAGTGAGTGCATGAACATTCAATTTGTCACTTTGGACTTTTAGGTTTCACAACCATGAAAATTTAAAACACGAATTTCTAGATTACAATATTGTGTAGTCACAAAGGCAGTTACCAAAGTTTATGAAGAAACTGCTGTGTCCATATCCTAAAATGAAGATGGAGGCAGCAGTTTCTGCCAACATGTTCCTCCTACACAGCTACATAGTTTCAAAGTAATCTGTCATGTTGGTAGTATTTACCTTGTGTCAGTCTTGGGATCAAGTCGTTTGTTGTTCATGTTCCACCTAATTCCAATTGGTTTCTCACCGCGAGCCTCACATTGCAAAACTGTAGGCTCACCACGCCGTGCGGTCTGGTTCCTAAGTTTAATTTCAAAGTGTGGTGGTGCTAGAATAAACCATACACAAATATTAAACTCTAGACTAAAGAAGAATACTGTCTTCTGAGATGTGACACCATGTACCCTTCTACAAATTTAGGCCACAATGATCAGAGGTGACCTTTTCATTGTAAGATAACCTCCATTAATCCTTCAGTGTTTCTAAAACTTCTTTAGCTGCAACCTAGATTACACCAATAGCTTTGTCTTGTGACCCCTGAAGTCAGAAATAAGACAGGTTTAAAATTAAGATTTGCACTCTTCTGGGATTTTACACAGCATAGAATGGTAATTCCGTAATGCTGTTTTGGGACAACCTATTGATGCAATCTTCTTCTTGGACTGCTGGACCCTTGAAGATGGGACTGAGAGGTTGTACCAAAATGTCAGTATGGAATCACCACTCTACACTGCATAAAATACGAGAACAATGCAGATCTCATTTACATTGCGGAAAAAGCCTAAAATTATGCAGGTGTGAAATTAACAAAAACACAAACTGTAATAAAGAATGTGTAATTTTAAATATTTTATGAAATGAAGATAAATATATCTGCATTTACATACTGCTGCATGAGCCGAGTTTAGTAACATAATGTGTCTCAAACCGAGGAAATTTTGCTAACTATGTATGACACCCTCGGCAAGAAAACAATTTTGTTTGGCTGATCCGATAATTTTTCACTGACAGGCTGGCAATCCAAGTAGTCTATGTTCTGTGTCATTTTTTTGTATCATGATGATACAGGTGACATTGCTGTAGTGTCAATAACAATAATTACATTTAAAGAAGTACAGACTTCAATACACTTATCAAAGTAGTATGAGATCAGAGTAAGCAGATTCACGAAATTGTTTTGCAGCCCACCCAGAATAGCTAAATGATCAAAATTTTGGTCACAACCCATAAGTTGAGAAACAATGATCTTGTTCATCAGAAGCACCATCCTCGTTACATAGTTCCAAACTGATAAGAATTCAATAATCCTGTTATGAACAGTACAATACTTACATTTCTTGTTTAATGTCATGGCTACCACCAATGGCTAACACTGAATATTACCACCTTCTGGGATTAGACATCATGTAGTTTAGTAGAAATATGCTTATGATTGAGAAGAATCTGCTGCCTACATCTTTGGGGTGGTTTGGCATAACTTACTGCCTCTATCTTCTGGGAGGGACCACAAAGAGATAGGCAGCAAGTTCCTCCAAAACACCAGTAAATTTCTGTCAGACTACAGCATGTAACATCCAATAAGATAGTAATCTTCAGAGTTACCAGTGCACAAACCCAAAATCTTACACTGGTCAATAATGATAACCAATTTAACTTTATTTATCTCATAACTAAAAATTCCAAACTGTACAACATTTCAAAATAATTTTCTGAATAACTACACATATGACAAGTCAACTGGTCATGAAATTCTACGTTTTTTATGCAGCCTACAAGCTCATTACAACTTTCACAAAATCCCAACATTGGACCTATTCTGAGCCAGATTTACCCAGTCCATCCCTTCAAACATTCCCTCCCATTAATGCCTAAATCTCCAAAATGGTCTCCTCCCTTGACCTACTCCAACTACAAATGTAGGTATTTACTGTCCCTGTAGGCATGCTGGACCCTTCCTGTCTCAACTGCTTTTATTTAATCATCCTAGTAACAAAAGGCAAAGAATATCAATGATGAATTTTGCAATTATGTAACTTTCTGTAACCCCATTTCTCTGTTACTGCCCCCTTATTCACATGCAAATATTCTCAGCCAATTCTTCAATAATCTTCAGCAATGTAAATTACAGACACACCCAAACAAATTATTTACCCATGGTCTTCTGTGGCAGCTCACTCTTGTGTAAATTAGTTTTGTAATGAAAGTTTTTCATCATGTATGTGTGGCATAAATACAATTCTGGCACAGTGGAACAATACTGATTACCACTATATATAAGGTATTGGAAGCCTGGACATGGAAAAATGTTGTAAGTTTCTAATTTACACAATTAAATATGACACAAGAAGCATCAAGTGTTGTGTGTCAGGCTGTAAGGTTTTAGAAGTAATGTTTACCAGGACGTACGCATTCTCACCAGTCGCGGCACAAACGTACGCCTACGACATTCATTCTGAAAGACATACCTTGCACACTGATTAGAATGACAGCAGACAGTCCAGAACCAATGCCATTGACAGCCTCACACAAATAATAACCTTCATTTGTTTTCTGAATATTGTTAATAGTTAGAGTTCCATCTTCCACCTTGATGTTAGGGTTGTTTGGCTTCAGATCTTTGTAGTCACCCGGTGTGTCCCCTGCAACATTTTACAGTAGCATAACTAGCTCAAATTTCATGATGTTATAAACAAACTATCCTACTACTATGCTACTACAATGATTTTGAAAAGTCAGTTTCTCTACACAAGCTACATTTAAATACCAAATGTGTACATAGCAACAATTAGCCACCTTCAGAAGCTACTTCCTCTCTCTTTAGAACATGCATGCACACATGTATATATATACACACACACACACACACTCTCAATCACATTCGTGCATGCACACAAATATGGATGTAAATCGGATTATGGGAAACCATAAACAATCTAAAAACTGCGGCTCCATCTTGTAGTCCCGCAGTTTTTTTTATAGTTATTTAAAAATACCAATGACAGTATGTTTCTTACCAGCAGCCCTCTTCCATGTGACTTGGGGCCTTGGGAAACCATCAGCTTTGCACTCAACTTTGGCATCACTGCCTTGAGCAAATGCTTTGTCAGTTGGTTCCAGGATCCACCGCGGTGGCACTGCAGGCAAAATACATCTCCAATCAGTTACAGATGGTGACTCTCCGATTTTAATTGCTTGTTGGAAATGCTAATCAATTTAATGAAAACGAATTCTTTGCAAATAAAAAACTTGAAATAATTACTGTATTAAAATAAAAATTTGTGACATGCACTGTCACAACACAGCAGACCTCAAGTAAATACCTGTTTGGCCATGTACATAGGAAAAAATAAATACAACCGCACATTGATGAATGTAAGACTGACTGGTTGCAATGATGGACAAAATTTGTTATGGCCTTTTTTGTGCGTGCAGAACATTTCAGTTTAGAATAATCTCATGAAGGAAATATTTAAAAACATATTTAAAAAGTTTCAGACTTTATTTAAGATGTTCAAAAGCAAAATAATCACACAACAGGTACAAAATTTTATAACAACTTAAATTGATTACTTCTGACATCTTTCAGAATTTATTAAAATATCTGGTGGTTATATAGTTGAGAACTGCTGTATCAAAACTTCTGACAGACTGAGAATTTAAGTTTTACTTCATTTGAAAATGCAAACTATTCTGCAATTTTACTATTAAATTTGGAAAAAAAGCTGCCTTAAAACTAGTTCCATTTTATCTCCTTATTGCAGGAAATAGTCGAGACATTTGTCAACTTGTACAGTCAAACAACTCTTTTTCAAACTTACAGACCCCTATTATCAATAACCTTGTGTAGTAGTCAGTAACAGCTCTGAATTCATTCCAGTCATAATGACATGGTACCATAACTACTATACATGACAACCTGGACTGGAAGAAAGTGGCCAGTTTGTAAGGTTACATAAGAATGTTGTACCAACTGCAGAGAAATTAATGAATGACAGCAGCAGATGACTTAAATAGGGTTACTTGGGAAGAATACATCATAACCTATCTGAAGGTATAATCCTGACATTTGTGTTGAAAATCAGAAGCAATCAGGAAGATTCTTCTGTCAAGACAGCAGATAAGGATTTAACCTTGACTTGGCAATGTTTAATTATCCATTTCCTGACTTCTAGTCTCATATACATTAAAAAATTAATGAAACTATATAACTGAACTTACTTTAATATTCCTTTACTTCTATACCTTTACTATTTTCCATTCTATTCCTGCAGATTATACAAATTAATAACATACATCACTGAAATTATTTCTTATGCAAATGTTGCTCTATGCATGGTATCAAACTAAAATTCTACCACATTCATGCTCATGGTAATAGGCTACTTCACACAAAAAATGGACACATCATGCTTCTTCTTTGACTGCTAGTTAAAATTTTAGACCTTCATTCCTTACAGGAAAGTGTAATGGAACTTCATGACAAAAGGCAGGGTAATGGTTTCACACTTCAGCCACCAGGGGCACTGTTTTAGACATAACTATCACCTTCTGTGGGCCTAAAAAATGGTGAAATGTAAGTGTATCTTACTCAGTAGTGTACCACAATATCCCAACCCAGAGGTGGTTCTTTCATAAATGAGTCAATCGAATAAAAAAAAATCCTAGCTTGTTATGATAAAATGTCTTTTCTCATCAACTGAACTACTTGGCTCACAAGGTGACTGCCGCCAATTTGAGAAAGTGAGCAAAGAACTTCACATTATAAATTCAGAGCTGCTGACATCAAATAAGAAAAACAGGTGTATGGCAATATGCGCATACAAATACCTCATTTAAAAATAATTTGAGTACTTCAATTAACTACTTCCTGGAATAAGGAGACAACAATATACACATCTGCATAGCAAAATCTCTTGTATGTTTTTAAAAGGAAGTTGACAATATAAAACCTGTAATAAAAGCTACTAGGTGCAATAATATAAGCTGAGGAGCAAAAATACCCACTGCAAGATGGAAGAATTTTTCAAAATGAGATTACATACCTTGACAGTGTTTTCTGATAACCAGAGGTTAATCCAAAGAGGCCACACTTGCACACAACATTATTAAATTTATATAATAATACACTTGCATACATGATTTGCCATGGTATAATACAGGGCTGAAAGCTGTCCCAGTGAATGTCTGTTAGCAATGTAACCTATTGTCATGTCACCAATAATGGTATTTTTGAGAAGTCTCAGAGCAGAGTACAAGAACATCCATTTTGCATTATGCCAACACAACAACAAAAAATATTCAATGTGTGAAAAAGAAAAGGTGATTTTTAACAACACAGGTTTCTTTGTATCTACCAGATTTTTTGCAGTGAGGTTTTCTTTGCATTTTTCTAAACTTTTCAGCAAATATCAATTTGGTCTTGATGCAGTCATCTACCTCATCAAAATACCTAACAGAAGCTATATTTCTAAGCACAAGAGATTTTGCTATAAACACTGAAACACAGCAACATAAATTAACAAGTGAACAATTTTGTACAGAAAGGTGTAGCTCCACTTGCTGGTAACAAGTTTATGCTCATGTGTATTTAAATGTTTTCCCATCAGCTGTGCAACTCCTGGTTTCTCAAGGAGTCCTTGAGAAACCAGGAGTTGCACAGCTAATGGGAAAACAAAGCAAAATTAGTTCAAAAATGCTATAAATGATGGGTTCAATAATTCTTTTTGCCAAAATATTTGGTATGACTTCCTAATTTAACAAGTGACAAGAAACCATTATCAGATTTGCTCTTGGAGCTACTCCCTTCTTGCACAAAACCTTGAAATTAATAATGGTGTACCTACAGATGTCCCCATTGACTCAGCTGCAGCAATGGTGTGTATTTTCTTGAGCAGCCCCCAAAGCAATTTACAAATGCAAGCTCCAAAACAGTTCTTGTCTAGATAGTTATCTAAACATGCTGATTTTTTTATGACACCTTGAGATATAACCACTTGATATCCACTTGCATAACACATTTGACCTCTCATTAGGTCAAATGCTATTACTGCAACCTAAGATTGTCACATTCTGAACAGTGACATGGAACATAGTTTTTTGATTGTCAAATGGGTCTGACAACCCTCTTGTGGAATATATTTAGTGGGGGGGGCCAAACACCAACTGCAATTCACATTCTTTTCAAAATTTGAATTGTTAAACTTCTTTCAGAACGAATGCCAGAGCAAGATTTGTGCAGATCCTCGAAATGTCACAGCGGCCAATTTATACCAGAATGTTTTAACAGCGACATTTCAACCGCAAGTAACTAAATTTTCTCCCACATCACGTGTAACAGTCAACTACTTTATGAAATTAAAATTTGATGACATCAGAAATGTCTGCAAATTCCTGCTTTCACTGTTTATGTAAATAGATATGGTACAGCTCCAACTCATACTGTGTGCTAGAAAAAATTATCTCAGTTTGCAACTGATTTCTACCAGCTACATTGCGGTACGTATTCCAGGTGACGCTCATAGACAATCAGAACCAAATGAACTGCCAAGCTTCTGCCATACCTGACCAAATTCACACATGTGACAGATCTACACAACTTCCAATAAAATTCCTTGTCATTAGCATCTAACTTGCTTCAGCTATACAGTATTTTAACCATCAGAGGAATTAAAAAGCTGTTCATCTGTGAAGCCTCTCAATTGTTATATTTAGCTTATGGATAATGCAACAAATTCACAGATGAGTCAGGAAACTATTTACTTTATGTTGCTACCATTAAAGATGGAGGAACCTAGAAACAGAGAATAGAAACATGTGATCTCAGGCTTCTGCTGCAGTATACATGACATGCGCACCATGTTGGAATTTTATGTATCGTGGAATGGTAGCTTCTTACTGACGTTTCAGAACAGCCTGACCGATTGACCCTTGATGATGGTATTGATGGTTTGTCCCATAACGTCAGTCAGAAACTACCATTCCACACTGCATAAAATCCCAAAACTTCACAGATCTCAGAAACCAGAAAGTATATATCACAAAGTTGTAAATTCAACAACAGAAAGAGACCGATGCAAAGTACAGAAATATAGGTGTCTCATAGGTATGTACTGAGAGCACTATAATTTTTTTTTTTTAATTATTTCACGAGGCCTTGCCAAGTACAGAAATAATAATGTTCACTGAAGGAGAATTAAGAATGACAAATTGAGAAACAAGATGAAAGACACATGGACTGCAATTATAAGGCACTGAAGACAATTCAATGACCAGTTATCCTTGTCTGTCCCCAGTTCCAGACTGTAAATTGTGAACCTCCACATGTGAAACAGGAGTTCACTGACTCTCATCACGTTTTCTGCTCCCAGCCTTGTGGAATAACTTCCCTTTGTTGCAACAGTCACGCCATTCTCACCTGTATGGGGGAACTGAGAAGTACAATTATGGTGGTGACACATCCTTGCTCTTAACAGGACTGGAACCCACAAACTACAAAGTTAAGACTAAAGCATCATTCTTTAACAGCTGCACAACTCCACGGTAACAACAGCAGTCACTGACAGATACATACTAAGGGAAACAGCCATTCCTCTCAAGACAGCTAGAAGCCTGCCTAGGAATCAAAGCAGACTCCTTCAAAGTGCCAACAGTACCCAAACCTGCTTTGTTCCTCGGGTATATTCAAATGCCCAGTGACAAGAACCAGATTTTTAGAATGTACACTACAAAACAGAAATTCTTTCCTATTGCATCTAGACACAGCAGTCTAGCTTTGCACAACAAGTTTGACACAGTAGGCACCCCTTGATGGTACAAAATAAAGACAGCATCAAACAGCTGATATATCCACAAAACGTACAACAGCAAGCTTGGCAGTACAATACTTAATACATTTGCAACTTTAACAAAACATCTTTGTTTTTGTGGTTCATTTTACAGTAATGTCAGTATAACAGGCAATGTAGTGTCAAAACTTGTTTTAAATTGCACATCTTTAATTGTAACATGAAATTAAAAGTGTTTAGTAGAGACATTTCTAAAATCTCAATATGAACATGCAGCATCAATGCAAGAACAGACAGTTTCTGTTTAATTCTGAATAGCCAACACTCCAAATCTGAGTTGTGACCCCTGCTGTGATAAACACAGAAGAATGCTGTAAATTCAGATATGTGCAGACACCAAAGCATCATAATATGTCTCACAGGGTGACCAGACATAACTGCATAACTATGCACTGTAAATATAACATGATGCAATAAATAATTTTATTAATAAACAACAAAAATTTTAATTTTTTTGTGATATAACTGTGAGTTTATTCCATTTATACTCTGCTAAAAATTCATTACATTATGGGCAAATATGTTGTGCCTCATCAGTGCAACTTAGCAGCTCCAGTTACCAGCTACTGTGGTCTTCCTGCCATATGAAATATTTACAACAGCCTAAGCAATAAGTCTCAGAATAAGTCCATGAACTGACATTAAGTCCCTACATGTCCAAATTTAAAAGGTACAAAAAAAAAAGTAATTTAGACACAACAGTCACCTGAAACACTTGTATTTCAACAAAAAGTTGAGCTCAAAAACCACAAGGGACGACACATACTCCGCTCAAAAACAATTCACTTCGACTGGCTTAGCTTTCACAACACAGAGGTTCAAAACCGCCTTCTTGTATGTCATAAGCATAAACTAGTAAGAGTATTTAAACAAAATGGCCTACAAGCATTGCAACAGAGTACATTCAAGATTACTGGAACAGACATATACAGCACATTGCAGACTGAAAAATATCTGTGTAATGGATACTAACAGTCATAATATCTTAGCAAATTTAATACAAATTTAAATTTAATTCGCATTTTATTTTTATATTAAATAGCAGCTGTGTTTGGGGAAGAGCTAGTTCATACAAAGCTTCTGAGGTTTTACTTCCATAAGACAAGGGTATGCAAAGAACTGTAGCATCATGAGGTACATCCAATACACCATTGCTGCATAAATACATTAAAATCTGTAGCTACATCACCATCAGGTTCACACTCCTTAATCTTATAGTGCATACAGCACACAGTGTATACACATGCATATACAATCACAGAACTATTGGTGCTAACAAAGGAAAAAATAACAGAAATTAAGAACCAAGCCAAAATTAAGAGAAAAGCATGCAGAGTGCCAAGCCACAAGTCTCAACATGAGAGAACCAGTGGCTTGTTTCGACAGGAAAAAAAAAAAATAAATAAATAAACCTAAATTAACAAACTCAACTCAGAAGGGCAGTAGTTGGGAAGGAGAGGAAAGCCTACCCAAACCTATATCCAGGCACATTTCCATAGGTTGGGCAAAGGATCAGGCAGGAGTGTGCTCTGGATTGCAACCTATTGGTGATGATAATGATGATGATGATGACAGCCAAGTGACAGAAACATATGGCTGACACGCAACAGACGATGTTGAGCTGAGGAAGATCAGCACAGTGCGCTAGAATATTCAAGTTGGAGAGGCAGTTTCTGCAGCACCAAATCTAACCACAACAGCCAACTGAATTACACTACCAAACAAAACCCCACCAGGGTAATGCATAGCACTTATTGTTATCTCACAAATAACATTATATCAACCAGAATTTTCCCACCAAATAATGCATCCACACTCACCGCTAATCATACAAATCTATCCTATAATTCCCATAACAACCCATGGGAATTTTAGCAACAATAAAGCAATAATGACTGCTGTCAGTCCACCACAACCAACAACAGTAAAGAGCAGGGTGCCAGACTCCAGTGTTCTTCGCAAATGTAAACATGCTCCCTGTCATCAACTAGGTCACAACAACACAGAAATAAATGCACATATATATCCATGCTCCTTCTGGGATGTGAACCCAAAACACAGTGGTCAAAGAAACAGTCTAATTCATAAGGACAAACTGATTACAGAATCAAAAATACTGACAAAATGTCCAATCCTTAGTATTTTTTTTCAAAGACTAAATAACTAACCAACTAACTAACTATAACTTGCCTGGCAATGAAATGATGAGCGTGACACAAAAACACATCATACATAAAATAAAATAAAAAAAAAAACTCTTCAACTTGTGACAGGGATCACCCAAAATTTTCTATTATATTATGACATTAGAACCGGGTTCTAATGATAATATTCGAATAAAATATTTATCAAATGATTATGAGTACATTATTTAGCACACAACAGAAGTGTCAGCCACAGTATATGAAGTACTATGCAATACTCAAGTTTGCAACAAAAACAAAGCAATTTGTTGAGATTTTGCTGTTTCAAAGCAATTTGTGTTAAAATGTGAATTAACTTAAGTCCAAAATTTCAAAATAAAGTCAACAGTACTTCTATTACGCCTACCATGAGGTACCAACATAAGTGTCTTGACGCTTCTTGTTTAACCCCTACCACACCGCCACAATGACAGTGCCAATGAGGCAGGCCTGCCATGATCTGGTCTCACCACTGTTCACATTTCTTTCCTTTCTTAATGTTTTATTTTGCAATGCGGTCATATATCCAAGACTTCATAGCATAGATGGCAGATGAGTGGATGTGAATACAGAGCACTGCTACAATAATACTGACATGGAAAACTGGCATATGTGAAAAAAAAAAACCTGTCCCAGTGCCACTCTGTTCACCACAAACCCCACATAGACCGGTCTGGGATCGAACCTAGGCCTCCATGTAGAAGCTGTGACCATCTATCTGAGCAATGGCATGGTCATAGATGGCTTTATATTGCAAATAATTCAAATATCTGGCAACAGCAAAATATTTTGTTTTTGGCACTTCTTATTTTGGGCACAGAGGTCTCCTGTGCCCTCAATTTCTTAGTAACAGCCTGGAAATTCTTGTATATGTATAAACCCTAAGCTGTAAGTATGGTAGAATCATTATTCCCACCTGATGGATACACTTTTATCAATATCTGGGGGGGGGGGGGGGGGGGGAAATGTTTTTATTTTTTTTTTTTTTTTTTTTTTTGGCCAAGTTTCCTACTAATCAAAAACAAATTAAAAAAACACGGCACACTTTTAT
>Ga0123357_10004545_pt1 | contig 16328 bp, 16 predicted proteins | sample TergutEmb28metaG_FD_89873 | JGI IMG/M metagenome (GOLD analysis project Ga0123357, IMG submission 89873) | Embiratermes neotenicus P4 segment gut microbial communities from Petit-Saut dam, French Guiana - Emb289 P4 | ecosystem: Host-associated > Arthropoda: Insects > Digestive system > Gut ... | reverse complement strand
ATTGTTTTGTCTCCAGAGGAAGCATCTCGCCTTGTGAATATTTCTTAACAAATGTTTTTCACGGGGAGGCATTGTTAGCACCTAACCCAACCCCCAAGCTGGAGGACAACCCCTCGTCGGCTGTCCGCAACTGCTTATTCAATATATTCGCAGCTAACCTCCTTTGTCTTCCAGTTTGCTATCCAAGAATATAAAGATTAAGATATACATAACTGTAAGTTTTTCTTTTGTTTTGTATGGGTGTGAAACTTTGTTGCTGACATTGAGAGAGGAATATAGATGGAGGGTGTTTGAGAATAGGGGGCTGAGGAGGATATTTGGGCCTTGGAGGGACGATGTAGCAGGGGAGTGGAGAAAACTACATAATGAGGACTTTAATGATCTGTACACCTTACCAAATATTATTTGGGTGATCAAATAAAGAGGAATGAGATGGGTGGGCACGTAGCATGTTTCGGGGAGAGGAGAGTTGCATACAGGGTTTTGGTCGGGAAACCTCAGGACAAGAGACCTCTTGGAAGGCCCAGGATTAGATGGGAGGATAATATTAAAATGAATCATCAAGAAGTGGGATGGGGAGGCATGGACTGGGTTGATCTGTCTCAGAATAGGGATAGGTGCAGACTTTTGTGAATGCAGTAATGAACCTTCAGGTTCCATTACACGCAGGGAATTTCTTGACTAGCTGAGAACCTGTCAGATTCTCAAGAAGTACTCTGCTCCATGGAGTTAGTTAGTTAGTTAGAGGGTAGCCAGGAATGTTCCACCAGATTCAACACTTTCGTTTCATCCACAGCTATGATATGCAATCCCGTTGAAATCCACCAACTTTGTGGCTCATTACCCATTCCGTGAGTATTACATTGTAGCTTAACCTTCACTCTTGACTTATGATCTTTGCTACAAATGTCCCAATTACTGCACCCATCCCAGTCAGTATTAGGCCCAGCCCAGTACATATAATTACCAACCCCACTGGCTGACCACATGACCCATACCTGTATAATGAAGCCAGTCTTCCTGTGTTAATCTTATTGGACTGCTTTACCCTAGAGATGAGGAAACTATGACATCAGGAACTGTTGTCAAACTCACTTGTAATGACATTGGATTATGCGACACCTCATTTTGTAGCATCTGGTATTCTGCAGTATTACTGTTCCTCATAGGGTGCATATTCTATTGTTAGAATGATGCTTGTTGATGACAACACAAATTATTTGGTCCCGTTAATGATGTTATGACTGATTTGGACTGTATTCACTCAACAACACAGTGTAAGATCCCAGAAGATGTGAATCTTCAGCAGTACTACTGTGAGAACCTCAAACCTTGTTTGTCTACACCTCTTTGCTAGGACATTTAAATGGTTGAAACTGTTGATTTGACCATTTACCTCCTAATGCCACATTCTGGAATACGTAGAGCTTGACAACCATTGGCACTACATACCTTTATGCCATGTTGTTTACATAGGTGAAATCATCTTTTGTCTTGTTCCAAGGTTATTGGTTGCAACTCCATCTAACAGTTCAGCAGACCTTGTGGCTGAACGTTTGTTGGACTCTGGACATCTGAAGCCAGGAGATTTGGTTCGACTTGTGAGCTATCATCGTATAGAAGAGGGGATACCAGAGAAGTTGGTACCATATTGTACTACTGCAGATATCAGGTTGCCAACAGGTGATGCCAGCAAACCAACAGCAGTGGATGGGCCCATGAAGGCTTCATCCAATGCTCAGACACTTGGAAGACACAGGATCACTGTTGGCACTTGCATTGCCCTCGGACAGCTGTACAGTATGGGATTTACACAAGGACATTTCACACATGTCTTTGTTGATGAAGCAGGACAAGCAACTGAACCTGAGATATTAGTGCCTTTGGGTTGGTAATGCTAAGTTTTTATGTTGTTTAATTTGTTGCCATTATGAATATTTTTATCTGTTAGTGTGACTGCCAAGTGCATGAATTTGTCCACAGTTTTAAAGGATCCATGGATAACACTGTTTGGTTATGGTGATGGGAACAGACACAGTCTCCAAATAATTTGATTTTAGTTTATGTTACACAGTTGTCTCACAGTGCTGCATTGCATGTACTGACCACGAAAACTTGTGTATCTTATGTGGAGATTTGTATATTATGATCTTATACTGTATTTTGGCAATTAGACATGAATGTAATATACAGTACTTAGTTTAAAGTACTTTTGGAAAATATTTTTACAGGATTGTAAAAAAAGAAAAAAGAATTTCCATATTTTATTTCATGACTTAAGTGCTTTCTCAGGGTTCTTGGACCTGTTTCGTAAGGGTGCTGTAGCTGGATATATTCTAGGTTCTCACATGTGACAGACTCAAAACTTTGTGAACATGATGTACACCAGGTACTGACAATGGTTCAGAGTCCACATTAAGCTTACAATTTTTTTTCTCCCTCCTTCCTCAGGTCACCTTCTCGATTTGCAATTCGTATGCCTATGTTACTCCCTTCCGACATGTGCATTTTACCATCATGCGGGCTAGCTAGTTAGAGAACTACATCTTTACAGACAATTCTTGGGGGCATGAGCCACAACACTTTGTCTTTTTCCCAGTTGCTTGCTGTTACCCTTGTGCCTAATGTTTTCCCGTCCAATTTCTGTCTTTCAGTTTCTTTGTATGTTTATAATTATGAATCATAATGTTGATTTGCTTACTGCATATTTACAGAATATTTTCATACAGTTTTCAGAATTGAACTTATTCACATGTTATAACTTCTGTCAAAAGTGTGTGATGGTGGCAATTGTTTAATGTATATTCTTGACATGCAGTAATTAGGTGACAGTCATGAGACAGTACTTAGAGGCAACATATTGATCCTTTGTTTTTCTAGTAAGGTATATCATGAACTCTCCATTTCATGTGGTATAGTTGAGTTAATTCACAAAGATTCAGTTTTATCTGCTGGATACCTTGGAATGGTATGATCAAGGAAAATTATCAGCAACTTGTAAACATTGTTAACCATCAAAGTACATAATAAAAATCTGAGTTTTCTAGAAACATACGCAGTTCTTAGAGGTTCACAGCCGATATCTACAAACTATACAGATAAGTGTGCTGTTAAAAAAATATGAGGTAACTGCACATATAAACTACCTGATTTTTTTTATAAAGGTACTAAATTTTCATTTTTTATTTAAAATTAAATTAATAGGGTATTATCTGTCATAAAACAGATGTGGTAGAGCCAAAAACCTTGTAATTTCTTGGTAGTGTTCTTTCATGTTTTTGTAGGGATTCCTTGCTGATAGTCATGCCCCACTGCATTTTATGGGGAAACATAATGTAGGTGGCAGCCTGAAATATAATAATATTTAATGTGAATAATATCTGTACCAAAGAGTAATTGTAAAATTTTTGGTATTCCATTTGTAGTTTTCCAAACCAAAACACCACCAATGGTTACCTGTATATTAACTCCATACAAGCTAAGTGCCATGAATTTGACCTGTACTAACCTGAAAATAAATGTGCTTCATGTGAGTACCTGTAATGTAATATATTTGTAGGAAGCCCAATCATAATGACTCAAGTCAAATTGTGTAGGTGTGGTGTAATAGACCCTGGATTTTTTACCTTGTCCATTTTGGTAGTATTTGTCTATATATATATATATATATATAAAATAGACAGACAGTACAGCCACTCCCCAACTTATCTAAAGGTTGCATTCCACGGAACTTTATGCAAGTCAAATTGTATGTAAGTCAGAATTTCCTTAAATTCAATTCACTTTTTTTACCTCACACATAGGAAAAAATTACAAATGTGTGCTTCAGAATGTACAATAAAAAGATCAAGGCAAGGGCCAGTACAAAAGAGAATATAATAGAATTAATACATGATTCAAAATATGTGTCCAGGATTTTTTTAAGTTTGGACCAGCCAGCAAAAATATACGTAAAGTCGAATTTATGGAAGTCAAACATTACTTAATTTGGCGAGTTACTGTATTATTTCGGTATGATGTCTAAGGGAACAGTAGCAGACAGCACATTCACCAAATTGAGATAACCATTGCTGCTTAAATTAACACTGTCAACATTCTTGCTGATCCTAAACATGATATGTTTTCGTTTTCTGTGAGAGACGTCCACGTGCCAAAAAATACAGTAAAAAAGTCACAGAGTGCTCCAGCCTTTCATGAAGAGTAGAGCAGACTCATTGAGTTCTCAGAAAGTTTACCTAGCATGCAGTAATTGACACGTGGTATTAAACACATGTATGTCTTATTAAGGTATGTAACTTTGGTTTGAGACACTTTAGTTATATTGTGACTGTAACAGCATGCAAAGAAAAATAATTCATATCTGTGTGCTGTAATATTTGTCCTGTGTTCTTTAGGTGTGTTGATAGTATTTGTGACTGAGAGAATATGATATATATATATATGTATCTGTTGATGAGTTTTGCAGCACGACCCATACATCGGCAATTAATGAACCTGAGCAACAATGAGGTATGAAAACTCAGAAAAAAGTGCATGTACTTACACTTTACCACTTTTCTTGCTTCCAATATACAGGTTTCATCCACACCAGCTCTGGGCAAGTGATACTGGCTGGAGATCCACTTCAACTTGGACCCATCATCTTGTCCTGTCTTGCGTCCCGGATGGGTCTGGATGAATCGTTCCTGTCTCGTCTGCTTCAACGCCCTCTTTATCAGCGAGATTCACAAGGGTTTCCCCATACTGGAGGCTACAACCCCCGTCTTGTAACAAGATTAGCCTTAAATTATCGCTCGGTTCCAGAAATTCTCAATCTTCCAAGTTCATTGTTCTACAATTCCAGCCTCGAATCTCAGGTACACACAGCACAGTTTTTTTTTTCAATAAATGCTACAGTAGCTAACATAAATTTCTTCAAAATTCTATGACTACAGAATGCTAGGAAAATAAAAAATCATTGCAGTTGTTGCATCAATGCAGGAGGAGACTATTGTAAAGCGGATAATGTTTACTAAAATTATCTGGTGCATATTTTGTATCATTTTCATCAGTACGAAAAATTTTTGGATGGGCGTCATACATGAACATCTGAAAGTGTTTTGTCATTTATTGGACACACACACAAACGCACGCACGCACACACACACACTACATGCACAGTACATGCACGCTACTCGTGCGCGCACACACACAAACACACGCATGCACGCACACACACAAATACACACACACACACCCACGCGCACACACACACATGCCTGCGCGCGCGCACACACACACACGCACCCGCACCCGCGCGCGCGCTCACACACGCACACACACACACACACACAGACACACACACACACACACAGACACACACACACACACACGAGTCAATCCAACTGGCCAACTTCTCCACTCTCACTGCTAAGATTGGAGTGGAAGCAGGATAGACAGAGGTCATCTCCCTACTTTCAGTTAGTTTTACGAAGGCTCAGCATCACCAAGGTATGATGCACGTGTAACGTGTATGGAGGACAGCTGGACAGTGTTGTTGTAAACTCTCATGGGAATTAGGCACTCCAGTTGAAAGAAAAGTTCTAATTTGGGTTAACGGAATGGGATACTTGAGATTGGTAACTTGATTCATCTGCTTCAGGTTGGAATGAAATTATGGGCTTCGAGGAAATGATTTTAATCTGATGAGTAACAAGTTTGGGAGATTTGCATTACAGATCAGTTAAAATTGGTCTCTTGAAAGAAATATGTTGTATGAGTAAGACAGTGAATGAATTATATTAGTTGCAAGGAATTGCTACAGGTTTCACAAACCACTGGCCCAGAAGCCTCTGTGCTGGCTTCATTGGCGTCTGAGCTGCCTAAGCGTAGTGTAGAAGATGGTCCACCAGCACTGGTTTTCCATGGAATCAGAGGAGAAAATTATCAGGAGGGGGAAAGTCCCTCATGGTATAACCCGCAGGAGATAGTGCAGAGTATGTACTACCTTACTATGCTCTATAGTATGGGACTGAATTCCAATGACGTGGGCATCATCACACCATACAATAAACAGGTGAGTTTGTGTTTAAATAACCAGCATAGGAAACAGGAAGCAATGAGAGCAGTGTCATGATAAGCAGTGATGTTGTTTTACGTAGTTTGCTGCATATTGATTTATGATTAACTTTATGATGTCTGTGACTCAGATTCTTTAGCACTGACAGGTAATTGAGTAGTGAATATTAAATTGGAAAAGGCATGGAAGAAAACAGTTGTGGCCGTGTTTGAGGTACTGTTCCACTTGTTGCTGGGAAGCACTGAGGAAAATCATAGGAAACCATAATATGGACACCTGGTCTGTGGGCCAGGATAAGAACATGGGACCTCCAAAATACAAAAGAGAAATGCTACCCACACATTTGCAACATATAACCATCAAATGCACAATATATTTAATACTAAATTGTATTTCACCTGGTTGATTATTCGTATTACTTCTGCTAGACTACATATTGCATTGCATTACACTGAATCATGCAATTTATTACAGGTTCAGACACTTAAAGGATACAGTCATGAATGTGACTGTATATAAGGCCACCACACTTGATCAGTACATTATGATATGATTGTAATTCAAGTAATTGCTTCAAGAACTGTGCCATTCTACTGTATTTTATTGAAAGTTCATTTCATTATCTCATGTTATATTACTGTAACACTATATGTAACATCAGTTGTATATTAATTGCTTAGTTGTGATATTCTTTTGACATTTTTTAAGTGTGTGTACTAATGGACTGCATTTTAACTGGCATGTTACTTTGATATAACAGAAGAACTCCCTGAATGTCATGCACTGAGGCATTGAAACATGTAGACTTTTTTAGATACAGTTGAGTGTTAAATAGATTGTGCATTTGTTGGTTATATGTTGTAAATGTATGCAAAATGCATGGTACACACAGTTTCAAGGTTACCCGCACATATTGAAATGTACAGTTAGTAATGGAACTGATACCTTCTGCTCTTGTAGATAGTGATAGTTGTTATTGTTGTTATCCTCCATTCAAGAAGGGTTTGACAGATGTGCACAGAATATACCATGTGCCTTACAATAATTATTTATATATCAACAGTACCTGTGCTGGATTTGCAAAACTGAACAAATGGGAAACTATGTATTAACACTTTGGAACCAGAATTGAGTGCCCACTGTACTCTGCAAAAGACCAAGGATTTAAATGGCTACCCATTACTTTGCATGCTCTTGGCCGACAACTTCAGTAGATGTTTCATTTATCTCATTGTCATGTTGGACATCAACACCCAGCACCAGGAGGTTAAAACACTACAAGGACATGACATTGCCATCATGTCAGTCTATAGAATATACATTTAGGAATGTTGTAACCCATCTGATGAAACAAAACTTTTTCACTGATGTGGTCAACATTATGAACTTATTGGATGTAAAACTGCTTTCTTAACACAGTGTGCAGGCTCCATTATAGACAGACGCTCCATAATTATGAAGGCAGTGTTCGTAAGTTGTATAGTGATGGTGGTATTGTCAGTGATACATGGCTAGTATTACCATTTATTATATTAAGTTTCTGGACCTCATAAAGAATACTATCATTATTTATGTCCATATATTTGGGGAGAATGTGTTTGTTGGGAACAAAACTGAACCCATTCTTAGTATTTGCAGTTTCCCATGACTTCCAGTGAGCCGTTCTGTCATCATTACTACCTGTTGGAGTTGAATGTTTGTTCATTTATAACTGTAGAATTTGATGCCTCCTTGGGTTGTCTTTATAATTACTCTAGTGGAAGGAAGAAATTGAACACTATATACCTTACGCTTTTGTGCCACATTCCTTGATTTTTGTAATATATGATGTCCTTTAGAATGCTAAGGTGCACTGTGTCATTGGCAAATACTTTTAATTCTTCAAGTTGAGCTATCAAAAAGCAGACAAATTTGATGTGATTGCTTTCTGCAGGTCCAGAAGCTACGCTTCATGATAGAGGAGTTTAATGTGCCCATTCCAAAGATTGGATCTGTGGAGGAGTTTCAGGGACAAGAAAGGATGGTTATTATAATGTCAGCTGTTCGCAGCAGTCCCACATTCCTGAAGATGGATATTTGGCATGCACTAGGCTTCGTTGCTTCTCCAAAGCGACTCAATGTGGCCTTAACCCGTGCCCGTGCTTTGCTCATCATCCTTGGTAACCCTCACGTCCTAGCTAAGGACCCTTGCTGGAGAGAAGTGCTTGAATATTGTGTTAAGCGTGGTGGATACATAGGTTGTGATCTGCCCACTACCTTCAGCTCCCTTACTCTGGATGACAGTGAATGAGAAGGAAGGGAAATTTTGAATAGGGAGTATCATATTGTGCCCTGTTTACCACTCGAATACACCAGCATCATTATTACTGAAAGGCAGATGACCACCATCTGCCTTTTATGTTATATTTCATGCACAGCTTCTTACCTCATATCCATGGAGAATGGAATGTGAGATAAGATTTTTGCTCATGTCTCAGTTCCTTCTCAATTATTTCCTCATCCTTATCATCTGTCCTGTCTTGGTCCTTTGTTCTTGTCCCTCATAATTTCCCTTTCCTTTTAGTTTCAACCCCACTGGCATTTTTGATTTATTTCATATGGTAAGACCACTTAAGCGTGTTTGTAAATCCTTCTGTTCTATTTCAGTTTTTAGTCTCTTATTTGTTGGTGTGTGTTTCTTCAAATAGATATATGGTAACAGGCAGGAATGCCATCTTATGACTTTTATTGTATTCTTGATCCTTATTGGCCTCAAAATATACTATAATAAAGGAATATTGTGTAAGCAAGTAATCTGTGGCGAAATCTAATGGCACGAGCTGTAGGGAATAAACAAGTTATCTAAGTAAAGTAAATTTTGTGTAGGCCATCCATTAAACTTAATGGAAGCACTGAAAAACAGAGCTCTTTTCTGCCTCATAAAATGGGCAGCAAGAAAATTATTGGTCTGCACCCTGCAGTTAGATGGGAACAGTTTCTTTTGAATTTAAATTGGGGAAAACATGAAATGAGAGTAATATATGGTTGGAGTGATTTCACAAAGTCTCTAGCTTCAGGCATAGCTACTGTTACCAAACCTCGGCTCATTTAACAAGTGAGGAGAGTGTGTGAAGTCATGTGCACATAGTTCAGTGTGTTTCTGTAGTCAGGGCAGTGGAGATGTAAGTATTCTTATGTAACCATTCATGCTCGAATGACACGTCACTGGCCAGAATACGAGTAGTCAGTCAGTCCTGAGTTTACAGGAAAATGCTGAAAGGTGAGACAGAGGAGGGTTGTAGAGAATGTGCTGCATTTCATGCAGAACAAGGCAGCTTAACACAAATCTATTATCCCAGTCATTAAGGTGCACTAACATGTTGCATCTTCAACAGGAGTCTCAAAAAGTGTAAAAAAAAAAAATATATATATATATATATATATAGGGGGAAATGCTAAATTTGCAGGCTGGGGCAGCCACCTCATAAAACACACCAGAAAGGAATTAAAAAAACCCCTGACCATGTAAAAAGGATGACAGTTTCAGTATGTGTGTAGTGTGTAGAACAACACACGAATTCTGTCTGCATGAAAAAAGCTAACAACAGTTAAAGCAGTGCTGGCCACATTACAGGAAATTATTGTATACAATGGACAAATATCCAGTTTGTTAAAGATACTCATGGCACTTGGGTTTCGATGGAGGAAAATGCAAGACATGTGGCATATTCTCGTAGAATAACGGGATGTCAGATTTGTCTGTGTGTGGCCTTTTTGCAAGCAGTTACTAAATTTTGTTGAGACAGTCCTGTGATTGTATACAGTGACAGGACATACATCCACAGCTCCCACCCTTCATAGTATGGTCTGATGATACTGCTAAGGGATTCATGGCACCAACCTCAATGGTGCAGCAGCTGATCATTGTGGATGTGGGGGAATGGGTTTTATTCCTGGTGCATTACTGATTTTTAAGTCTAAGCAAACAACTGGGGACTATCACAAAGAAATTAAGTGATAATTATATGCAGTGGGTTCAAAAGAAACTAATTTTAAATTTACCCCACAACTATGTTTTCGTAGTTGACAATGCCACTTATCACAATGTGCTAAGTGAGAAGTGTCCAACATCTTCATCAAGAAAGGAAGATATGAAGAACCTGTTATTGAAAAACAAAATACCACTCACTGGTTGAAGATGGGACTGTATACTCTTATAAAACTGCATAAACTGAGGTACAAGAGGTAAGTTCTTGATTATGTATGGAGTGTTCATGGACATGCTGTTATCCACTTACCACCATAGCATCCAAATCTCAGTGTCACTGACCACATCTGGTGCAATGTCAAGCAATGGGTCAGACAATGGAATGTCACGTACAACTTGGATGATGTGTGGCAACTGTGAGCAGTGGTTTGCAGAAACCAGTGACACAGATTTGGAGGCAGCTTGTTGTCACATTCAGAATGAAGAACAACAGTACATTTTACAGAAGGGCTGATGGACCCAGAATTAGAAGGGCTACTGTGTAGTGTGAGTGGCAGTAGTGCCAGTTAGGATAATTCATAATCATACTGAGAGAGTGACTTAACAACAAATGTGGTTACGTGTATTGCAGATCATGACAAAAAGTTACTGACCTTTAATAGCCATATTTATAACTATAGGTCTCTGTTTCAAAATATTTGTCTAAAAGGCTTGAAATAGGTGTAGAAGTTTGTCTGAAAATTGATTCTATTTAAAATGCCATATTGCACCTACCACTTCAAGAAAGGTGCATGTGGGTTTCCTACCCCACTGATTTCAAGATGGCAGTTGAATTTAGGGAAAAGGTAGATGGATACATTCTTAAGCGTGTATTTTTTAAGTGTTTAGGATTAAAAATTTGTGGAATACAAGAGACAATATCAGCAAGTGCAAAAATGGTCACTTAAAGAACAAATAATCCCACCTTTCAGCAGTTACATTGGTGTTTAAAGCTCTTGTACTTGATCCATACTGTGACTGTTATCTGCATGGAAGGTTGAGATGGTGTGCTGTCTACCTCCATAGCAGCAGTAAGTGCATGGCCTGAGGTAGGAGAACCATATGGTTTGTGACACGTGCTGAAGGTTGTCATTTAAAATAATGTGGAGTTTGTGGAAATACTCCAGCTATACACGCACATTTTGCAGCTGCCTCTTTTATTACAGCTACCGTTATGTAGCATATTGTCCCACAGGATAACACAAACACTTAGCACTAATTTAAGGCCAAACACTAACACCACTCTTATAACCATATGTCTTCACATCTGCATGCATATGCTTGAGACTTTGGTGAGGCTTTCCTTGAAGACATTGTTTCAATGTTTGTACCATTTTACCATCAGTTGTTCTCCTGCCTGCTGAGGGACTAGGTCACATTTGCACAGAAGGTGGCAATTTTAAGAAAATGATATATATAACTTATGGCAGATTGCAAAAATTTTTTTGTTAAGTCCAGGAACCTTCTCAATGCTTTGATAATTTCCTTCCTCCTCTCCCTTAAATAGTATCATTCCATGAATACTACTACTTCTTCATAAGCAATGTTACTGAAGTCCACAGGTGAGTCTATGCTGCTGATAGCTACTTTGTATACATCATTCAATTTGCAAGATAATATTGCTGACACTGCAGCACTAAGAAGATAGAAGAAGGTAAAATGTGGCCTGAAGGCATGTCAAGTCATACCTGGCACTCCTATGACGTCAACCAATGTAATTCGACAAAAGCAGCATTGAATGCATGCCTTAAACATGAGGCGCTACATCTGGAAATGGAAACCTTCATGACAGCTATACAGGAACAGGCAGTAACACATTAAACTGCAGTAAACATTGCTGACATCATGGAAAAAGTCATCAGCTAACATTTTTGCCTTTAGTAGCCCACTGAATAATAATGATGATGATGATAATGTAAGATTTTTAAAATTACTGCAGTGTATGATATAAGCCTTTTTACTGTCTATAGAGCAAAAATAAAAGTCACCTTTCTTTGAAGTTTTGTAGAATGTAGTTAGTAACTTTTTCCTTGAAACCAAAGATACAATCTTTAAGAACAAATTAACAAGAATAGCATTCATACTGAAAAATTTTCCCACTCCTGCCTTAGGGACTTAATTTTATTGATCAAAATTTTATGTAATAGGAATTCTTACACTGGATTAAACACTTCCCAAGTATCTCATGTTGCATATGGTACAAGGATTAAATACAAGAAAAAAATATTTTAAAAAAATGCTCAGTTCAAGTATGCACATCCAATTAATGTGCACAGTGCTCATTATTCACATCTGCCTTAAAAGTCTTGAGCTCCCCATCGCATCTGCAACACAAAAAATAGCAGAATATTAACACACAATTTGGCTTACAATAACTAATTCCCATCTGTATCATAAACAGGCAGAAAACAAGATTAGGAAAGTGTAGGATCAAATGCAAAGGCATATCAGTCTTAACAAACACAACTTTCTTGATAAAAGAAACTGCATATGTTAATTTTTCAAATATAATAATCCATTCATAAAATAAACCATATATTATCTTAAATTAACCAGACAACCTGAATTTGATTCTGTACATTTTAGGTAATGTGGATTTAAAATCCAACAGCAAGATGCAATTTAGCTCATGCACTAGCATGCTGGTCTTCTGCACACACTGTTGTATGTTTAAATTATAGTCCAGTAATATTTGTTTCTAATATACAGGCCAGTTCACTGTTATCATGTTGATTCCAATCGGCTATCAAATACTAATTGAGGCTGCACCAAAGCAGGTACAGAAATAATTCCTTACATCTTGTGTCCGAGCTTTCAGCTTCCTTTCTATTAGATTCTGGAGGGCCTCAGACCGAACAGACAAGGAATCTATCTTCTCTATAAGCTGCTGATATGGAGACAAGGGCTGTGTTCCCATAACAACATGACCAAGCTTAGAGTCAATCTTTGCATCAAGACGTGCATTCCGAATCAGATTTACAATCCAGCACTCTGCCTCTTCTGGCTTCATGTTCAATTTTTCTGCCAGCATTCTGTAATTATTCATTCTTTAAAATCAATGTCTTACTGCTATGGTAAAACAGGACCGTAGTATGCTAAAACAACAATACAAAATATACAGAATACCAGTATAAGTAGATAACTAGGAAAGGGACAAATATGTTAGTACTCAAATATCTCTTCATTTCAGGGTAAAACTAGTATGAACAGAAAACTATGATGTGCAAACAACAGAAATAACAGGCAAATCTGAATTGAAAGAACAGAAATTACAGTTTTTAAAACAAACATTTTAAAAGGTCCCACTTACAACCATTTTAATGATTGTTTCTCACAGTATGTAATCACTGTATGTAATTTGCAGGTTACATCCGTCTCATACTTAATAAGAATGACAAAGTGTAATATGAAGGAAGTAAAAGCAACATTTCATTAAAGAACAATAATTGGCATTTTGTATTAAAAGGGGTTTCAATACTTTCCTTTAACCATTTGACGCCTAACGACAACTATAGTGGTCGTACCACACCGCTAACCCCTAAACGTTGCATTTTATATATTTATTCAACAAATATAGGTACTGAATATTTTAAACATGGTATACACTCTCCGTTTTTTCCTCTTCAAAATGCAGTTTTTTTCATAAATCTAACGTATTTGGTCCCTGTATTATTCACATTTTATATACAGGTTGTGCTAAAATTCAAAAAATAATTCCGGTGCCAAAAGGTTAATATTCTTTGTATTCTTTCAAGTGCTATGAATTCAAACACTGAAAACTTGCAGTTCCAGAGCCTCTCTCCCTCACATATGTTCTGGTGACTACTGCTTTCCTATTCTACTCTCCATTCTCACTGATAATTTTCAAGCTCACAACTAATATTTGTATACATAATTACTGCAGTGACCCTCAATGAAACCAGCCCATATTTTCCTTCAACAATGATTCAACAACTAATTCCTATCAATGCTTATTTACCCAATGCTGATGCACTGATGTATTCGGCAGAAAGTCTCAAAAATCATAAGCCGGGCATTCTCAACAAACTCATCCAAAACTGCAATAAGGAAAAAGTCGTTGAACAAAACCATCTGGCACTCGTGAAGCTTCTGTCGAGCACCATCAAAGTCAAAGTTGACATAAAGATGTTCAACAAATTCAGTAATGGGGTCCCTGTAAGTGTAGGACTCCTGCAACCACAAACAAGAAACTGAGTTATTTAAATGACGGTAGCAGTATGTTTAACTCAAGTCCCATAACATTAGTAAAGCATATGTTAGAATTACCATGGGACAAATTAAAAGAATGCATCAGTTTTGTGTACAGGCAATCACAATGGTTCACTGTGTTTGCTGAGGAACCAGCAAAGTGCTGACGCTTCATCTCAGTTTTTCTTAAAGTGTATAGCCATATGAATTTATACTTCTCTTAGCAAAACAAATGTTACTGAAACTTTATGACTATGTATAAGTGCATTAGCCATAAGAATGTGTTTTACTTATTTTACTACCTGCGATTACATAGTTTTGACCTTACTGGCATTTACACTGTTGGTGGGATAAAATTCCAAAAACATATCACTCACAGATGACTTACCTGCTGGATAACCTTCACCAAGTCTTTGAGGGCACTCCGCCTGGACCGAGTGATGATGACGGCAGTTGTCAGATACCGCAAAATGTGAGGGCACATAGTCTGGATTGCATTTATGTACCTACAAATACAAAGATCACGTGCCACTCTTTAACAATAATGATTAGTGCAATTCTTGTTTAGACAGATATTATGAAATCATATTCTAATGTCAGAAAACAATTTGTATGACTATTAGAAAAATGAATACAATCTGCCTAAATTAGAAACATGAATAAACAAATTTCTTCCAGAAAGGAAATAACATGTCTCAATCTTACACCTCCCTCAAAATTCCAATTCAAAATGATACAAAAGTGTAACTGAGAATGGTCACTGCTGTGTCCAGGTATATGCCATTAAATGTGCAATAATGTCCACCTGTAAATTCCACCTGTGTAAATCTACACATTTTGTCAACACAGTCACAAGTACTAACTTACTGTGGCCGGTAGAGGAACATCTCAATTACAAGATCCCTCCCTTTTTCATGATTGAAGAAGACAAACAGGCTCCAGTGAATAAACCATGTTCGCTGATGTAAACTCTGCAGAGGTGATCCAAACGAGCTATTGTCAATATATTCACGGAGCTTGTTCAGATCTTCCAGTGCTGTGTCCCAGTTTTGCAACAGAATCTCTGAAGCAAGTTTTCCCCACAACACATTCAAATAATTCTGTGGGCAAACAAAAGTATGCTATAATTAGTCAACAGAAAGTTAGCTTATTTGGTCATTTTACTGCACTGAACTGCTGATGTAAAATATCAAAGTAGATAATGTAGGAACACTGTGAATGATAAAGAAGGCAGAATTCCTCTGGAAAAAATGTGTGAATATAAAACAGAGCCTTAAAACTGGGCTCTGAATGCAGAGCCACATAGTCTGTGTTCTTAGTGCAGTTCAACTAGCAAGGAATACTCTATGTTAATCTACAGCCTCCAAGAAATACTTCTGGGCAACTGATATATAAATGTATGAAATATGTAAGACAACAATAAATGTAAATATTCAAGTATTTTGTGATAAGACACCATGTATGTTCCTAAAATTACAGATTTTCCATCTACATTCTGTCCTGTCACCGTAGGGTAAACTCTTCAACAATGCTATTAGAACCTGTGTGAGAAAAAATTAAAAGATTTCTATAAAGGTAAAGGTACAGTTCACCCTACAACAGGCTATGAAGGCCCAGAGGGGGAGCCGATGTATAGCTCTACAATTCCTTCAACCTTGGCACTAGATGGGGTGGGTGGTCAATGCCATGCCCCAGCCGCTTTACCCTTGGAGAAAGACCCAGTACCCGTTGTGTAGGAGGCTGGGTGGACCCCAGGGCCAGTCTGAACAGGTGCAAAAAACGTAGCCCCCACTGGAATTCGATCCCCAGCCCATAGTGAGTCACTATACCGACTGCGCTATCCTGGCCCAAAAAGACTTTTGTATAGACACTAATTTCAGTTTTACTCAGAAATATGAAAAGATTTCTGTCCAGTATTTGTGTATGCTGGTGTACATGTGTTAGTTAACCTTTAGGTGCTGGAATTATTTTTTTTTAATTTTAGCACACCCTGTATATAAAATGTGAATAATACAGGAACCAAATATGTTAGATTTATGAAACAAACTGCATTTT
>Ga0123357_10004544_pt1 | contig 16329 bp, 9 predicted proteins | sample TergutEmb28metaG_FD_89873 | JGI IMG/M metagenome (GOLD analysis project Ga0123357, IMG submission 89873) | Embiratermes neotenicus P4 segment gut microbial communities from Petit-Saut dam, French Guiana - Emb289 P4 | ecosystem: Host-associated > Arthropoda: Insects > Digestive system > Gut ... | reverse complement strand
TGGGGGCTGAGGGGCGGGTTTGGGGTTCCCCGGGGGGCGGGGAAATTTTTGGGTCCCCCGGGCGCCCCCCGGGAGGGGGGGGTCTCTAAAAGCGGGGTTGAGAGGGGAAAGTGGGGGTCCCCCCCCCCCCCTTCTTTCAGACCTTAAAGACAAGCCGGAAACCTCCGTGCGGTGGCAACATTTGGACCTGTCCTGCCTTTCCCCGCATCTTTGTGTGCTTATATAAAGGGGCAGCTTCACCACTGACGTTTACATCATTTAAATTGTGCGTCCTTGTGTAAAATGCACCGTAATTTCGTCTGAATAAAAGAAGAAACTAGGACGTAAACAGAATTTGGATGGTTGCTATGTTCGCTTTATCAGTTCAAAGTTTAAATTTAAGGTTTTTCGGAAATTCCATTCATAGATTTAAATTTTGTGATTGACTAACGTACAGGAAGTTGGAGTTTCAGTATTACCCAATGCAGCACACTGTATAGTCTGGCTATTTTATCGAGACCATTGATGAAGAGAAGCGTTTCATTTAGCACCGCTGTCAGGTGCTAAGATTGTGCAATATTATTGATAGAAGAATGAAATGTGAGTATGGAGTATATACGGGATTATTTGACAGGGGAAAACTGAAGTACTCGGAGTAAAACATGTCCTATTGTCACTTCATGTACCACAGATTCATGTGGACTGTCTTGGGGTGGAAATCGGGCTTGTACGGTGGCCAGAGGTCACCTGATGAAATAAAACACGTATACACCACAATATTTTTCATACGACTCCAAATGTGTCGTCATTCAACAGCAGTTTCAGTACTTAAAGTAAGGCGTTATATTAATGAATGTCGTTTTTGAGTGGTTAGAACTATTGCCTGGCATTCGACAGGTATCGGTTTCAGATCTTGCCTCAGGGGCTGTCCTAACTGAGGTTTTTCGTGATTTCGCTCAGTCACTTCAAGAAAATTGCGGGATAACGGTTATCTAAAGTAAGGCCACTACGGCTTCCTTCCATATCCTCTCACTTCATTATTCACCAGTCTTTATCATTCGACGCTATATAATCAGGTATTGAGAGAGTCCTTGCAGAAGTCTGTAATCAAATAGATGGCTTAGAGATTAGTATTCTTGCTATCCTTTAAACCTACTAGTTCAAATTTAGTTTATGTTAAGACAGGGATACACGAGTTTTCCAGACATCTAGAAGCCACCATAGAATTCAAGGAGCCAGATGGGTGACAAGCAAGTTCTGCACTGGGGACCCACAAGTGTTAAGTGTCACGGCATAAAATTTAGTATTACGGTCAAACTGGCGTCTCGAGGAGATTTGTGAACCCCAGTACTTAAATATGAGTTGCTTTTTCACAGACTGGTTATGAATGTATTTGAGTTTAATATAATACGTATGTTCATTTAAATGAAAACGGTATCCTGTGCGTTGTGAAGGAACGGTTTCTGTGAGCAAGTTTGTACTCACTCCACCAAGTATTAAGAATTTTCGCTCCCCAGACCATGATACGAGTAAGTAGTGGCTTCTGCGCATACTGGTCACACTATAGTAGAAGACCTGTAGCATGAAGTCGCACGTCACTGCTGGCCGACCACATTTCCTCTGCTGTGGAAGGAGTGGGAAGTAAAATGTACGTAAATTCGTTTTGTGCTAGACTTCGTACAACATTCCCATGATCCCACATAAAAAGTAACTTTGCTCTAATCAGTGTGGTGCAATACTTTTAGAATGGACACAGTACACAGACGGATAAATAGACTGGGCGTATCCAGTAAGCGTATGCACATTCATGCGAATGAAGCTTATTTAAAATAGCGAATTTATGTCCTGTCCTACTGTTGCTGTGAATTCTTGCTGAACTAATTGAGAATGTGACTCTTCGTGTGGAACTGTCTCGTAATAATCAGTCACAATTAATGAAGGTTGTGTATTAATTACGTCACACACAGCACTGAGATTTTCAGCATGAGGACCACAGCACAAATGAAGCTCAATAAGATGTTTCAGACTGGCCCGCAAAGTGTCATCAATATTAAGACACCGGCCAACAATTAGTGATGCGAGGAGGGGGGGAATGGAAAATTCGAGGCCTGGTGAACAGATCTAATTTGAGGTCAGGTGAAGTGTATTTTTGGCATCAGGATCTTTCCATCTTAGCTGATTCACTGTTAGTTCTTAAAGCTTCTGGGGTGTAAAATGGTCGTTTGGAATGTGAAGTAAATGACAAAACTTTTATAGTGAAGTAACACAGATTTTTATGATTAGTTGCCCACAGTCGTAATTACAGTTTATTACCCACCCACGTGTATTTAAATAATACTTCGCAACACGTGGGTTGCCGTGTTACTGTTAAGAGTTCTTTACATAACACTTCATAACACGTTGGTTGTCGTGTTATTGTTGAGAATACTTTACACAACACTTTGTAACACGTGGTTTGTTGTGTTATTTTAAGAATACTTTACATAACACTTCGTAACACGTGGGTTGTCATGTTATTGTTAAGAGTACTCTACGTAACACTTTGTTGCAGTCGAATGTTTAACACTTATTCATGTTTTAGGTGTCCCGGGTTCGGATCTCGGTCTAGCGACAAGCAGTTGTAACTTCCACTTTTCGTAGGGTTCCTTAGCCCCTGTACTTGAATTCCAGGATAGTAACTCAATTAGGCCACAACCTCTTTCACCCACATCCTCTGAAATTTGCTATAAGCTGCTTATCCTGTACCGGGATAGCTCATTTACTATAGTGACTGCATTAGGCTGGCCATCCGGGGAGTCGTGATTCTCTTGCCGCAAGGGACGGAGATTTGTCTTCTTCGGAAGGTTAAGACCGGCTCTTGGGTTCACCGGTCCTCATATTCAGTGGGTACTATGGGCTCTTTCCGCGGGGATAGAGCGGCCGAGGCCTGAAGCTACTCTTCCCATTTAGGTCATAGGAGCTGGAGCTATATCTCCACTCCCCCATATTCCGTCGTTGCGTCTACAGGGACAGTAAACTTTACTTTCAACCCACCGCTATACGATATACAGGGCGTTGTCATGACTTGCTGACAGCTTCATTTGGCAAACTGTTGTTGTGACAAGTACGGGGCCTGTTTTGTGTACCCCTGGTGCGTTTGCTGCTTGATTTCAAGGCCTGCTTCAACCCTGGCTTTTAGTAACGGCAGCTTATTGCATCATTCAGTTATTACGGGACCGACAGTTAGCTAGAAGATAACATTTTGTTGGGCTCTGGTCAGATAGAGATGAAGCAGCATTACGGTTAATATGAACTGAACAATTGCGCTGATAACGCACGATGTTGCAATTCCATTCAAGATAAATAACCACATTGTAAATACAAAAAAAAAAAGCGCAAAACTTATTTGTAATAGTGAATGCATATTTGTTAATAATTAATTGGTTTGAAACAAATTTAAAAACGCCATTCATGAAAAATTAAGAGCAGATGGAATTCAGGGAATGCTTGTTGTCTTTCGGTGTATAATTTTTATCTTCCAGTTTGCTGTCTAAAAACATGAAGATCAAGATGTACGGAACTGTAATTTTGTGCCTGTTGTTTTGTATGGGCGTGAAAATTGGTCTCTTACATTGAGGGACGAACATAGGCTGAGTGTGCTGAGGAAGACGTGTGGGCGTAAGAGGGACGAGGCAGGGAAATGGAGAAGACTGCATAACGAGGACCATTCTGATCTTTATTCCTCACCAAATATTATTCGGGTGGTCAGGTGGGCGGGGCATGTGTCACGTGTGGGGGACAGGAGAGGTGCATACAGGGTTTTGGTGGGGAGACTTGAGGGAGAGAAACCACTTGGAAGACCTAGGCGTAGATGGGAGGATAATATCAACATGGATTTTCAAGAAATGGGGTGGGAGGCCTGGACTGGATTGATGTAGCTATTTACAGGGCAGGGTGGCGGGAGCTTTGAATGCGTACCGATTAGCTTCTCAGGAAAGATTTTGCTGCATGGAATTAGTTATATATCATATGAAGGTTACTGACCTCTTAAAGCATAGAGGTTGCTTTATGTAACGGCACGTTTAACTTTAAAGTGTTCTACGTTCTGCCCACACAGTGTATTTATGTGTTTTGTATGGATTTGGGACCCAACAGGAATTGTTTCCCAATACAGCACTAACTGGCTTTTATAGCCCAGGCGAGCTGTGTTTACTGCACGGTACGAACGGAATATTTAAGTATAGTTGAGGTTGATTACATGATATTTTGCGTAGGCAAACGGATTTTGGTTCCCAACGGGAATTTCTGTTCCTCGCCTTGGATAAGGTTGCTTCCATTATCAGTACGAGAGTATCTTTTCAGTTAAAGAATACTGACGTTAAGAAATTACTTATCGATGTAATAAAAATGACGAAAGGTTGGAATGGCTTCCAGGAACGTTACCACAATGTATGTCACTCTTGATCCTACAAGGTCCAGTCGTTACTTTATGTACCACCAAGTCTGACATTTAGCAGTTCTCCGTTCTCCCCCCATAGTGCACAGTATGAAGCGAGTCTTTAGAACGGTTTAGTTTTTGTCTTATATCGTTTAACAACCGCGGTAACAGTGCGTACTGGTAAGAGTATGGAGTAAATTTCGTAGGATCTTTTGGTGTGTTATGCGTTGAATTTATAACGGAAAAATCGCATGGTTACGTAAGAAATCTCAGGAATACTGCCTTTCATTTTGTTAAAATCTTTTCCTCATATAATCTCGAAAGTTGTTCTTGTTTATGTTTGTCTTAAAATTGCGACTGCTGAGATTAAGACTTTGACATATAAACCTTTGAAAACAACCAGATAAATAAGATTATCAAAATTGTAGCGTTTGAAACGTTAGAAAATGTAAACATAAGTAAGATATCCTTGTTTAAAACCTCCACTGCATTCCGACCCGCAACCTAGCGTCTTTCCAGCACTCGTCCTAGATGCGCTGACCCAACGCGCAATTTCTGGGCAGGGCCTGCTCGTCTTCCGCAGCGCTTAGAGTACTTCGCAAATATATGACGGTTAACTTTTATTCAGATATTTAGTTTAAATTTTCTCAAAATTTCTGAGGGGCCTGAAGTCCTGTGGCCCTTAAGGGCGAGCCGACCCAGCCTTCATTGCATTTATGACTGGGTCGCCCAAGTGTTTATTTCCCTTAGGGTTCTCTACTGAAGTTATGAATAGGATGATATTGAAATTACAGTCTTCTTGGGTATAAAGCATTGTAGTTTGGTAGACAGATAGAGGTGTTTGAGAGAAGTACTTTACATTGCACAGGGTGAACATATGAAGACGGAAGGTTGCTACGTCACTTTAGCTACGGTGTCGCATTCCAGAAGACAATACTGTTAATATTTACTGCTGTGATAACCTGTGCTGTGAGCTAAGTTTTATTGCCGTTAAACACAAAAACAGTGATACTGGGTGTCTGTAATCTGGACATCATACCGCTTCGTACCGGTTTCAGAGTCCTGTCTACCAACACGCCAGGTACTTTCACAGCAGCAGGCCCGTACACACTGGTGATTTTTGTGTATAAACACTTAGTGGCAATGAAGATTTGTACAGCAAATAAGGAACAAGTTCGGAACACTATTGTCCAAAACATCGCCGAAATAATTTATACGACTAAAGTTACATGTTCCGGGTTTTTACGACGGGTGTTTATCGAATATTGATCACTGGATTTTTAGACTGTGTGAAGTATTTTCCTGCCGGTCCCAGTGGCCTCCCGGTCTAAGGTGTAGGTAGGTCTGTGGCCGCTGGCCTGCTGAGATTGTGGGTTCGAATCCCACCGGAGGCATGGATGTTTGTCTGTTGTGAGTGTTGTGTGTTGTCAGGAAGAGGTCTCTGCGACGAACCGATCACTCATCCAGAGGAGTTCTACCGACTGTAGTGCGTCGTTGTGTATGATCTAGAAACCACGTGAATGCGGAGATCCTGGCCCGCTGGGGGCTGTCGCGCCAAAAAAAAATGTGTTTTCGTGACACTTCGGAGGAATTACCGATTCCATGTTTAGGGCGAATGAATTTGGTTTAGGTAAATGTTGAAATTATTTGGAAGGGGGTGGGGGTGGGTGGGTAGTGGGACCTTCGTCTGTCATAGACACGTTTCCTTTTCCGGAACCTACAATAAGCGTGATCGACTGTTAACCGCTTGCTAATAAAGTGGAACGATGCATTTAAAGTACTGTCATTTGTCATTGTTGAAAACGCCGGTTTTACGGTATTTATGACAGAGAATCAGAAGTAAAAATACGCGAATTGAAAATCTAGAGGCAATAACAGAGGGAGCGAACTAGAATCATATCCCTGTGTGTGCCAGAAAACTCACGCAGTCCGTACTTTTCGTCATTTGTTTTAAGTCGTGACGATACCTGCCGATTTAGGTAACGGTCAGCGGAAGTGGGTACTGAAACGGTGCTGGAAATTCTGAACCTCCCTTTTTTTAAGGGAATCAGGATAGTTTAATCAGTAAAGTTGTTAGGCTACTGGCTGAACGGCCAAGTAGCTGGGGTTACATTTCCAGCAGGGCCAAAAGACTGACGCTTCTGCTCAGTTGATTCCGAGGTTTATTCTCACCTCACGCCGGCGGGGGGTAAAGCGGTGTGTGTCTGAGGCACACCATTCGCCTCCGTGTAGTGCCGAGGTCGAGAAAACCTGGAGCAATACCACCATTTCTTCATGGCGTGGTAGATCTACTGGTTTAAGCACAGGAACAGTTAAGTGAGAACTGCGCTCTTCTGGGCTTTGACGTATCAAGTAGTGGTAAAAGGATTTGCCACTACACGCTGCGTAAAGTCCCAGAAGAGCGCAGATCTCCATTACTTCGCGACAGAGGCCTGAAATCACGAACAGCGTATATCTTTTGGTAGCCTTCATACAGGCTCAAACTCTAGATGTGTGGGTGTGTGTATGTGTGAGTTTTGTAATGTGTTTTGATAATATATATATATATATATACTAGTGTTTACTGTGTTTTTGTATTGTTTCGTTGATATATATATATATACTTTTTATGATTTTGTTTAATTTTTTAAGTTATGTATTTTTATTGTTATGTAGGTTGTGTTCTGTATATTCTGTTTTCATCGTGCCAACTGGCACTCTTGGGCTACCCTGACTGAAGTTTTTCCGTGCTTTCTCATTAGTTGTAAGGCAAAAACCAGGGTAAAACTCGCGAAGACAAGGCACGACCCACACTCTTCCCAGATTAATTGTATTGTTCTGTGTATTGTTTGCGTGTAAATATGTACTCTACTACTGCCACTGGGTGTCAACCCAATTGCAGTTAACAACTATATCTGTATCTGTGTCTATATCTAAATGCATCCGCCTTCAACTCATGAATAGAATCGTATTCATTGAGTTGAGTTCATTTTACATATCTGTATGAGACTGGTCACCGTTTAACGTTTATTCTTTCGTTTCACAGTCCCTGCCACGTAGGATGTAGTCTTATTTTACGGTCTGGATGCACCGACAGTTGCTAGTTACTTTGCTGTCGGTTCGCTTAACTCGTGAAACTTCGACTTGGAATCAGCGAATTTGTCAGATGTGGCGCGTGTCCGCGAGCCGAATGGAAACCTTCCCAGAACCGCCTCTAAATATGGCAAGTTAAAAGAGTTTATATTTACTGCAATACACAGAGCTGAACGCCCGGATCCCGGCTCACGGTAGAATGGCGTAGCGGCGCATGCTGCGCTCTCTACCGTCACGCCAAACGGTGTGAGTGTAGTAGTGATGCGAGTTGTGAGATGGATTTTTAACATCGCTGTTATGTCTTAACTTCAATCAACATTTGAACATTTGCAGTGACTAAGTGACACTTGAGTCGATTTACTGATAGATTGATTTGTGGGGTGATGGATGTTACTAGCTTTTTAGCCCACTTTCTATTAACAGTGGTCACTATCAGTTCTTTTTCGTTTTCGATAATGATTCGGCATGCACATGCGTTAGTGATTAGTAATGCTACAAGACATTCGAACTTACGGTAAAGAGAAAATCGTCCAATTGTTGCGGCATATGCAGCTGTGTTTCTATTTTGGGGAAAGCTTTTATGTTTTGTTGGCGGATATAGGCTTAATTTTTTTTTTAACGTGGCTTGTAAAGAGTCTTTCCCACAGCGCGAGAAAGCTGACAGACATTCTTGTGAAGCCAAGCGATAGATTTTAAAAGAAGTGACTAAAAAAGTATGACTAAGTAACAACAGACGGAGTTACGTGTGCGTTTAATCCGTAGTGACTTTTGTGTACCCTTTCATGCCACCATTTCATCGTGGATGGTTAGTTGGATGATGTGTTTACAGTTGAATCAACTGAAATGGTTATTCGTCGTTAACATCTGCAGTTAAACAAAAAAGTTTATCTGTTGCGATAGAACAGCTAGTAAATTTGAAGTTGTTCCTGCCCGCGCCGTGAAGGCGTATAGGGGGAGTAGAGAAATAGCTCCACTCATTCTTAACCTTGGTGATAAATGAATATATGAGTATGGAACATGGGTAAAACGAACCACTCGAAGAGCCTGCCCTCGTACTCTGCATTTTTCATGTATATTAATATCGACATTTCGTCTTCGTCTTATCGTAATGTTTAAACTGCGATGGTCAACATCCGGCCCAGTTAATTTACAAAGGCCGGGTGTTAGTTCAGATAGTACAGGGACTATTTTCTATCGTGTCCCTAAGCACTACAGTTGTCACGGAAATTGTAATTGTGGAATTTAGTATTTCCCGGAAGCACGGATTGTGTATTTCTGGCGGTTACAGTCTCAGTGCACAGTAAGATTCACGTTGAGGGCTGCAGTGCTCAAGGACACAATAAAAATGCTCTCTGTATATGAGTTCTGACATCTCGTGTTACCAGGGTCTGGTTATGTCAAATTGCAGATTCGAAGTCCAGTGTCAGAGGAAATTGATGAAGTAAAATTAAGTCAGTTTAGTATGATAATTCACCGTACTCAGAATTTTTAAAGCGAGGGGCTTTCTTATATCGCAGACTTATTATATACTTTCTTTCTTTCTTTCTTTCTTACTCACTCACTCACTCACTCACTCACTCACTCACTCACTCCATGGAGCAGAATCCTTCTTGAGAAGCTAGCCAGCTTTCATCTAGTCAAGAAATTCTCTTTATTTTATGGAACACGAAGGTTCATTACCGCATTCACAAGTGCCCGCCACCTGTCCCTATTCTGAGCCAGCTTGATCCAGTCCATATCCCCACATACCACTTCCTGAAGATCTTGGATTGTCTTCTAATTTCGTGTTTTGAAGAAGGAGGAGCCGGAATAGCTCAGTCAGTATAGTGGCTAGACTACGCACTGGATAACCCAGGGATCACAGTTTGATTTCCGGCGGATATAGGAAGTTTTTTCTTCTGCAGAATATACACACTGATTCGGGGGCCCACCCAGCTTCCTAGTAAGTGGGCACTGGAACTCTTTTCTTGGGTTTAAAGCAGTCTGAGACTGAAGCTGCTTATCTCAGTCAAATTCCAGGGTTGAGAATGAGTGGAACTTTTCCCACTACTCCATACTTCTTCTTGGCATGGACACGGCAGTTTTTATTTTATTTTACATCGTAACATGAACATGTCACTGTGCATGATCGTGCAAAAGGCCTGCAGGCTCTGTAAAGATAAAATTTTCCACAGTCAGAACGCCTTAAAAGAGGTCAAGTCTGCAAGAAGTAGTTTTTTGTGTGGTTGAACAACTGCAAATGATCCCTGACCTCCCAAGTAAGTGACATAAAAACGTGTAGAGTGAAGGTGTAATTTAATTTCAAAGTCACCTGCATTCTTGAAACTGGAAAATAACTTAAGTAATTGACTTAGTAATTATGATATTCATCATTGTAATGTGTGTGTGTGTGTGTGGGAGACTTTCAAGGTCATTCTCTGTTGCCACACACTGTCCTCGGGTAACTTATTGCATTTCCTTTGCAGTTAACTGAAATATGAAGTAATGAATATGATTTGAGTTATGCTTGATTTTGGGTCTCCTGGCTTATATCATTGTGCAGTCTTACTGATTGGATAGTGACATTTCATTGGAATATTCCGCTTCTGTTATCAGGCTGAAACTGGGTGTAATATATTAATTTATATAAAAACATAATAATGATGATGATTATAGTGATAATAGACTGTGATGAAACAAGAATAAGAATAATTAAATTTAGTTCAGTTCTCTGACACTTATGTGCTTAAAGAACGGCCATATGTCCAACTTAATAGAGAGAACAGGAACATGGGAAAAGTACACAAGTTAACATACAAAAACTGAAAAGAGATAAGATATCATACGTATAATAAAAGTGCTGTATTTGTACTATAAATTGATATTTTGTGCCCAATTTCAGTTTGAAAGAAAATGTTCAAGTTGTGAACGTGATGTTCAGTGCATTGTAAAATTGAGATCTCCGTTTATATATGATAACCTGCTGTTTATAAACATTTTCTCCTCATTATTTTTCAAGTTGATGCCTCATGATGTTTTCTATAAGCCAAAACATATAGCACGTAATGTGGCAATAAACATTATCAAATAACTACTGTTGTGAGTGATGGTCTCTTTTATGTACCCAAAAGCTTACAGTTTAGCTCTTAAAGTTCTGTACTGTGTACATAAATGCATGCTGTGCTTACTGTAGTCATAGTTGATAACTTGATTAATGTCTAGTGCCAAGAGAGCAGCTGTACAACTACAGATGTGATGTTATGACGCTGTGTGAGATGTACCTTCAGCTTCCTAAGACCATGTTATTACACAGCCAAGGATTCGAACCCAGACCAGTCCATGTGGGTTGTGTGGTGGACAAAAATAGAACTACGATAGAGTTCGCTTATAGTCCTTTTGTTTCCCTGGTCATTGTCATTCCACCACTGCTCCATACTCATTCATTTATCTTTTGCTGATTCTGTAACATCATAGCAGTTGATAGGGTCGTAAAGAACACACTTCAGCTTCCCAGCTGGTGCAGTAAAACCTTTTCCCTTAGGCTGTATGACCTCATTCTAGATGTGCATCATCATCATCATCATCATCTTCTATTATCACTCTTTATGTAGAGTATTCGCAATTGTATACCAGGAACAAACGATATTAATATGGTATACAGTGTTACATCTATTCTGTAGTTACAGTTTGTGGTATGTGTAATGTTATTTCCCATGTTAAAAGTTCTTTAATTTTTATTAGCACTTCCTGAAGCATATGCACAGTACCAAAACATGGCTTTTTTTTGCATTTCCTTGATTGTGTGCTTTCCTGTTATGTTTCTGAGGTATTTTCTGAATGATTTTGAGATGGTTCCAGTTGCCTCTGTTATTACCAGTATCACATTTACTTTTACTTTCCACATTCACTGTATTTCTATTGTAAGGTCTTTGCCTCACCATTGTCAAGGTCGTCATCATCATCATCATCATCATCATATATGTTGTTGCTGTTATCATCATCTTTGTGTGTTGTTACTTAATTTTGAATTTCAGATGACCCAACTGATATAGTTTATTTTTATAGTAACCAGAATTTAATGAAAGTGTGAATAGAATGTGATTTATTCTCTTGAAGAGACATGTTCTAACATCCTTCCACTTTGTGGGTCTCATTGCAGTCTTCAGAACTTTGCCTGTAAAGGACACTAACATCGTTAACATGTTCATTTGGTTAGGTTTCAATAAAATATCAAGTTATACTCGACTCTTGCAGAAGATGTACTTATATCAGTTTGGACATCCCTGCTAGGGCCCTCTGTTACATTCTGCAAGTTAATTAATTGTTTCCTCCCTCTACACCAATGACATTGAACACTCAAACTAAGAGTTGGTAAATCAATCTCTTCCAGAATCATTCCCTGCCCTCATATCTTGCAGCAGCTCTGCACTCAGTCACAGCAGTACTTATGCAATTTCACACCCTCTATCAACATTTAAATTGGTAATCAGTGACACGCAGTTAATCTTCGTTCTTATAAATGAATTGCATATGTTTTGAATTTTGAATGAGGATTGGATTTCCTTGTTAAGTGTACAATTATTTCATGTTGGTGTCCTATATTTAGCTCCATTACTGACCTTGTCATAATGTTAGGTCACAGCTTACAGTGGTAAGGCACTAATGTAGTTTTCTTTGTAATTTTCAGTTCAAAAAATATCTATATTCAAACACTTTGTTTAAGTGTAGATACTAGAGATGTGTCCTGTAGTGCTGTGTCACAATGATGAATTATGGGTTTTTGTAACATGTTTACTGTTTTTTCTGAATTGAGGTTGATTTTTCAGGTGATGAGTTTCCTTAGTAATTTAATATTCTGTGTGCTTTTCATAAAAATTACATTGATACATAAACCATCACATAAAGCCTTTTTTTTACAGGTGTTGTATGTTATGACATTTAATTATATGAATTTCATGTTAATATTAACAATATAACATTTAAATTTAAACTTTATAATTATTTGGCCATAAATATAGTCTTCCTAAGACAACTACTGAACCATATTTTTTAATGTTCTGTTGACCGTACATCTCTGTACAATCTTGTAAGTGAAACCAACTTGGGGCACAATATTCTCAGTATATTTTGTCAATTTTATTTATAACTGCTAAATATTTCGGACCTTTCCAGGTCCATCATAAGGAGGAATAACTGTGTTTATGTGACACTTGTTATTTTGTTATTCTGTATAGCTAGCTGTCTGGTGTGCACACTAGACAGCTAGCTATACAGAATAAAAAAAAATACCAAGTATCATATAAATACAGTTATTCCTCCTGATGATGGACCTGGAGAGGTCTGAAATATGTAGGGGTTGTAAATAAAATTGATGAAATATACTGAGAATATTGTGCACCAAGTTGATTTCATTTACAAGTTTACTGAACCCGTGTAGGAAAATTCTTGTACTTTTTTAATTTTTTTTATTCTTGATCACCTGCTTATATTTAATTCATTTTAAACTTTAAATTTGATTATTTCATTATTAATTCTGGCATGAAATCTTGTGATCCTCACACATTGTCACTGATGATAGCTCCGTAAAATCAAAATGATTATGTTGTGATACATGATGTTAGTGATAAGGGCTTAAATTGGTGCTGTATCGCTGTAATTGATAAAGTTTTTTTGTGAGACTGCTTTGTTTTACTTAAATTTTTATGTGTCCTGTTTGATTTATTTTCAGTAACATCTACTGCTATGGTGAACTTCTTCACACCATTCAAATGAAAAACATTTATCGTGATTCTAAAACATTTGTAGACATGAAAATGAAGCAGCTGCCAAATAAAACATGGGAAATTTTTCAAGAACTAATGAACAGAACTGTGTCAGACCCTTCCACTGAACAGCTTGAAAACTTTCTTAATGAGAACTTTGAAGCTGCTGGTAGTGAATTTGAAAAATGGGAACCATCTGATTGGATTGAGCATCCAAAGTTTCTGGATAACATTGCCGATTCTGATTTTCGTGAATGGGGTAAACAGCTAAATGACCGATGGAAATTTTTGGGGAGGAAGATGAAAGATGATGTGAGAGAAAATCAAGACCTGTATTCCATTATTTATGTTCCTCATCCTGTAATTGTCCCAGGTGGGCGATTCCGTGAGTTTTACTACTGGGACTCTTATTGGATAATACGTGGCCTGTTACTGTCAGAGATGTACACGACAGTGAAAGGGATGCTGGGAAATTTCTTCTCTATTGTTGAGAGCTATGGCTGTATTCCAAATGGTGGGAGGATTTACTATTCAAAGAGATCACAGCCACCATTGTTGATACCCATGATGAAAAGTTACTTGGATGCAACTAATGATGTTGCATTTTTAAAAGATAACATCGATTTAATGGAGAAGGAGTTCCAGTATTGGCTGACAAATCACACAATCTCAGTTGAGAAAGATGGGAAACGTTACAAACTGGCGAGATACAAGGATGCTTCATCTGGCCCGAGACCAGAATCATACAGGTAAGGACTTTGTAATTAGTGGTAGCACAGGTGGCATGTCAATTGTTTTAACAATTAGTGAACATAATGCTGTGATTGAGTGGTTGGCAGTCCTGTTTCATATTTGGAAGGTCACAGTTTTAGGTCTGTGTCCACAGACCAGCTGTTCTGACTTAGTTTTTCATTGTTTTCACACAGTCTGTCCAGACAAATGACAGTATAGATCTTTGCATTCATTCATCTCTGCTTCCTTGTACATTCTTTCAGTTTCATTATCCACTGTCATCCTGTCATTTGTCATTATATAATCCTAAAATTAGAAGTGTCACTAAGTAAATTAAGATTAAAAATTATATACATTTGGTAAAAGCAGTTGATGTAAACAGAACTAAAGCCAGTGGAACTAACATAGCCCATTCTAATGTCTTTAGAGGAAGTAGTGTTAAAATGAACTAATGGTACATAATACAATTCAATACAATTCAGTGGGTATTTATTAATATGCAGGCTTAACAGTACTTATGCCTATTGCAAAGCCAGCACAAAGACACAAATGAAACACAAAAACAGTACAAATAGACAAAAACAAAACAAAAATAATATGGCAGGAAAAAAGCAATATAAGGAGTTCTAGGGCAAAACCCTAAACCCTGAAAAAAACATAGATAAGGTGATATAAAAATTCCACAGATTAGTGCATAATTTGTTTTAAAGAAGTAATGGTTGTCCTGAAGGTATTGACATCTTTACACAAATGGTTAGCAGCCGAAACACATTTAACAAATGGAGAGTTTTTTGTAAGTAGAAGTAAACAGGAAGGAGTTTCAAAAATTACAAGGAAGAACTTGATTACTGATAATATCCGAAAGAGAGTGGCAACATTTTAAACCTGAATAAACGTAAATTAAGTAACAGTGCATCAAGAGAAAGTCTTCTGTAACGCAGGGTATGAAGCTTTTTAAATTTAAGAACATCTTCATATGTTGCAAGTAATGTAAAGCAACATGATGTAATCCAACCTAACTTAACTTATTTGGAGTAACAAGTGCTGGAATTTGAATCATTCATGAATTCCTGTAGGAAAAGATGTCAAAATCTCTCATGTGACAGGATGTTGAAAAAGTAGGATATTCCACTCATTAACAGGTTATTATCTTCCAACCTGAAGTTGTTTCATCTATGGATACTTCTCATCATAGCATTATCTGTCACATGGTCTGTCAAACTGACATTCCATTGTTTGTGGACCAGTACGTATCTACCTTCATAATTACATATAAACGAAGATGTTTTTCCTGACTGCTGAAACACTGCATATATTACATTTGCAATGAATTTTGTCCCTCACTGAAACAGTGTCCATTTGTATGTATGTCATCTATTCACACTTGTATGTTCCAGCTTCAAAACCACTTTATCCATTTGTATAAAATTTAGTGTTGTTGAGGCAGAAAATTAGTTTTTGTCCGAATTAGCCCTTGGAAGCTGTCACTGTGTAAGATGTAACTGAATTTATTCATTGTATTTCCATCAGCTCGTTGGGTGGTATTAATCACTATTCACATTGAGGATGTTCTGTTATTCTGTAATTGAATAATGAAATGCACAAATACAGCATGCAAGATTTTTTTGGTACAGTATTTTTGTAGCATTAATTGTCTTTATAAACTTTATAGCAAAGGCTGGAAATGGAAATGCAAGATTTTGCGGTCCAACAGCAGTGTTTCAGGCAGATCAAGTTTTGTGGGATGTGAAGGTGTGTCAGTTGGTGAATAGTTACTGATGTTCTGAAGGAATGTAGTGCATTCAGCTTTGGGGTCAAGCAGTTGAAGATGGGTGGACTCTTCTTGGCCTGCTTAATGCCGAAGAGAAAGATACTGTAACTCTCTGAAATGTCAGTAACCATTTACAAATCAACATGGCTTAACATTGCAGAAGTCTTAGCTGTTCAGTAATATGACAGAGTACAAGCGTCTTCTTTAGTAAATATTGCAATTTAAAGGGTTAACATAACAACAAAACATTCCTTGTTCATATTTCAAGGATCTTATATAAGTCCAACGTTCAGCTGTGCTGAGTGAGGTTTATTGTTGTTTTTCTCAGTTCATCCAGACAAGTGCCTAGACTGTACCTCAAATAAGAGCAAGGCTACATCCTTCCATATTCTCTCAGTAATCATCTTGCATCATTTCACACTGTATAATGACAGCTGTGGATAGTGTTATTCAATAAACCAACAATGAGTGAACAATGGATGAATGAATGAATGAATAAATAAATAAATAAATAAATAAGTAAATAAGTGAACAATCTGGTCTCTTTTATGTGCATTCCAAAAGTTAATGTTTTTCAGTTTCTTATTTCATGTTATCTACAATTCCATGCCTTGTCT
>Ga0123357_10004543_pt1 | contig 16330 bp, 8 predicted proteins | sample TergutEmb28metaG_FD_89873 | JGI IMG/M metagenome (GOLD analysis project Ga0123357, IMG submission 89873) | Embiratermes neotenicus P4 segment gut microbial communities from Petit-Saut dam, French Guiana - Emb289 P4 | ecosystem: Host-associated > Arthropoda: Insects > Digestive system > Gut ... | reverse complement strand
GCAGCAACGACAGCCGAGCTAAACTCCATTCCGAAAGAGGCTTTTTCGGCATGCTTCCAACAATGGCGGCACCGCTGGGAGAAGTGTGTGGAGTCCCAAGGGAACTACGTTGAGGGTGATTAGATGTCCAACGCTCCAAGTAAGCCAGTTTCTTTTTCCCGGCCAAAAGTCGGATACTTTTCTAACAGACCACGTATATCCGCTAAACACCACACAGTCTCTTAAGCCGTCCACTCTGCCCTTCTCCTCTCACTCTCCAGGGCGACACCTCCAACACCCTTCCCTTTAGTGAATGGTCAGACGAGTGGGCTTTACTTGAGTTGGCTCACAATTCAGAAATTCTCAGAATAATTAAATTTCCGTAGAAGAAAATGCCCATAACATAACCGAAATTCGCTAGTTCTTTACCATAATAAACCATAAATGTTGTGAACACAACGCCAAACGGAGTTTCCAAACACCAACTCCTCGAACAGCTGAATTGATCACGTCCGGAGGGACGTGGGTAAAAGCGAGAGGGTTGAAGGACAGGAATCCCTTCACACAACGGGTGGTCCAACAGGTTACTTAGGTTCGGCTTCATAAGTTTCTTCACCGTAGGTTATGAAACGACACCCACTAGTCTAAGTGGGCGCCAGTGCTTCGAATAACATACTGTCTCCGTGTCCGTGTATGCGTAGTGTTTCACTGTTTGTTAAGTTCCACCTACACACTCCTACAGGCAATATACACATAGCTTGTTATTTTATGTTGTATTAACTCCAGTAGGTTTCGGTGCGGATCGAACCATCATTAGGGAGGCAAATACAAGGGAACATATATGCAGTGTAAATCTTACACTTCCGCATCTCCGAAACTCGTAAAAAAATTGTTTAACTATATATGTATGTATATATGTTCTCTTGTATCTCTCTCCCTGGTGATGGCTCGATCTGAGCCGAAGGCGTGTTGGAAGTAATGTAATATAAAATAAGAAGTGTATATTGTGTACAAGTGTATTTCGTTGGACCTCAATACTTCCTTCTCCAGGGTAAAGTGACTTCTGTTCTGGGCAATGACACCCCGTAATTTGATACGTGGGTACCAACGTTTCTAGGAATATACAAGGTACATTCTCCCTCTTCGGAAAAAGAGTGACTTTTATCCTGGGTTGTGACACCTTGTAGCCTGACAGGGACTACCGTTGTGAGGAACTTACTGTATTCAAGGCAGAAGCGACTTGTGCTGTGGGTTCTGGCACCTGTAATCTGATAGGTGGGTACCAGAATTTCGAGGGGCGAGCTACATCCACCTTGAGGCTTGTAGATGTCGGTAATACGTTTTCCTGATACGTTGGTATCCAACTACAAGAATGCAGGGCGTCATAACTCGTGTTATGACCATGCGAGGTACTTTTTTAGGTCTTAGTATTTCCACTTTTAGGCCGTTCGATGTGAGAAACGAGCTGTCACAGATAAGACTTTGCAGGCATCTTATTCTGATTCAGGTCTTAAAAAGTGGCTGTCTTGTATATTCTATAGGACACTGTTCTGCATGTACTTTAGACCTACATATACCGAACAACACATCACATGTAAAACGAGGATAAATTATTCTGAAGCGGGATTCGAACTACGAGCTCGATATTTTTTTAGGCCAAGGCCGCACACGACTTCGACCGCGGGAGTGCTGTGATTTTAGAAGCCGTTAAAATAATTTTTCGGGCTCTAGTAATGTAAAGTGAGAAATCGGAGGATGTCCCTGAAGTCGAATGCCCTGGATGTAGACGTACATTAACTTCTCGATTAGTGACTGACTGACCCTTTCGTCACTTGAAAGCAGCAATGCCCATTGTCAACGGAGAAATTAATATTGAAATCGTTAGAAATGTGACGCTTGTAGCTGATATGTACGTGACTCAGTTTCGGAGGTACCTTCTGTCTCGATCTGCACAGTTCTTAAGAAGTTTGGCGACCACTTCCAGTTTTGATCAAAATCTGTCAGCAACAACAGAACCTGCACGTCGAGACCTACGGGAATTTCTGCATCAATTTACAATATTATCACAGGGAAAAATATTTCGAGGAGAATTTGTAGAGGAAGATGTAACGTATTGTTTTTATTCTACACGCTTTTACATAAGTGATAACGTAATTAAACCAAACGGACATCGGTACAGTTGTACTGTGGTTACATTTCCTAATTTATTACCGCCGCTTGTGGTCACTGTGATATTCAACTGAGTCAGCGTTGCCAGCAGGAACTATAGTGTGCTGCGGAATATCTGCCTTGGCTACAGTGCCTTGATTGATTCTTCTCTGAGTACGTAATTACAGTCGGTGGCAAGATTCTAAGTTGGCGCAAACGAGAGTGATGTGGTATGCTACCCGTACGCGCCCACAGAGCGTGCGTGGCATTCTGATGTACACAGGAAGTCGCCTGTCAAACAAAAACTCTTAGGCCTCTACCGGGTCTTAATTTGGCGGAAGTCTGTTCTTACAGGGTTATAATTCAACCATTTGAATCACGAAATTCCCTTAAATATTATTTAGAGTACTCACTTGCTCCATCACGGAAAACACTTGATCCTACAACAATGACCAGTCAGTGTATTCTGTTAGGGAAATTATAACTGGTAATTCTGAGAATCATACAAGTCCTTAAATGCATTTGTGGTCCAAATGCAGAGATTTTCAATGTGAAGAAGGTTAGCAGATATATAGATAGGCCTACTACTGCACTTTGAAGAGTGGAGACATATTCAGATAAGTAATTGCGTGAGCTGAGCTAAGTTACTTGCTATAACTCCCTCCAGGACCGTTTGGAATTCTCATCGCACGTCCAGAAAGCTTCTGTGGTACAACAGGAGTGACAATTGCGTCCTGAGTGTTTTTACATCACTGTTAAAGGTGAGAGGTACGTGAACCTGACAGTTAGTTGCACTATTAACACTTCTGCAGATTCGTGATCCATTCCTCTTTCATCACTATAGTGAACTTCAGTAACAAACCATTTTTAAAGAACGAACCGAGAGATGGAGTGAGATTTGAGATTTTCACGAAGGTGAAGATTTAGATAGCTTTTTCTTAGATGTAAAGTCGTATAGTCTGATATACAGGTATGCGCCGCATAATGACGTTTCAGTCAACGACGGACCCATATGCGACGGTGGTCCCATAAGATTATAATATAATACCATTGTGTATCAATTGACTACAGTATTGCTGTACAAGTTTGTGGCCTAGAAGCATTAGTCTATACCATATCGCATAGGTGTGTAGTAGGCATACTGTAATGTCTAGGTATGTGTAAGTACACGTTCGCACAGCGACGAAATCGCTTAAATACGCATTTCTCAGAACGTATCCCCGTCGTTAAGAGACGCATATCTGTATACCTGCCTTTCCGGGGAACCTGCTGCTTGCAGCAGATTGAAAAAAAAAAAAAGTTGGCATCTGACTGCCAAAGTACACAGCACCACATCGTCGAATGTTTCAACCTGCAGAATGGCCTCTTAACCTATCTTTCTCTCACAAACTTCTGAGTGTCACTGAGTGGCAGCTGTATTACTTAAACTTTGGTATAGATCTGTAATTTATAAGTGGCTGTTAATTGCTCTTGCTGCTGAAAGAGATCAGAAATGACTGGATTAATACAGCCATCAGTTTCACTTACGGTAGAGTAGTTAATTACTTAAGGGTATGTGACTAAGTGCCTTTCGTGGCCGCGCGGTCTGCGGCCGTTCGCTTGCTAGGATTGTGGGTTCGAATCCCGCCGGGGGCGCGTGGAGTTATGTCTCTTGTGGTTAGTGTTGTTTAGAGGAGTCCTACCGAATGTGGTGTGTCTGAGTGTGATCTCGAAACCTCGACAAGGAGGAGGACTGTTGCGCCCTGGGGGTGGGGGTGGGGGGAGATAAGACTGAAGTAAGTGGCTTATGCTATTTTTTAAGTGTCAAAATCGGAGCAGTTTATTACTTTGATTGGCTGTATCTAACGGAATGATGGGTGTGCGTAAAGGGAGGGTTTCATTTGAAAAAGAAAAAGCTGTTTGTGATTGGTTAGAGATATCGTCCAGTGGGCGCGGCCTCGCTGTGTGTGATTTTGCTTGAGGCATTTCCAGTAGTTCACCAGTGTGCACGAAAGAACTGACCGCGTTTGCTTGTGCCTGCAGTTGAGTACCACTTCATTAGTGGACAGTCAGGCAACTTCAGAAGTTACTGAGCTTAATCACACTTCTGTTTTGCGATACTATTTTGCAGGTACAGGCGTTCAGTGTTCGTTGTTAAAGCATAGGCTTTGTTTGCGCGGTGTTTTGGCTGTTTTACCTTCCTATTTAATGTAAATGTGGGCCGGGTAGCTCAGTCGATATAGCGACTGACTACGGGCTGGACGGTCCCGGATCGAATCCCGATGGGGACGAGATTTTCCACCCGTCCAGACCGGTCCTGTGGCCCACCCAGCCTCCTGTAAAATGGGTACCGGGTTTTTCCCGGGGGTAAAGTGCTGCCGGGGCGTGCTGCTGACCACTGACCCCCTTCTAGTGCCGCGGTCATGGAAGAGTAGAGTTATACCTCTACCCAGCCTCTGGGCCACACCGGGCCTGTAACGGGATAACTTTACCTTTTTACTTAATGTAAATATTGTATCAACCAAGAAACATGCGAGTTTTCATATTTTTCTTCAGCACGGAGAGCATTACTGGACATTTTCTCACCGTTCCGTGTATCGTTTTTGTACATCGTCGTTGACGCGGAGAATTTTTCAAAATACTTCGGGCGGCATTATTTCTGCATGACACATACGTATTTTACGAAAGTATTGGTAAGAACACAGTTTAAAGAGACATTTTTCAAATGCACTAACAACCTTCGGTCTCTGTATGAATCATAGCACACAGCTTGGCGGTCGTTTAATGCGGTAGCGCAGAAAAAATGACGCAGCGCTCGGCCGACTCGCCTTGCGTAACCGAGCTCCTGTGTCCTGAAGCTCCGAGAGGCGATTAAAGAAACGCTCTATATAAATAAGAGGGTCTTTGGCCTCAGCAAATACCTCACAGAGAACACAGTCCGTCACAATTATGAAATGTATGTAGGTATTCATGTTGTAGGCCGTCATGGCGTAGTCGGTGTAGCGACTGGCTACGAGCTGGACGGTCCGGGGATCGAATCCCATCGGGGGTGAGATTTTTTCGCAACCGTCTAGGCCGGCCGTGGGGCCCACTCAGTCTCCTATACAATGGGCACTTCTGTTCTTCCTCTGTTCCTTCATGATATCTTTCAAGGTGGACCTTTATTGCTGTACGTAGGTATTCATGAAGAGTGTCCGTTGTTTTTGTCAAATTTTAACCAAACTTTTATTTGATCGACATATTTTAGCATGAATGACCAACATAAAGTTTCACGAAAATCCATTTGGTGGGAGCTGTGTTATTTGTTGTGAACGGACGGACAGAAACAGAAAGACGGGAATGACGGAGCTAATAGTAATTTTTCCCAGATAATTGTGAAAGCGCCTTGAAAGGTTTTGACAGGCCTGATTTATGACGTACATTGGGAATCCGCTGTGATTACGCAAGTGTGGCAATTTCCACTTGTGCTCCTTTCCTTCAGACGTCTTAGGTCTGTTACGGCCGTGGAAATAAGTACATGTATTCCTTAAAGGATGAACTTCATTATTCGTAGTGACGTTTGTTCGACAGTAAACTTTCCTGAGTGGTATAGCTGTTAGTCTTTCGTTGCTGCCACGTCACACTGCACTAATTTCGGGAGTGTCAACTCGTGTACAGCGGAGTGAGTGGCTGTTAATTCACGGTGTCTGCTTATGTGTCAGTCAGTTTTGACAGAATTTTATGACGGTGGGAGAATTGCAAAAGATAGTCTGGGGGATTAACGCTGGGCCAACTCGCTTTCGAATGTCGCATATTTATATAAGTTGTGTGGTTCACAAGTTATCTGGCGGTGCCAAGTCACTGCAAATCTACCATCTGGGAATGTTCTAATTACTGGAATAAAAACCGGTTGTAATTTCAACGAGAAATCATTGAAAAGCCACTTCGTCGAAAGACGTAACTTCGGTAACACGTTCTGTAAAGTCGGTTACATTTATACCAGCGGCGTACCGAGGGGGGTTGGGGGGTCCAACCCCCCTCCCCCCCGAAATTCCGAAGGCCCTCAAAAATCGTGCTAAACTCAACCCGATTGTGAAAACTGTTAAACATTGCTGAATTTAGGACGCCAACACCCCAAGATGTTCGGAAAAAAAGGCAGTAAAATTCTAAAACTACCTAGGTCCGCTATTGTTTTACATTAGCAATGACAAATAAATTGGTCGTCATAAATAGGCTTAAAGTACCAAAAACTAAGAAAATTTTACTATATGAAATTAAATTTCTTGTACCAAATTACAGTTGCCTCCAGAACCCCTGACTAAGGGGCTACCGCCCCCAGATCCCCATTCTCTCTGTCCTCTGTCCTCAACTGAATTTGTTGACCCCCCCCCCCCGGAATAAAATTCCTGGGTACGCCACTGATTTATACTGAGATACTAAACTTTGCAGAGTAACAATGTGCACTGAACTATGCTGTTGCCAAGTTGAAGTTCTTCGCCAAACGTTGACACTGTTATACTGATTCATGCGTGCCAGAAGCTGCACCTCGTTCTTACGCTCCTGTTAAGTGAGTAGTCGCTGACGTAACGACAAAAAGTAATGACCCTTAGGATTTACGTAAAAGGAGATGTAGTCATGTGGTTTAGAGGTAAGAGGTCGTGGACTCTTGTCCTGGCATTCGTCGTAAGAGATCGAGAGACATCGCTAAAACTTAAGAGCTACTAGGTTCCCTGCCAAGACTGAACGATTTACCTCATGGTTTCAGTAGAGGTCTGCTTTCCTGCACCATTCCGAACGTATTTGTATAATACCAGTGAAGAATAGAGATGTATTAGAGATATCGTTGAAGTGGAAACGTTTCAGTGTTTGACTAGTGGTTAAATAATCCGGGGCCCTGGTATTCGTCCATTCTATATGTGAGTTTTTTTAGTTTTTCTTTACATATTGATATTCTGTCGCATTGCTCATGACCTTCGGGTTTATGTTAATAGAAATTCGTGTAGAAATAAAATTATTTTAAGTGTGTTCAGACACAATGTCGATGAGAACTGAGGATTTTAGACGGCAAGTTCGAGAAAGCTGGCTCGACCTGTTGCCCTGTTGACTTGCATTAGGGAGCCCACCGTTTGAGTCTTGGTAGCAGACCGGTACCTTCCACGTCTTCTTCATTTTGTTATGAAATACTCAGCCTACGATTCGACGCCAAGTGGGAATTGCTGACAGCGTTGATGAGTCGATTATAAATAATTAGAACCGACGGTGAATGTATTCGTCATATTCGTCTGGGGTGTGCCTCTTGTATGTCGTATGTAGGTGCTGACGTTTTAGGGGAACGGAAAGGGAAATCGGAGTACAGCGTCTGTAGGGCTTCCAAAACTTCGGAAGACATTAAGATAAGCAAGGATGCCCAAAAGTAAAAAAAAATTATGCGTGCTGTCAGGAAAGTATAGGCTGACAGAAATAACGGAGATGAATTTAAATTTTCGTGTTTATCCATTGCACCTGCGGTAACAGTGTGCTGTAAGATTCAAAGCTCTCTACTGCTGAACATGACCAGTATACAGAGTGAAAATTTTTGTAATTTACAAGCTCAAAACATTCAATTTTTTACTTGATTGTGAAATAATTAATACGCGATTAGATAAAAACGGTGTACATGTAAAATTGTGCCGGGGCACACCGGGAAGGAGCATGGGGGCGTGAAGTTGTAGCTGCACTCATTTTAAAGCTCGGAACTAAACGGAGATGGGTTGTTAGCTGCACGCCGCGGCCGCTTTACCCATTGAGTAGGAGGCTAGGAGCCGGTCTGAGTGCTTTGGAGGAAACTACCTTGCATTTACCGGGAGTCGAACTACGAGTCCTTTGTTTCCCAGCCCGGAAAATAGTGTGCAGTGACTACGGTATTCCGTCTGTGCAAGAACAACGTGCTTGTAATGTTGCGTATTCTTGAGGCCTGAGGGAAACAATTTTCCAGCATTGTAGGAGCCACCTCCAAATTCTAGGCGCCAGAAAGGTGATATAAAGAAGGTTCCGTAGTAAGGACCCACGATTACGAGTGATCTGTGATCCACACTATTATCTGTCGCTTTCTGTTCGGTGCATGTGAAACGATACACATTTTTGTATGTAAGGAAACATTGCAATAATTGTGTCGAAAATATTAGACGCTACCAGACAAAATTTGGTCGCCCGGGTAACCAGTCGTTCGGGATTTGTGCACCCCTGATTTAAACATTCTTTTCACTTAAAGACTGGAGTACCGTAAATGTGTAAGGCTGCTTATCCAAATAATCTCGCGTTACAATTTTATACACGTTGGTATGAAGCCTATTGAAATTCAAGTGTGAGAGTTTTGAGCATAAAATTTGTGGACATTACAGTTGCTGTGTCAGTGCGGCGTTGTTTTCGTACACAGCAAACTCATAAACAGGACCTAACCTAAGTAAAGCTGACCCTCCTCTATGTGACACCGTGTAGTTTGGTTAGAAGCGTACCGACGTTCAAACGAATGTACTGCCTGATGATGGAGACATGTTCGCCATAAACGTTGGGGAACTTCCACCAAACCATACGGTGCCACGTCCCAGAGAAAAGTATGCTGTATTGAGTTTAGACTTTTTATCAAGGTTTGTTGTACTTGCCAGCAGACGAGTCTTAATAGCCATATCTCACTACGACAGTTCGTAACCCATTTTAATAGCAAACATACATATTTTATGTGCTGTGCGCTAAGATACTTTCTGAGCTTAGTACAATACTGATGAATCAAGCATACATACCACTGCCGTTTTGGTTGCCATCATCTGTTTATGTTTGTAACTATCAATCACTGCGTCTGTCGTCTGCTTGTAGTACAATCCAGAATTAATGTGCATGCCGACATAAAGAATCGTTTGTTTCCATTGGTCCTGTTCATAACCTCCAAAACTCTGCCAATAAACCTACATATCCATATTTTGAAGCTCCATTGAAGTGATTGATTGGATAGATATCGATAGAATTGTCTTTCCTCTTTCTTACTATTTCTCATGAAACCTTAAATCTCTGTGAAGTATATTGACCAGCTGTTGAAGCATGGGTCTGAAATTAGGAATCTAGCGAAGTTACATAACAATAGACCTATTTGACAGTTTTAATGAAGTATGAATGTGTATTGGTGTAGTAACCAATGTGTAAGTAACCCGATAAATAGGCTGTGTAATCATAAATTCATAGACCTAAACCCTGTTGATTTCTGAGTGGACGTGGTTATGTGCAAAGGAAAGTGGAGTCATAAATTCTTTCTACAACTTCTATTTTTTTAGACACATGGAAGTTAAGGTGCTAACATATTTTTGCAGACTTCTTGTGGCTCGAAAATGAATTACACTTCAGACATTTCTTAAAAAGCATTCAATATCTCCGCGGGGATAGAGTATGTGGCATTTATCTCTAAAATCAGACGTTGCATAAATGTTAGACTGTAGAGGCAAACAGCTGGTGGTTGGAAAGCGTTGCTTTTCTTCGCGTCGCTCTGGGCGTCCCAGAGGCGTGGGTTGGGGGCGATCGATGGCGTCGCAGAAGTTCATCGGCGCCACACACACACACACACACACAGACGCGCGCGCGCGCACACACACACACACACACACACACACACACACACACACACAAAGACGGAGGCAGATTAACAGCGATCACTCCCTTATATAGGTCGAATGTTTTTATAATCCATGACCCACCCGTCACTGGTTATTACTTCTCGTTACCTTGAAAGACCTGTTGTGTCGTTAAAACGTAGTGTAGTTACTAATGGCGGGTTTTCCGTTAATTCTTGCTCGCTTTCGACTTTCGTTGGAAAACGCACGAATTAACGCAAACAGCTAATTACTCGAACTGGGGCAGCTTGTAACTGTTCTGATTGTTTCGGTAACTAACCAGCATGTTGAATAGTAGTCGCATGCTTAGGTGGAGTGAAGCATTTTTGCAAGTCTTCGGCGGTCTTAGGAAATATAATGGCGAGGTTTGAAAGTTAGGATGAAATGGGGGGAAACGATATGATGGCGCTTAGAGATGTTCTAACAAAATTAAGAGCGTAAGTGAACGTGTTCTTGATATATATATATATATATATATATATATATATATATATATATATATATTTGCACTGAATCTTTTCGAGGAGTGCTGCTCCCTCGCAGCTCGACTCAGACCGTATTCGTACACTATGTCCGAAAATTAGCGGAGGGATTTCGAGAGGCTGTAACTCGAAATACACAAGGGGTATCACATTAAATGTTGTGTCCAACTCAACCAGTTTTAAGGGCGGCCGCCAGAGGCTCCACACTCCCGAGTTTAATTTCGTATGATCGTTATGAAAACTTGTCATGCAGAATTGCGTAGATTAGCAGGGAATTTTGAATTCCCTGGCCATCAGATAACCATAATTTGACACTTTTTGGTTTCTTCTTTTTCGGGGCTAAAGGACGTTGACATGGTTAAAATCCGGAACCTGGATCATTTGAAAGAAAGAATCCGAAGAGCTGCAGAGCAAGCATCAAGAAATATGTTACAGCGTGTATGGAAAGAAGTGGAATGACGATTGGGCCTTTTGGCTTAGTTTTCAATTACATGGTTTTCATTCCTTAAACGTCCTTATCATTTTCCAAGCATTTGCTGTCGAATCTCCAACTTTCTTTTTCAGACATCCGGTATTGTAGAGACCAGTTGACTTGCTGTCTGAGCTTCCTAACATTGTGTACATACTGCTACCGGACGACCGACCACTGCTAGGCTCACCTCTGAACGGCCGTGGGGCGTTTTACCTGTTTAAGAAACGTTTACTTTGTTTGGAGTACATTTTATGAGGCCCATTATAATTTCCTCTAGTTTTAGATTAAAATGCATTAGATTCTTCTCCAATTATTGTTGTGACTTACTGCACATGCTTAATTGTTTGAAAGAAGCTGGGAACTGCTACCAATTCACGGCAGTGTTTTTGAAGCTGAATATGCCTAGTGCTTGGTGCGTAGTGTTTTCACTCATAGTTGCTTGCCTTTTCACCCCCGCATAAAACTTACAAGTAATCTGGCTCCTACAGTGTTTCCCAGCGGGTTGTAAACACTTGGTCGAATTCGATTCGTCACCGAGTACTCGCTTGTGTGTTTCGAATCCTGTCAGTCAACCTTCCAGATCGAATTTTTGTAAACCCCAATGAATTACGGTTTCCAACCATATTACCAGTCTTCTTGTATTTATTCTCTTTTCCGATTTTATCCACGTCCTGTACTTGAAGTTGCGATAAAAAAGGTTTTGTTAAATTAAAGTTGGAAGAAAAAGATGTTCCTATGCTTGAGCATCACGCAATAAAATGTGATGAGTAGGACGGTATAGCTCCACGAATGCTTAGCGTGGGTAGCATATCCTGTTTTATCTGTTTTTGATTCTTTATATGCAACGAACGTGAGTTTACGTTCGGGAACACGAGCTCATAATCACATTAGTATTTACTGTTGTCAGTGAAGGACATATTTTTCTTTCGTTTTCTTTGTTACTGCAATTTTTGTTCCGTTTCAACAACGGAAGTCACGTGTGTGTACGTGCATCCGTATCCCATTTCATGCAGTGTGTATTCCAGAGTCTGGTTGAACAGTTTCAAGTACAGAGAATTTACTGGGCCTCTTTCTGAAGTTTTGTGGCGAAGCTTACACTTATGTATGATATTTTTTGTTTTTATTTTTTTAAAGAAACGCAACATTTCTAAGCCAATATCTTGCATACTTTCACTGATGGCGAAAGCAGAGTCCACGTCCGTAACATTGTTTCTTTACCAGAATGAGACAGCGGAAAATGCCCATTACACGTGTTAGTTTGTACGGCTGTCCTTAATTTGGTTTGGTGTTAGATGCTTGCATCCATGATCGTCTGGCATTATTTGGACACGGCGACGTTGACAGAGTAAACACGGCCCTAGTGCATAAGAAGTGGCTGCATGGGTTGAGGAAGGAGGTGGGGAAAGCACAGTAACAGTGACATCTATAGGGCGTGTTCCATGTAACTTTTGAGAGAAGCCACTATCAGGTCAAGACATCAAGTTTCCATCCAGCATAAAGGAATACAGTGTGTGTATGCGTGCATGGTTACTGCTTTCAATTTTCGAAGTTACTCAGGATGCCTGGTGGAGTTTCCTGGCGTCATTCGCAGTCAGAAATGTGAAATCAAAATGGACGCGATTCTCAGCGCTTATTGAGCTGTGGGTGTGTGCAATTTTTAGATGATTTAAGCTTCTTCAAAGTGATTATTAATGTACAGGTGAATTTAGCAGGTATTCACAATTGACACACTCAGTTTGGACGCGTTTTGTGACTTTTTTCCCATTTTATTTCATTCTGTGAACGCCCATTAAACGTTTAAACCCCAACACGGCTTCCTTAAAATGGTGAATAGAGAAGTGAGCTTGATAGAATAATAATTGACGTAGTGTGATGCAGGTGTAAATTCTTTCCTGGCAATGGCCGGCAACGTACACCATCTAAAACACGCATCACAATGCAGCGTATTGCTCCCCTGGTGATACTTTTGCAAGTAACTGAGTATTTTATTTGGTTTCCACTGAAAATAAGGACATGCCTACAAGCCTACGGAAACACTTTGCAACGAACAGTGACCGTCTTAGACTAATTTACAGTAGACTAACGATTGTTCCCAGAGGCCGCGCGGTCTAAGGTGTGGGTCTACTGCCGCTCGCTTGCTGGGATTGCGCGTTCGAATCTCACCGGGCACATGGTTGTCTGTCTCTTGTGAGTGTTATATGTTGTCAGGTAGAGGTCTCCGCGCCGAGTCGACCACACGTCTGGCGTGGTGTATCTGAATACGATCGAGGAACCGCGTAGAGGAGGCCTAGGCCCACTAGGGCTGTCGAGTCATGAAAAAAAGAAAATTGTTAGGCATTTATTAAGTGAAGATGGATGATATGGGCGAGACAAATAGCTGAGCCGATAAAGTGACACAATAAGAGTTGGTCGATCGTGGTTCGATCCCTTCAGAAACTTACAGATCATTTCGATCCATGTCGAGAGGGTGACAGCGGCTCATTCCCCACGAGTTGGGTGGCCGAACAGTGAGACTGTTCACCCAACTTCATGTGATGCCAAGGTTATGAATTCATGGAGATGTACCTCCGCCTCCATAGGTTAAACAGGAATTCGTGTGCTTAACAGGGGTAGCGCTAACCGTTATTGTATTCGATATTAAGGCACGACGTTGGAAAAGGAGTGTTTCGATATCTGATACACACAATTCTCAACGTCGTTCTTTGCGGGTTGTTAAGCTTACTAGCGGTGTTTTATACATTTGTGGTCTCAGATAAAGTGGACTCTATTATGGGAATTGCTGGCCACAACATTTTTATTGAAACCCTTTGATATAGGCTACAATTAAATAATCTGTCCTGCAGTTTAGGCACGGACAGACGCAACCTGCACTCAGGCTTTACTTTTTTTCCTTTTCTTTTGCAAGGAACGTGTAAGAAAGTAGATAACACATTTTTGAATTTGGAGAGAATAATATGGCGAGTGATACATTTGGAGGAAATCGAGTGATATATGAGACACTCCCAGTGGCAAACTCGAGCCCGATTTCGTAATAAGAAAGCTGTAGATAGGCCTGCCTCATTCTGTCGACACTGCAGAACTCACGATGTCAATACAATGCCTAATTCGTGTGCGGTAAGGAAATTTACTGTACAGCTGGTGTATAGCGAGGTGTAAAATGACACGACGCGGAACCATTGCCATTGTTTGTTTTTAGAGTGGTGATAAGATACTGGGAGTGCAATCACAAGACCTGGATTTATGATAAGTTCGTGTTTACTGAGGATAATGGCTGTCAACGAAATAACTGGCCTTATGTCTTTGTGCAGGAATTTGTGAATTGACGAATGTTGGTTCACGTCATTGCGTGAGGTGAGTTTAGTGGCACGCAGTAATTTGGGGCTAATTTTTTGTGGTTGCAGTAACCTTTTTATTGGCGCAGTCTTTTAAACACTAATTTACTTACTCCATGGTGCAGAGTCATTCTTGAGAAGCTAACTGGTTTGCAGCTAGTCAAGAAATTCTCCGCATTTCACGGAACCCGAAGGTTCATTACCGCACTCACAAGCGACCGCCACCTGTCTCTATACTGGGCCAGCCCAATCCAGTCCATATACCCACATCCCACATCCTGGAGATCCATCCTAATATTATCCACCCATCTACGCCTAGGTCTTCCCAATGGTCTCCTTCCCTCTGGTTTCCCCACCAAGACCCTATACACCCCCCTCCCCTCACTCATACGCGCTACATGCCCAACCCATCTCATTCTTCTCGATTTTATCACCCGCACAAACACTACGAGAAGAAATGTACTCAGAGGTCACGATGTCATTATCCCAGAAGATATTCCTTAGTAGGCTACTGAACGCCATGCGACATCACGTCGGCAAAACTTTGAAGACTGGGAACAGCCGCTAGAATGGGCTACAAATTGAGAAGGCGCGTAGTTGGGAGGTGACCGTTTGTGTACAGGAAACATTATCCGTCCGTCTGTCCATCGTGCTCGAAAGTGAATTAATGAAAATTCAAATGTTACATATTAATATTGACGTTACATGTACGGGTTCAAATCTGAGTTTCTTTCTCTATTCTTTCCCCAGTAAGGAAAGCATTTGTACCATCAATGAGTGCTGCTGTAATAATTTGGCATCCGAAAACGACGAAGGTTGAGAGTTCCAGAGCCCGCAGACCTCAAGTGTCAGGAACAAGCATGAGCATCAAAATTATTTTAGATATTGCAATTAAGATTTTTCTGTACGGGTACGCGAGTACTGGCTGAGGACTAGTTACTTGATACGTCTTCCGCCTGTACTATTCCAGAATCATCCGTTTATTTAATTGCCAGACGTCCTGCAGTCTGCACCAACTCTGGACCGCTGGCTGACTGACCAGCGAACGAACGAGCGAACCTACCAACCAACCGATCAACCAACCAACCAACCAAACCAAATAACAGGCCAACTTACCAACTCCATGGAGCTGAGTCTTTCTTGAGAAGCTAATAGTTCCTTAAATAATCGAGAAATTATCCGCAATTTATGGGAACCGAAAGATCATTTGCGTGTTCTCAAGTGACCGCCCCTTTTCCCATTCTGAGCCAGATTTATCCAGCCTGCGTCCTCCCATCCTATTTAAGAACCAGTGTAATGCTTATCTTCTATGCCTAGGTCTGCCAAGTGATCTCTTTCCTGCAGGTTTCCCTACCAACACTCTGTACGCATTTTTCTTCCTCTCATACGTTCCCCACCAAACCCTGTACGCTGGACCGTTAAACGGAATTAATGCACAAGAACTGATTTGCTTACTGTGACGTTCGTAACGTTAGTTTGACCTAGTTGGCCTCCATTGGATCCTCCGCAATATCGTTTGTGAAGCATACTTGTCTAAAATAACAAACCGGAAGATCAACACTGCTAGATCCCAAGTTCGCTTATGGACGTGAGCCTCTTCAGTTGAGATGTTATTTCTCCAAGATGCAGCTATTTCTTATATCTGCCACGTGCCTTTGGTCGCCCTCGAAGGATGTTTGCCTTCTGTAGTGGAATGGCTGTTGAAAATTCAGTTTGCGTCCCCATTTACTGCTCGTGCAGATAACCCGGCCATTGATCCCCTCTTACACATTATAGCTCTTGGGAGATATTTACAATTACGATTTCACTGAATATGCAGGTCGTGAACTTGAAAATGCTGAACACACAGCTCGATGGACTGAGCATCACGGTAGTAGTCTGGAGGTGACTTTCTGGCAAAGGTCGATACACAAATACAGGCTGATAACATTGATACCGCCTGAGACACTGCCTTTTATTTCTGGAATATTTGTGTCTTTTGTAGTAAGTGGGCTTAGTATCGTATTTTTTTTACGTCAGTGACACAACAACAAACCGATAAATATTTATTTGCGTAGAGTGTTTTTATTTTGAGTGTAGGCCTGGGCATCTCATGTTTATTTATGTTGCTACTCGAACATGGGAAGCCCATCGTAAACACTTGGATTTCCCTTTGAAATGTACAACAATAGGCATTTCCCTGTGAACTGTTCCAAGATATTTTACAGGTAATGAGTAAAGAAGTTACGAAGTTGTGTGATGCATAGAGGCCCACTTCCCCCCCCCCCCCCAAAAAAAAAAAGGGGGAGAAAAAAATTTCTTATTCCAACACCCTTTTTGTGC
>Ga0123357_10004542_pt1 | contig 16331 bp, 13 predicted proteins | sample TergutEmb28metaG_FD_89873 | JGI IMG/M metagenome (GOLD analysis project Ga0123357, IMG submission 89873) | Embiratermes neotenicus P4 segment gut microbial communities from Petit-Saut dam, French Guiana - Emb289 P4 | ecosystem: Host-associated > Arthropoda: Insects > Digestive system > Gut ... | reverse complement strand
TATTGATATTATTTTATTTTTTTTTTTTTTTTTTTTTTAATGTTGTTGGTTTTTTTATATTTATTTTATTTATTTTTTTTTTTTTTTTTTTTTTTTAATTATGCTGTAAAAGTGAAGCAAATAAAATTTTCATATATTGTTTTATACTACAGATTTTATCATTACCAGGTCAAGTTCTGAATGCCAGTAAATTGCCTTTGGTGAATGGTGATTGAACCTGCATCATTGTGATAGTTGAAGAATAAAAGACCAACTTGATGTCATTTGCTATTTTATTTCACTTCTTATGTGCTCAGCATGTTTCGGACATTAATATATCCATCATCAGGAGCTTGAGACTATTCTGTTGAATTACCACCAAGAACAATACGACCAATGTGATAATTGAACAGAATAGTCTCAAGCTCCTGATGATGGATATATTAATGTCCGAAACATGCTGAGCACATAAGAAGTGAAATAAAATAGCAAATGGCATCAAGTTGGTCTTTTATTCTTCAACAAACTGAAAACATTTTTAGTCTGGCTGTGTTGACTGAGTTTTGGAGTTATAAAGTTTTACTTTCTTGTGTTGCCAGTGCCATTGTGTTTCCTCACAAAACCCACATGCTGCAAAAATTTATCTAAAATGACCAGTTATATGTTACACATTACACATCATACTTTTACATGTTCATGGAACTAAGACTGTCACATTGAAGAAATCACTCTGTGAATATGGAAGTAGGGAGAAGAGCACAAAACATGAAACGTAACTGCGATGACTCGATGATAATGTGCATTTGTGAAGTATTTCATTGTGTTAAAATAAATATAGGTATGCCCCAGAGTTTTTCAGTTTTTTCTGCGAAATTTAGTTTTTGTTAAATATAATTTTGGATAAATGAATTAAATGTCTTACATTCATATATGAAGCTGAGTGAAATGTATTTCAATAAATGGAAATGATTGTTTTGACATTGTTTGTTATATTACCTTACAACAGTTTACTTCCATAATTTTTAGGTGTATTTGCAAAATTGTGTAGAGCAACTATTGGCTTTGTCATGTCTCTGTCTGTCTGTCCATGTGTCTGTCCATTCCAATGGAACAAATCAGCTTCCAATTGATGGATTATCATGGAGTTTGATATTTCAGTATTTTTTGAGTGTCAAGAAAACTGGAGTTTCATTAAAATCTGACAAGAATAGTGGGTCCTTAACGTGAAGACCTATGTACGTTTTGATAATATCGTGCTGATTTCTTCTTATAATGAGAAATGTTTCAGGCAAAAGCTGTAGAGAAAATCAAAACACACTTTACATTCAACAGTGTTTTTCCATAAATTGTGCCATTTATGAAATAATATGGGAAAATATTGTAGAACGAGACACCACAGATGACAATATAATATGGCATGTGCGCATTGCATGCTGGATAAATAAGGCTACAGACACACACTCAGAATATGTAATACCTACTGCTGTTCCATGGCAACAGTGGTTTTGTGGACACCTCTCATTGTTATATATGTATGTTTATTGCCTGTCACGTTAAATTCAATTTAGTTTTAGAGTGTGTAGCTGATTTTACCTTTGATGAGTGTTCTTTCTTGTATGTTACAGAAAAGGTGGATAGTTTGTCACAGTATTCCGTAACAAGAGCTTCATGTGGCTCTGATCATTCTTTGGCAATTAATCAGTGGGGTCAGGTCTTTAGTTGGGGATCTGATTCATATGGGCAGCTGGGTGAGTAAAGACTATTCAAGACTGTATTTAGACTTGGAGCCATATGTTGTGTCACTCTTGAGAACTTGTTAAAGAAAATAAGGACAGTACAAATAGCAACAACTTGCATAAATTTTGAAGTTAAGTGATTACTGAAGAAGACTCAACAAGGAATTGATAATTGTAGTAACTGTCGCAGGTTAGCCAAATTAATTAGTGTATTTCTTTATTACTAGAATTTTTTACAGTAATATGAGAAGTTAGTGGCTTCAAAATAATTTTACTACAAAGAAACCTTTTGTGTAATTAATTTGAGAGATTTCCATAATTACTGCTTATTTATACATAAATGTGGAATTGAAACTGCTTCTAAAATTAATGGTACTGAGTGAAGTGACAAGTGTATAGTTTTATGTAATCTTGCACTGACTTAAATAGTGGACCTTATAACTTGAATTTTGTAGTGTCACAAATGGCCATATGTACTGATAAGTCATTAAACTCGCTCACTCGCTCACAGTAAGTGTAAGTATATCTGTGTAATTTTAGGGGTATTCACGTGGAAGTACAAAAAAAAACCATGCAGCAACTCAGTCATGATGGCTGGTCATTGGGCATAGATTTAAATATGAAGCTGAAAGATGAACCACTGCACTGTGACATGCGGTCCTTTATAGTGTGAGATATAAGTTACTGTACACTGTTTCTCTAACTGAGCAAATGCTGTTACGCATCTAGTATTGGTAGTAATGTAACAATGTTTTATTTCAGGGACTGGTTCAGGTGAGAATAATGGTGTACAGTTAAATCCTAAGATGGTAAAGACTTTGGCAACAAGTTGTGTGATCCAGATAACTTGCGGCTATTACCACAATCTTGCACTGACTCAGAGTAAGTGTCGTGTGTTTTCTCTGAAAATAAGTATAACTTATGTATCATATGTATATTTATAGTGCATACACCCAAAGTGTTCGGGTGATTATTGCCATTTGTCAAACATTTTCCTGTGTTTAATAGTGGGTGTTTTAACTCAGTTGTTATAGTGGCTTAAGTTATATGCTGTGTGGCTAGGGAATCAGGGTCAAATTCCAAACCATTTTTCTCTCCTTTGCAGTGTGCATGGCTCTGGGCCTATCCACCTTTGTGTTGGGTGCTATTTCTTAGGATTTAAATTTGCTGGGGTGTAGACTGCCTGTATTTATGCCTTAAATAAACACAAGTGTAACTGCATATACAAGTAGGTCTCATTTTATGGAAATTATCATGTAAATTAAAAAAATAATGTAAATTTTCAAGTCTCTGTAAAGCAAAATGGTATAAAATGAGACCTGCTTTTAGTCAGTAGCACTGGTTTTGCACATCATATGTGTGTCACACTCATGGTAGAAGAGGAGATACTGTCATTCTTTTCAGATGGAACATTATATTCTTGGGGTTGTAACAGCTGTGGTCAACTGGGCATTGGAAGACGGAGTGAACAACAACAGATACCTACTCTTGTTAGCTCATTGGCTGGAATTCCTATAGCTTTCATAGCATGTGGAGGCAATCACAGCTTTGCTGTCTCTAGATCAGGTAAACTGACCAATCGTTGCCATCGTATGGTGTGAACGTGTACATAGTCTTGAACTATGTCACTTTAAGTCAGGACTTGCAGAGTTTAATGTTCTAATAAGCTGTACAACTGATTGAAACATATAGGAGAAATATTTGTGTACAACTGTGATATATTGCATTCAGTACATGTTACAAAGGTCTTTCATCAATGATTGGGACTATGAGCAATACAGTTGATAGCTGGCACCTAGGCTGCTGCTGTATCTGACACTTTATAGACTTAGGTTAGTAGAACATTCACCCACATGGTGGCAGCAGAAACCTGCATTCAACAGTTCAGTTGTGTTCTTTTGGCAGACAGTGTCATGGACAACATTGGGATTTCTTTGCCAGGCTGGTCACAGGAGGGGAATCATAATTTCGTTACCACGCTCTGAAAAGAAAGGCAAACTGTGCAGTGGAAGCATGGTGGAAGTCCTCGTCTGAAGAAATTTAAGAAAACTCTCTGCTGGCAAGCAGGTGGCCCAGGCCTTCTGCAACATGTGCAGTATACTGCAACATGTGCAGTATACTGCAACACTGCGACACACTCACCATTGCAAAATCTAGCAACAGAGTGCCAAGGGAAATTAGCATGGCAAGCATATTGCTGCATGATGAAAGGCCCATCACCAGCTGTCAGACAGCAAAAATTCTGGCATCCCTTAAGTCCACAGTCTTAACCACATTTGCCATGCTCACTTGAGTTGGCCCCTTTACATTATGCCCTGTTTGACAAGATGAAGGAGTGATTGCATGGCAGGTGATTTTGAAACAGTGATGACTTGCAGAATAGTGTCTGTGAATTGGTGCATGCCATCCAAAAGGAACTTAATGCTGCAGCCCTTAGGAAATTACTAGACAGGTGACAGTTGACCTTGGTGGAGAGTATATGGAGTGTGTTATCATGTGATAAGAGGTGCCAACATTGTCAGGTTATATTCTGGTTAAGTCCCAATCACTTGTAAATGGCCTTCCTATTTATAATAGCCATAAAATACAGTGCTTATGTATGTGAGATTTGAGGTTTTCACAGCAAGGAGTATCAGTCTACTGTCTTCTGGAATGGGATGTCATTTACCATATTTACGAGAGTATGAGAGTACTTCCCCTCTCCCCCCCACATCATAATCCTCTGTTTTCAGGAAAATGTCTGTGCAGAAGTTGTTTTAATGTTGTATGCCATTATAAAGCAATCTCCCCATTTCTCATATGATGATGATGACGACAGAAAAAATTCTTGCCATCTTCAGGTAAATAAGAGTATTTCATTTGATAGATACCAACATTTTCGAAGAACTCATTGCCCCTCTCCTTAGGGTAGAGGAATTATATCCTGAAGATGGAGGTGGCAGTTCTCCCAAAATGGTGTTGTCTATCTACCAAATTGCATGGCATTACATTCATTGAAATTTTAAGCTTAACTAGTAAATTTCAAAGTATAAAATCCTAGGATCAAATCATTTGCGTGCTGAATGGCCTGCAACTTCTTATTCACATATTTAGGATAGAATGCATACAGTATTGAACATGATGTTTTTGTATGTAAATGTGCTTGGTGCTTGTTCTGTACATATTGTGTCTTATGTTTTAGGAGCTGTATATGGTTGGGGTAAAAATTGCTTCGGTCAGCTTGGTCTCAGTGATGACCAAGATAGATTGTTTCCAAGTCAGCTGAAAACTTTACGCTCCGTCAAAGTGAAATACATTGCCTGTGGAGAAGATTTCTCTGTATTTCTCACAAAGGTATAGAATACTCTTATTTGCCATAGTATGAGAAGATGCTTCCTCTCAGATTGTAAGTCTGATGGAGAAAATTGTTTGTTTGTCATAGTTTTGTAATATGTGTTTGTCTTGCTAATAGTACATTTTTTGTAGTTATATATTCTGCATAAATGTTTACTGTTACTTCAGAATCTGAATTATGCCATTGCACAATAACTGTAGAACACTATGTTGGACATTATGTTGCCCTGTCATACTTCTTAATACTGTACTTATGTTTTCACTGCACTTTGAAACATAGTTTCCACTAATGGTGTCTGTGGATTCTGGGAGCAAATCATTGTCTTTCCAATAACTGGTTTGAGTTATCACACATATTTTATGTTTATGTTACATGCTTCATTCATTGAATTGTTATTTCATTGTCTTATTTGTAAGAATTAGAGCACTTGTTGTGTAAGCCCTGGCAATTTAAATATATTTTCTGTATATAGTATATTTATTTAGAAAGGTCAGTTTTTAAATGAAGTATTTTTAGGCACATGTGAAAAATTGTGAAAAGTGGCTATTAGCTTTGTTATCTCTGTCCATCTGTCTGCATGAAACAACTCATCTCCTACTGGATGGATTCTCATGAAAATTGATGTTTCATATTTTTCAAAAATATTTTGAGAAAATTCAAGTTTCATTAAAATCTGAGAAGAATAATGTGTACTTTGCATAAAAACCAGTATACATTTTTGATCATATCTCACTCAGTTCTTGTTAGAATGAGAAGATGTTGAGAAAATGAAAACACATTTTATGTTCAGTAACTTTTTTTTTTTTTTTTAATTATGCCATTTGTGAGAGAATCTGGAAAAATACTGCAGAGCCAGACAGACCACAGATGACAATATAGCACATGTATTTTGCATGCTGGATACCTAAGGCTACAGCTATATACTCAGAATATGTAATATTTATTGCTCTTGCTCAGCAACAATGGTCAAATTAATGCACCTCAGTGTTGCCTGTCTTGTTTAGTTTAACATTCAAGAATGGAAAATACCACATTTAATACTTATTCACATATTTAACAAGTTAGCAAGTGCTCATATAATGTAACTGCTTATACAGGGTGGGCCAAAAGTAGGTATACAGTAGGTGTACAGTAACTATATAATGTATACCTACTTTTGGCCCACCCTGTATTATGGCACATTTGTTCTACATATCCCATCAAAACAATTGATGCACATTTCCTGTTATGCTTCACTGTAACACCATTGCTAGGATACTTAGAAACTGCAAAGTATATGGAGCAGCAGATTTCCATTTTTGGCATATGAAATTTAAAAAATACAAAGACAAGTTTTATTTTCATGACTGGCATGTAGGTCTACACTGTGGTAGGAACTGTGTGTGTTTACAACGGGTTTCAGTGCTCTGTGCATGCACAAAACAAGTATATGAGCAATCATATGTACAGAAATATAGGTGTACTCTTATGTAAAGTGGTTGTTAAGTTTGCTGATCTATACAAACATTGAAATGGCTTGATGATGTTTTGTAAAGTCCCTGTTGGCAGATTCTTGGGTATCCATTTGGTGATTTTCAAGCTGTTATGTAAGGTTAGAGTGTTTTTAATATGTGCTGTGCAGGATTGTTAGTGTTCCTGAAAACAGAAAAATGTGACAAAGTGTTATATTAATATAATTATGTATTTTTCTTTTCTTTTCTAGGATGGAGGTGTTTTTACATGTGGAGCAGGCATGTATGGACAATTGGGTCATGGGTCTATGTCAAATGAATTCCTTCCACGGAAAATTCTTGAACTCATGGGTAGCACAGTTACACAGGTTTCTTGTGGCAGGTAAGTATAAAAAATGTGGTGTGTAATCATACTAGTTAGTTGCAAGAGAATGTATGAGGCTCATTCAGATTCTAGCATCCTGACCTGCTCTTGCATGATCATGCCTTCATTCCCCTTCAGCCACACTTTTTGGTTTTCATAGTTGTACACATATTATAGACTGTTGCTGTTTATCAAAAAATTGTTCCAACAATATGCACATATAATGATTTAAAAAATTCTTATGAAGTCAAACTACATCATCATCACCATCATCATCATAAACATCAAGGATTGGACCCTTTGGTCCGTTCCATCTCCAGAGTTACAGCTGCTCGCGCCAATGCTTCTTTGGTCTTCCAATTGTTCTCCTTCCTTGTGGTCTGTAGTGGTTTGATTTCAAAGGGATTCGGTTTTGTGGCATTCTTTGTAAGTGTGAAAGCCAGTTCCGTCTGAAACACTCCAGCATGTTTCAGTGGCAGTCACCGCCATCAGCAGGGGAGTCCACCTCCAGGAACCAAAACACCACTATAATACTGTCTTATCGTGTACACACAATCAGTCTTACTGTGTGTGCACAATAAGATTGACAATACAATAGTGGTGTTTTGGTTTGTGGAGGTGAACTCCCCTGATGATGGTGGTGACTGCCACTGAAACATGTTGGAGTGTAGTTTGACTGTATAAGAATTTTTAAAATCATTATATGTTTATATTGTTGGAACTATTTTTAGATAAATAACTTCATAGATATGCATGGTACAAGGAACACTGCAAAATTTATTATTGCTATTTTAGCATCTGTCCTTGCAGGCAGACGGACATGATGTTGCTAACAGTCACTTTCCACAACTTTGTGAACATGCCTAAATATGTGGTTCTGCCAGCTCTTGAAAACATAATATTTCTTAATCAATTGTAAGTGCTGTGTGAAATTAAATTTGGAAGAGCATCTCTTGTGTTGTATTGGAAGTTGTTAAAACAAGCATGGCATTATCATTTGTAACTGTTGATTTTTGGCCTTTTGCTACCAGTTTCTACAGTGTTGGTGTTTTTATGTTTCATTTCATGATGCAGTGACTTGCTAATATTATATAGCATTAATGCTGGATGAATGAAATGTGAGTATGGATCACTGGTGAAATGATATTAAAAGGAGAAACCTGAAGTACTGGGAGAAAAACCTGTTCCACTGCCACTGTTTCCACAATAATTCGCACATGGACTGCTGTGAGATTGAACCTTTTACTCTTGTGGTGGGAAGTTGGTGACTAGCTGTCTTAGCCATGGCAAGGTCTTCTCAGTTTTTTTGTACTGGGACATGTTGCATGCTGAGCTGTATCTAACCTTCTGGTAAATTTTAAATTACAACCTTCACAGTGAATGTCTACAACAGGCAATAGGGAAATGTTGAAGAATTTGGAAATAGTAAAATAATTATTTTGATTAAAACTGGTGAAATTGAATAACACACCTGTTGCATGTGTGGTAAAAGAGATTGTCACAATGGGCAAGTTAATATGAATGGCAGATAATTAGGACATCTGGCCAGTGGTGGGGCATAGTAGATTAAAAAAAAATAAAGGGATTTTGGAAAGAATGAGACTCCGTGCATTACGGGTGGCAAGAAGGGGCTGGTAGTTATTGCACTTCGTCATTGTCAAAATTAATGGGTTTTGTACGTACTGGAGTAGTGGAAATTTTAACTTTGACAATTTTGAACCTCTTAAATCTCGTGGGGGGGAGGATGCATGGTAGTCAGGCATACACATTAAGAAAGACCTGTAGGACGCTCATATGGGGTTCATACAGGCCACAGCACAGGGGGCAAACGTTAATCATTAGTAGTCCATGACGGAATGGAATTCAAAATATTAACTTTTTGGACCTATTAGAAAATAGTGAAATTAAGAGACAGCCCATTGGAAACCATGGAAATGAAAAAAAATTCAAGTAGTGGAAAGAAATTACAACAAGGGTGCCAGCTACTGCGTACTGATGCCAACAAACAGAAGCCTTTTAGACTGGGTGAAGTGAAGTCAAAAAGTTTGGGTGAATCCGATTCGTGAAGTGACATAATTTCTGGTGCCACGAACACGAATTACAAGAACACCTGTATAATCATTTTGGACAGCTCACTATTAAAAGATCCAGTAGCTATCCAGTTATTGACTAGATTACTAGAAATTTTGTTGTTCCTTCCTTTCCATGAGTGTTTCGGGTCCTCGGAGGAAGCCACTTAAATTCCCTGAAATCAAGGGCTTATCTGCCGACAAGAGCTAGAATGGGTACAATATTCATTGGCAAAATTCACATGATATTTCAATGTTTGTGTGAAAATCTGGACACAGGTTACTGCCTTCATATGTGGAAAGAGACTTAATTTTTAGAGTCAGCATACAGAAGCTTGGTGAAGAAATATGTAGTGTTCCCGTTATGCATTGTTATGTAGCGTCTTGCTGCAAAAAATGTGTGCGAATTAGACTTTGGAGATGATTGCTAAGGAAAAGTCACCAGACGGCAACTAATTTCCAGTCATATCAGCTGTGATTCTGAAACCTTTGTTAATTTCATACAGTGGTCCATTACATGGTATAGCCTTACATATGTGTAATATTAAAATGAAATAAAATATATACTTTGTCAAACACAACTTCTTATACTTTATTGATTTAAATAATGGCAACTAGTTTCGGCCTATGCGGGCCATCGTCAGGCCAAAATATTTATAAAAACTCAAATGCCAGAATATACAATGTATTATTCATGTGTACCCCCTATATACTTCTAAAATTAGTATCACCTCCATCACTTTCTCCACTCTTCATTCTTGTGTATCAGCTCAGGCACCCTCATCTATCCTTGTTTTGTTAAAATTCTCTACTTTGAATTTTTACTTGTTTCAGGCGGCACACGTTAGCTTTTGTTCCATCAAGGGGGCGAGTTTATGCCTTTGGATTGGGTGGAGCTGGCCAGCTGGGGACTAGGACTGAACGAAGTGCTTCTACTCCTCAAGTAGTTCTAGGTCCATGGTCATCACCTGGTGGAGCTCCTGTGGTAATGGATAGTGTTCACAGTGAGCATGCCGGTAACTGTGTGGTGAGGAGGATCTTTACAGGGGGTGATCACTGCTTTGTTACAGTCACACATAAAATGGTAAGTTCAGGAAAAACACTCCACTCAAACTTAGAAAGCAACCTTTCTGATTGGCAGCCAAACTTCTGCCTATATTGACAAGTTCATTACATGAGTTTGTCAATGAGAATTATACCTTTAGTGTTCAATGGTATCTATGAATGTTGTTTTAGGTGCATGATTTGTATAGCATGAAATAGGATAGAAAGGTGACCATGAAAGGTGAGCATAGAATTGGTCTGGGTTTTGAAGTAGGTAATTATGGTACTTCTAGGTAGGCATACTATCCCAGAAACCAGTTGGGAAGCTGGGGAAACTATGATACCTTAATCAGGATATGTGCTAATTTGCCAAAGTTACAAAATAAGTACCTTCCAAATAGAGTATTAGAGTGTTATTATGGCAGTGAGCTGGTCAGTGTGACATGTTCTGTTTGCTGTCAAAATTTTGTGAAGTTATGCTTATTGTAATATTCACGTACTGTTTTCAGGATAATATTCCACCAGATGATTTCAGATTCTTCACTGTGAGTACGCAGATTCTTTGTATAACAGAAGAGAATATTGAACAGTGTAGAAAAGCGTCTTGCAATGAGGAGGTTGATCCGGACCTATTGAGGTACTTTCACATAAAATTATGTATTTGCTTTTAGGGATAAAAATCAAATATGATGTACCCTTTATTTTTTTGTGTGCTCTTACACAAAATAATTTACAAAAATAATTACAGTAGGGCAAACTCTGGCAGTGGTTGTGGGTGTGAGTAATACACATGACATGAACATGAGAGGTATGCAAACACTAAGAATTTAATAAATTGCTACTAGAAAAGAAGATTATACTTGTAATTATTTACATATATGAATAAATCCACTTATACGTAAAACAACTCTATACATAGCAGAGTCTAACAGAAAGCCCTGAAATCGTATAAATCCACGTGATATTAAAAAGCATGTGGTGCAATCACGTAGTTAGTGGGCTGACACTGAGTGGATGTTCATGGAGCAGAGTCTGCTGAGTCATTCTGAGTTTGGAATAAGGTTGTAGCATATATTACTGGTTGAGTGATGCCTCATTAAATACAAGCATATGTTGTTGCGTAAGTGAGGGAGGATGGAAGAATAGTTGGTGGAGAAGGGTGGCAGGAAAAAGTATATAACAGAGAGGAATGGAAGAAGCTCCTGAGAATTGCAAGGAATCCTCGCATTCTTCACATGCCAGTGGAATGAATGAATATGTTGTTCCATTTTCAATTTTGGGATACCTACAAAATGGCAGAATTGAAAGAGCGGCATGGCTGAATCACGGTTTGCTTCAAACAGGAATATTGCCATGGAAACTTTTGAAATGGTGGTAGTAGATTTAATGTTTGCCATCCCGAAGTGTTTAACACATATATAAATATATAATGTATCAGTCAAACATAACAAATTTTAATATGTTATTTTATTATTTAGGGCAACATGTTTCGATTCTTACAGAGTCATCTTCAGGCCCTTCTAAGATACAGATCCTTATAATAATGTTTAAAATGCATTGTGGGATCCCAAACGCTTACATTCTTGACATAACTATGTATAAAATACAATTGCCATTAGTTCTTATTATACAACTAGAATACATTGGTTCTAAAATTTTAACCGGTACATATAAAGGAAGTTAAACTTATGTATTTGAAATGCGTTGTTGTGGACGACGTTGGATATTGTTTTATATATATTGTTACTAATTACTTAAAAGTGTATAAAACCTCAAAATATTGACTGTGCAATGATGATGTGCTTGGCAAGTGATATCTTCCCTGTGTTGATATAATATTCTTGATGAACTTTTTTGTGCTCTTATCTCCAGTGTAGAGTGGTTGTTTTCTACAATGATGGTGAAGGTGTATTCTTGTCATTTATTTCACGAAGTTTATTGCTGTTGTGAAACGTGTTCATATATGTGGACCATGCGGTCTATGTCACGTATACCTGGAGAGATTCCTCTTTGTTGTTGTATGCTAAGAGTTGTTTGCTGTTTATTATATCCAGGTTACACTGATTGTACTTCCGATGTCTTCTAGTTGTTTTGTTTTGACTCCCACGTTTCACTGATCTGTATTTGCGATGTCGTTGTAAAAATTAACCATTCAACACTGGAGATAAGAATCTAAAACAGTTCATCGAGAATATAATATCATCACAGGGAATATATCACTTGCCAAGCACAACATCACTACATAGTCAGTATTTTAAGGTTTTATACACATTTAAGTAATTAGTAACAATATATATAACAATATCCAACGTTGTCTACAACAACACATTTCAAATACATACATTTAACTTCCTTTATATGTACCGGTTAAAATTTTAGAACCAATGTATTCTAGTTGTATAATAAGAACTAATGGCAATTGTATTTTAAACATAGTTATGTCAAGAATTTAAGCGTTTGGGATCCCACTATGCATTTTAAACATTATTATAAGGATATGTATCTTAGAAGGGCCTGAAGATGACTCTATAAGAATCGAAACATGTTGCCCTAAATAAAAAAATAACATATTACAATTTGTTGTGTTTTACTGATACATTGTATATTTATATATGGTGGTAGTAGCTTTTAGAGAGCAGACAATGGGAAGAACACAAGTTTTCAAGTGTTTTTCCAAGTTTAAAACCAGTGTGACCTCTGTTGACATTGAATGCTCAGTTGTCCATCAATAACCAAAAGAGGGTCAAATGGGGATTGTGTAAAGAAACCTGTCCTCAGAAGCAAAAGAATCACTATTCCTAAATTTGCTAAGGTTTGGGGAATTTCATTCTGATCAGTTTAGAGCATTTTGAAAGACAGCCTGAACTTGTGTCAGATTTTTGCCAAATTCTTACCCTGCCTGCTGAGTGAGGTATGGAGAGGGAATCTTGTTAGCACATGCCAGGACTTACAGGAGAGTCTTGAAAGAGACCCAGAATGCTTTTCAGAGATAATCACATATGATGAGATGAGGGTAGAAATAAAGGGAAGGAACTTTAAATATCATGTCACTGTGCTTGAGGCAAAATTGTGGGATGCATTTGTTGAGTTTCAAATAATGCACTGCACTGAATGCTCTGGATTGTGGGGCACTCTGCATGCTCAGTGTACAAAGTCCACAGGCAACTACTGTGAGGGGGACAACTTTAACAAGTAAATTGTTATGGAGAAGTAGATTCAGTCTGGAAACTATGTGATTGCCCCACATACATAACCACTAAAATGATACTGTTTACTGTGAGGCCCAATTTAGACAGGTAGTTGCATACCAAACCAGAGTGTGTAAGAGGCAAGGAGGCTGAAAGGCAGAAATAGGGGGAGAAGGAAGAGAAGATGGGGGGAGGGGGGAAGGGTGACCATGCTGTGATTGTAGATATAGACCAGAGGTGTGCACACTGCTTTTCTACTAAAATGTTGTGTTAATTGTGACATTGTAGATGTCAACTTTGATACATGTAAGGGGATTGATTATACATCAGTCCTTTGCACTCCATTAGACTAATTACCAGTATGACAGTTTTCTGCATTCACTTGCTGTTTGTTACTGTAGGTAGCATCATGCTTTTAGTTCTTTACTTATAAGAGTCATTTCTGTGTTAGTATAAGTGGTCAATTTGAACACATTTTTATATAGTTGTCACATTTTCTCCAAGCTGTGTTCACGTGCTTGCCTCAGAATTGATCATTTCTGAGATGGGGGCTCCTACAGACGTGACTCATCCACATTAATGGAATGATTGTGAGGATTATGGGTGACAGAGGGGACCCACAGCTTAGTGTGGGTATGGTAATCATCACTAATTTTTGGAGTGCAAAGGATTAAAGTTACTGTGAGTTACTCAGTTGGCAGTAATTATGATTCTTATTTTCAGCTGTATAGAAGTTGTATTCAGTAGTCAGGCTTGTTTGAACTGTTCCTTCCTGTTGCCTGATGATGAACACTACTGCTGCACGTCGCGTAATCATGGAGTTAGTTTGCCCTTAGCTGAACAGTGCTTTGCAGCCATTGCTCAGGTTGAGAATAATTCAGTAAACGAATTGGTAAGTACTGAGCATTTTTTTCTTGAAGTGAATATTGTTTTTCAGATACTGAAAGAGTTGAGATTTGTTTATTAAAGGAATCAGTGTACAGTGAAACTTCTATCCATCATCTTGGATTTCCCTTTTCTTCACAGTAGTGGAGTTTAATGTGGATGATGCTAATCTAAGTCATTTAGCTATGTTGTGCATTTTGGAGACAGATTTGTCTCCACTTCTTCATGAAGTGTCCCAACTTGCTTTGTAGGCATGACATTGCAAGCTGTATTATGTGGGTCTTTTTCATGTACAAAAAATAGTAGGAAAACAGGAATGACAACACATACAAACAAGTAATAACATTAAATTACACAAACGTTAGTTGCTAAACTCAATGAGATGAAGCAAACAATATGAATATAAATCTCACACTTCCACCATATAATTTATGCCTCCCCCTCTTCCCCACTGCTCAACTATCATCTCATGCTTGACTGATGTATGGCAAAATTTTGCAAACACAAGTAGTCACTCATTGAAATTATCAGTAAAGGCAGGTTAATAGTACAGTGTATTTCAAAACATGGTGTAACTCAAATTCCACACCTAGCTGACACATGGCACTATTTTATGTTCCAAGAACATCAGGCTACTTCCACGGTTTTTCTCAGAAGTGATTGTTCTAGGAATGTTGTGGGACAGAACTAGGAATTCTGAACAACTGATGTGGTAAAATCACACTTCAAGAAGCAGTGCGTTGTTTATGCAGGTGATTTTTCAGCACTAGGCAAAAAGAATGAAAATTACAGGATCAATTAATAGGGGTTTCACTGCACAATAAGTGTTTTATAGACTTGGCAGCTGTATTGTAGTTATGTTTAAGAAATGTTTAATGAGCCAGTCCCAGTGGCCACACGGTCTAAGGAGTAGGTCTGTGGCCACTCGCCTGCTGAGATCGTGGGTTCGAATCCCACAGGGGGCATGGTTGTTTGTCGTGAGTATTGTGTGTTGTCAGGTAGAGGTCTCTGTGATGAGCTGATCACTCATCCAGAGGAGTCCTACCAACTGAGGTGTGTCATTGTGTGTGATCTAGAAACCTCAAGAATGAGGAGGCCATGGCCCACCTTGGGCTGCAGTGCCACGGGGGGGGGAGTTTAATGCTGCATGTATGATAACTAATAAAGAGTAATCTGAAAATGGAAACAAACTCTTGAAATGTAAGATTTAAGATTCAGGGGTATATTGACAGCGAAGATTATTGTCTTGTGGGATGGAAAACTGTTTACTCAGAAATATACAGTTTTAAAGGAACCTGTTGCTTCCACCCTTAGGATAGTCTGCCCTAAACTACCCTGATGATGGTGTTACAATGTCATTCCACAAGGCAGTATTCTTAAAATGTATATGTATATCATTTATACCCCAGTGAGTATGATATGTTTAGCAGTTATGTTTTAGTGAATAAGACAGTGTCACCAATCTCATCAGACTCTGTGTTGTGTCACTTGTTTATGTAGCATTGAATTCTTCAGTCTGTATTTTAATATTGTGTAAGTAATATGTTTTCATAATTTCTTACAATGAAATATGTGTAGTAGCCTAAGCTTCAGTTATACTGTGGTTATAGATCACTGTAGTATGTGAAGAAGACGCAAATGTCACACATGCAGGTTCTCTAAGCCGTTTTAACTTCCCCTCTGGTTATCAGTGATCAAAGATTGCAGTGTAAATACACAATTGAGCCATGCTTGATTGAATGTAAAGTGTGTAAAATATGAAACAGTTTCTCTTTTATCACAAATGTTGGTGAATTCTTGTGTTCATGTGTATAGATATCAAACTGTGTGGCAGAGATCTTGCTTCCTTCGCTTGTTGCGTCACCACCAGATGTAGAGGTCCTCAGACTGTACTTAACTCTGCCCTTGTACCATGAGTTTGACAATCCAAAGAACTACTTGATTCTTCACAATCCATTTGGTCGCACATTATTGAACTTAAAGACCGAAGCAAGCAAAATTGTAGGTGAGTACTTGTTTATGTTTTGAAATTTGTGCTGAGCTGTGTACCTGTTGCTTGACTTCATATCATTTCAGCTGGCACAAAATACAGAAGATGTGATGATATTGATTAAATTGATATTCGTGATGTTAGTTTAAAAAAAAAAAAAGGTAAAGTGTTCCCATTACAGGCCTGGTGTGGCCCAGAGGGTGGGTAGAGGTATAGCTCTACTCTTCCATGACCGCGGCACTAGAAGGGAGTGAGTGGTCAGCAGCACACCCCAACCGCACCTTACCCCCC
>Ga0123357_10004541_pt1 | contig 16331 bp, 16 predicted proteins | sample TergutEmb28metaG_FD_89873 | JGI IMG/M metagenome (GOLD analysis project Ga0123357, IMG submission 89873) | Embiratermes neotenicus P4 segment gut microbial communities from Petit-Saut dam, French Guiana - Emb289 P4 | ecosystem: Host-associated > Arthropoda: Insects > Digestive system > Gut ... | reverse complement strand
TCGCGCGTCAAAGGTGAAAATTTTTGGCGGTTTCGCGAAGTAAACACGCGCGGAAAGGAAACCATGTTAGAGGTAATTTTAACAGTAGTCGGCCTGTTGGTCGGCGGCGGCGGCGTGTTTGCCGCGCAAAAAATGCAGAAAAACGGCCAAGCGGCTAAAGCCGATAAGCTGATCGCGAACGCGCAAAAAGAGGCGAGCGAGCTGGTACTGAAAGCAACCGAAACTGCAAAAAAAGAAACCGACGATATGCGTCGCGAAGTCAAAGATCAAGAGGGCAAAGTCGCCGAACGCGAGCAGAAACTGCTCGGCAAGATCGAAGATTTGGACAAACGCGGCGAGAAGCTTCGCGAAAGTGAAACCGAGCTGGAAGACTTGAAAGACGAAGTGCGCAAGATTCGCGGTGAAGCCAGTGCAAAACTGGAAAAAATCGCGAAACTGACCAAGGAAGAAGCAACCGATCGCCTCATGAAAATGACGGAGAAAGACGTCAAAGGCGACTTGACGGGGCTGGTCGCGAAATTGCAAAAAGAGACTCAGGACACGGCTGAAACGCAGGCGGAAATGATCTTGGTGACGGCAATGGAACGTATGGCGTCGGACATTACCACCGAACGCACAATCACGGCGGTCGCGCTGCCCGACGAGGAAATGAAAGGTCGCATTATCGGCAAAGAGGGTAGAAATATTCAAGCTTTGCAGATGGCGACGGGCGTCGATATTTTGGTCGACGACACGCCGGGTATGATCGTGATTTCCAGTTTTGATCCGGTGCGGCGGCAAGTTGCAAGACTCAGTTTGGAAATGTTGATGAAAGACGGTCGCATTCACCCGGCGCGCATCGAGGAAGTTGTCAGCAAAGCGCAGGCGCAGATCGACAAGGAAATCGTCCGTGCGGGTGAAGATACGGTTCGCGAAGTCGGCGTGGCCGGTTCGATTCCGCCGGAAATGGTGCGGCTGTTGGGCGAGCTGAAATTCCGAACTTCTTACGGGCAAAATGTTTTACAGCACAGTAAAGAGATGGCGCAGATCGCAGGCATAATCGCAGACGAAATCGGCGCGGATGTGCGCATCGCGAAAATCAGCACACTTTTGCATGATATTGGCAAAGCCGTAACGCACCGCATCGAAGGCAAGCACGCCGACATTGGCGCGGAATTGGCGCGAAAATACGGCATGGACGAGCGTATCGTCAACGCGATTGGCGCACACCACGAAGACATTGAAGCCACGACGCCCGAGGCGATTATCGTCCGCGTGTGCGACGCATTATCGGCTGCGCGGCCTGGCGCGCGAAATATTTCCGCCGAGAATTTCGTAGAACGCATGAAAGAGCTGGAAAATATCGCGACGAGCTTTGAGGGTATCGACAAGGCTTATGCGATTTCCGCCGGCCGTGAAGTTCGCGTCATCGTTCGACCGGAAAAAATCGACGATTTGAGTGCGCTGAAACTTTCGCGAGATATCGCGGACAAAATCGAGGCGACGATGCAATACCCGGGCACGATCAAAGTCAACGTCATTCGCGAAACGCGGGCGATCGAATACGCGAAGTAGGTGATGAAAAAACTGATTCATGAAAAAGTCGCGAAAGCGCTAATTGTAGATGATAAAAATCAGGTTTTGATCCTGTTTCGTTCAGGCACGCATCCGCGGTTTGCGCACCAGCCGGATTTACCCGGTGGCATTGTCGAGGGGGGGGGTGAAAATTGCTTGAGTGCGGTTCGGCGCGAAATCAATGAAGAATTAAACCTCGATATTCCAGCGAAAAACTTCGCGAAGCTTTACGAAAATACTCGCCATACCGAATATCCAGACATCACTTATGACGATCTGGACACGCTGTATCAAGTGAGAATTCATGAATTCCGTCCCGAAGAAATTCACATCAGCTGGGAACATGAAAAATTTACGATCATGCCGCTCAGTGATTTCTTGCAGATGCATTTCCCGGACAATTTGGACGGCTATCTGAAAAACGTTATCGGTTTTTTGCACCAAGCAAAGATTTCGTAAAGAAGTGTATAATATAAGAAATTAAGGAGGAAATATGCAAAAAGACGATATTCTTGCGGCGACCACGTGGCGGCGCGCGATCAAAAAATTCAGTTCGCGAAAAATCAGCGACGACAACTGGCAATTTCTGCTGAGTGTCGCGCGACTGGCGCCGAGCAGCTACGGTTTTGAGCCGTGGAATATTTTAGATGTTCGGTCATCGGAACTTCGCGAAAAATTGAAACCGGCGCTGGGTTTGTCCAATTCCGCGAAACTCGCAGCCAGCCATTTTGTGGTTTTCACGGTGAAAAATGACCTCGGCGCAGACAGTAAATATTTTCGCGAAATTATGACGAATGTGTGTCACGACAATAAAATTGTCCAGACGGCGGTGTTGCTATCTTTCAAATCTTTTCAGAATAAGCAGCAAGATTTGACCGATGTGCGGAAACGTCATGATTGGGCGGCGAAACAGGCCTATATCGCGTTCGCGCAGATGATTTTTGCGGCGGCCGAAATTGGCATCGACAGTTGCCCGATCGAAGGTTTCGACAATGATCTCGCGACGAAAATTCTGGCCGGCGCCGGAGTTTTAGACATCGACAAAGATTCACTGACGCTGATGGCGGCATTCGGTTATCGCGACGGCGAACCGGCTTTCGCGAAAACACGCCGCGAGATCAGCGAAATCGTCAGGGAAGTTTAGCGAAAACAAAAAACCTTCGCTTGAGCAAAGGTTTGATAATTGTGGTAGCGGGGGTTTGATTTGAACAAACGACCTCTTGGTTATGAGCCAAGCGAGCTGACCAGACTGCTCCACCCCGCGATATAGATTTCGCGAAATTCGCGAAACAACTGAAATATTCTAACAAAAAACTTCACAAAAGGCAAATTATCTTTTTCGCGAATAATCTGTTACAATATTTCGCGAGAATGCGGCACCGTAGCTCAGATGGTTAGAGCGTAGGACTCATAAGCCTAAGGTCGTTGGATCGTTCCCAACCGGTGCTACCAGATTCGTGAAACGAACGCGCCGACTTTTGCGGCGCAATTTTTTGTGGAAAACTTTTCACGAACTAATTTTACAATTTCACATTACTTAATAACGCCAATCGGCCGGCGACAAAATTTTTCAGTTCGTCGTCGCTGCGCGGGACATCCCATGAATTCGGTGACTTAACAGTTTCGCCCATTCATAAATCCTTTCGTTTTTATTTTTAACTTTCACGAACAATCTTAGCAAATTTTTCGTGATTTGTCAAGAGGAGAATTTTGGCGAAGATTTATTTCGCGAAACTTTGCATTTCTCTAATGCTTGTGGTAAAATTTAATTAGCGAATACGCGAGATTTCGCGAAAGGAAAATCAAAGATGACAGATCAGGTTTTGGGTGTTTGGTTGCCGCTGGTTGTGGCAGCGCTGGTTCAGGCCAGTTTTTCGCTCGGTGTGTCGATGCTGACGCTGCTTTCGGGCCATCTTTTGAGTGAGGAAAAATCGGCTGATCGGTTGAACCGTTTGTCGGCTGCCTATATTTTCGGCGCATTTCTGACGATTCTCAGCAGCGTGATCGGCGCAACGTATATCTTTTTGCACATTAATTTCGCGAACAACCAGAAATTCTGGTCGGTGCTGGCCGGTGTCGCAGTTGGTGTTGGACTGGCGGTGTTATTATTTTATTATCGCTGGGGAAAATCTCGCGAAGTCGGCACACGCTTGTGGCTGCCGCGTGCGACCGCCGAATATCTCTATGCGCGAACCAAAGCCACGCATCACAGTTTCGAAGCATTTATTCTCGGTGTCGCGAGCGTTGTCGCGGAACTAATTTTCATTTTTGCGCCGGTGCTGATCGCAGCGAATCTGATCGCGAATTTGTCTGGTGACGCGCAGGTTGGCGCGATTTTCCTTTATGTTTTGATTGTGATTTTGCCGCTGCTGGTTTTGTTTTTCGCGAATATGCGCCGCGCGAAGATTTCGGCTTTCCAAAAATGGCGCGAAACCAACAAAAAATTCCTGCAAATCGCGGCCGGATTACTTTTGATTATTCTTGGTTTTTATCTGTTAATTTATAAAACAATGTAAAAAAGGAGAAAAATGACACAGATTTTGGAAAAAAACTTCGCGAAAAATTATGACGAGAAGAGACTGAAAAACGCCGTTTCGCGAGCGGCCTGCGCGAATCGGGTTCCAGCCGGCGATGCAGACAATCTGGCCGCGAAAGTTGTCGCGAAATTGCAAAGTTGGACGCGCGAAAATCCCGAAATCACCTCGCGAGAATTACGACTGGCGACCGCGCATGCGCTGGCCGAATATGACGATGACGCGGCGTATCTGTATGAAAACGAAAATAAACTTTTTTAGAAAGGAAATGAAAAATGGAAAAACCAGTCGTCAAGTTTCGCGAAAGAAATTCAGTGCAGCAACCTGTGCGGGTTCACCTAGAAGATTTCGTGGATCGTAAAGTTACATTGCCAATTCAGCGGAAGCAAAACAAAACTTCGCGAAAAATCATTTACAAGTTGGAGTTTGAAGATGTCGAGTAAAACTAAGTTTGATTATGACCTTATCATCATCGGGAGCGGCGCGGCGGGTTCGGTCGCGGCGGAAATCGCAGCACGTACGGGCTTGAAAACGGCGATCGTTGAAGCGGAACGGTTGGGTGGCAGCGCGCCGAATCTCAGCGATGTGCCAGTCGGCGCGTTGCTAACCGCGGCGCACGAATTTGATTTCGCGAAAAACAGCGCCGAGTTCGGTTTGCGCACAACGAATCTCGGCTATAATTTTCCCTCTGTCAAAGCATGGAAAGATCTGGCGGTAAAAAGAAGTGGCGCAGCCGCGACGGGCGAATATTTGCGTTCGCGAAAGGTCGAAGTTTTCGCGAATTCTCACGCGCATTTCATTTCGCGAAACGAGATTTCCATCGGTCGGCGGCACTTGTCAGCAGATAAGTTTTTGCTCGCGACCGGTTCGCGAACGCTGATTCCCGACATTGTCGGCCTTGAAAAAATCGCTTATTTAACTCCCGAAACCGCAATAGATTTACTGAAACCGCCGAAATCGCTCGCGATCGTCGGCGCTGGCGCGACCGGCGTGCAATTCGCGGAATTATTTGCGATTTTCGGCACCAAGGTTTATTTATTTGAGGCGAAGAAACGCATTTTGTCGGAGATGGACGACGAAGTTTCGGCGGAACTCGCGAAGATTTTCGTTGGTCAGCGCGGCATGGAAATCTTTACTTCATCGCGCGTCATCGAATTCGCGAATGACGGGCCGCTGACTCGCGTGAAATTTCTGCGCGGCGATGTCGAGCATACGGTCAAAGTGGAGAAAGTTTTGCTAGCGGCTGGTCGCGAACCGAACACCGACCTCGGCCTCGCGAACGCCGAAGTGGAATTTGATCAGAGTGGCATCAAAACCGACGAATTTTTGCAGACTTCCGCGAAAAATATTTGGGCGGCTGGCGATGTGTTAGGCAGATTTTCACGCACGCATGCGGCGATTTATGAAGCCAGAATCGCGGCGCACAACTTGACGGCTCGCGACAAAATCACGGTGAATTACACCGCCATGCCGCGCGTGGTATGGACTTCGCCCGAGATTGCGACAACCGGAATGAACGAAGAAGATTTAGTGCGTGAAGATGTGAAATTCCACCGGTCAGTTGTGCAGAATTCGGTGGTCGCGCGCGCCAATATCGCGAACTTCACTGCCGGTTTCGCGAAAATTTTGACCGACCAAAAGGGTATGATCTTGGGCGCGACGGTCATGGCACCGCATGCGGCCGAAACGATTAACGAACTGAGCCTTGCGATTCGCGAACATCTGACGGCCACGCAAATCGCGGAAACGATTCACCCGTTCGGCAGTTGGAGCGAGGTGGTGCGGCTGGCCTGCGCGAAAGTGCGGTAAATTTTCGCGATGGGAATGTGATGGAATAATTTGCGAAAATTTACCAACGTCGAGTTAGATTATTGTTCATATTTATCTGATTGGCTGCATTTTGCGCCGCTATATTCTGTAACTCCGTTTTTAAATGTGCCAAGCGAACTCCTTCTGCTTCGGTGAGTTTTTGACCAGACAGAAATTTTCCTTCAAGTTTAGCAGCTTCGTCTTTCATTGCCAGTACTTTTGCATTGTACTCTTTATGTCGTTTGTTACCACTTTTCGCTATCATCACAAGGAATACAATGAAAGCAATAGGCATTATTGCAATTAGTAAAATTATTATTCCGAACATTTTTCCTCCTGGTTGGTTATAATTATTTCGCGAAACCTTTCCAACTAAAAAAGGACACCGCGAGGTGTCTTAATTCCACAATAACCGAAATGCGATTTCGTCTATTTTCGCGATGTCCGATTGTGAAATCGCGAAAATAAGCACGGTCATTGTTAAATTAAGACATTATCAGTATATCACATCGCGAAATCTGGTAAAATAGAAGCAATGAGTTTAACGAATTTGCGAGCTTTTTGCCATCGGCGCGAGAAATTACTAGCGGTCGCGGCAGTGATTTTAGCGATCGCAATCTTCGCGACCATTTGCGCGACGCAAATCGGCCGCTGGTCGGTGTGGTTTGACGAGAGTTTCACGGCTTACATGATCAAATTCAACTTCGCCGACATCGCGAAATGGACGTCATTTGACGTGCATCCGCCGCTGTTTTACTGGCTGTTGAAAATCTGGGCGGCATTTTTCGGTCATTCCGATGTAGCGTTACGCAGTTTTTCGGTTTTTTGCGGCGGTCTGGTGATTTTGCTCGGCTTTTTGCTTTCGCGAAAACTGTTTGGTAAAAAAGTCGGGTATTTGACTTTACCATTGTTGGCGATTTCGCCAATGTTGTTGCGTTATGGCATTGAGATGAGAATGTACGCGCTGGCGGTCGTGATCGTTTTCGCGCAGATTTTGGTGCTGATCAAGGCTCGCGAAGTTGATTCGAACAGTTTGCGAAAATGGTGGGTGTTCTATGGTGTGCTGTTGGCCGCCGGCATGTGGACACATTATTTTACGGCGCTGGCGGTGTTGGCGCAATGGCTGTGGCTGTATTTTGGTTTTCGCGAACCGAATTGTCGCGGCAAAAAGTTGTGGCGCAAACTGCTCGGTTTTCGCGAAAACTCGACGACTAAATGGCAAGATTTTTTGCACGGTCGGCAGGGGAATTTCCTGTGGAGTTTGGTTGTCGCGGCAGTGCTGTTCTCACCGTGGCTGTATTTTATGGTTATACAACTCACGACGGTGCAAACGGCCGGTTTCTGGATTCCGCCGGTCAGTTTTACGACTTTGCCGGACTATATTTCGTCGATCTTCCTCTATCAAACCGCCAGCGCGGCGACTTCTTGGCTGACTTTCGGGCTGATTTTATTATTAATTATCCTGATAATTTTGTTCGCGAAAACGTGGCGGCAAAGTCAAGATGATAAACCGTTTCGCGAAAACTTAAAACTGATTTTATTCGTGATTATCGCGCCGCCGCTTCTGCTAATCATCTTGTCGATGCCGCCGCTGCAAAGTTCGTTCATTGATCGCTATATTTTAGCGAGCATGATTTTGGTTACGGTTTTGGTCACCGTAATTGTTGCGAGAAACCTGGATTTCGCGAAAATGTGGCGTGCCAAAGTCTGGCCAATCTTTTTGTATTTTATGGCGGTCGCAGCATTTGTCGGCGGTATTTTCGCGGTCGTGCACTTTGGCAATTATAATAAAACCACCAACACTGTCAGTACCGCGAAACAGCTGATGGCGCAGATTTCTGCGAAAACAGGTGACCAGACGATGCCAGTGATCGCCGATACGCCGTGGGTATTTTATGATGCCAATGTCTACGCTTCGCAAAACAATCCAGTGTATTTTCTCAATGATCAGGCGGACAGTTTTTATTACGGCTCGCTGTTTATGCTAAGAAACGCGCCGGAAAACATTAAAAATCTCGATCAATTTATCGCTAATATGTCAGGTGACAAAGTCTGGTATATTTCATCAAGCGGCGGCGCAGCCACGCCGCCAAAAGACGCGCGAGGTTGGCAAAAGCTTCGCGAAATCTATGCGCCGAGTCCGTTTGACGGCAACACCAAAACTCAAGCCGTAGAATATCTGGTGAAATGATTCGCAATTTTTCATAAACATTTTCGCAATCTGTGCTAAAATATTCGTATGAATCCAAACCAACGAAAACCAGCGGGCGCGCCCGCGCCGCGAAAATCGCCCCAGAAATCGCGGTGGGTTAAAAATGCGATTTTTTATGTGCTTATCATTTTTGTTATTCTCATGATTTTTGCGGCGTTTAAGCCCTCGACGAGTTTACAGGACATGTCGTTTAGCGATCTGGTGGCGCAGGTTAATGATGGTAAAGTCAGCAAAATCGTCGAGAGCGGTTCAGATCTGACCATCACAATGAAAGGCGACAAAACTGCCACTAAAACTTCGCGAATTCCGTCGGGCGCCAGCGCGAGCCAACAAGGGTTAAACATCGATAAAGTTGACTATGTAGTGAATCCGCCTAATACAACCAGTGATACGCTATGGAGCGTGGCAGGCGTGGTCATACCGACTATCGCGATTATCGGATTGTTTGTCTGGATGATGCGTTCGGCAGGCGCACAAAATAATCAATCGTTGGGTTTCGGCCGTAGCAAAGCGAAGCTCTATGGCAAGGATAAAAAGCAGACCAAATTCGCGGAAGTTGCTGGCAATGAGGAAGCCAAGGAAGACCTGGTCGAAGTAGTTGATTTCCTAAAGAATCCTAAAAAATTTGCGGAAGTTGGCGCGAAGATCCCGCGCGGCGTGCTGCTAGTTGGCCCTCCAGGCACCGGTAAAACCATGCTGGCGCGCGCAGTCGCGGGTGAAGCGGACGTGCCATTTTTCAGCATTTCCGGTTCGGAATTCGTGGAGATGTTTGTCGGTGTCGGCGCCAGCCGAGTTCGCGATTTGTTTGAAAAGGCAAAAAAGAATGCGCCGTGCATTATCTTTATCGACGAAATTGACGCGGTCGGCCGGCGGCGCGGCAGCGGTATGGGCGGCGGCCACGATGAGCGTGAACAAACACTGAACCAGATTTTGGTCGAGATGGACGGATTTGAGAGCGGGCAAAATGTGATAGTTCTTGCGGCGACTAACCGTGCTGATGTACTTGATCCAGCCTTGTTAAGGCCGGGAAGATTTGATCGTCGCGTGGATATTTCTTTGCCGGAGCGTCGCGACCGCCTCGCGATTTTAAGAGTTCATTTTGCGAAAAAACCGATTGAGAAAGATGTTGACTTGGAGGCATTGGCCGCGAAAACTGCCGGGAGTTCAGGTGCGGATCTGGCAAATATCGCGAATGAAGCCGCGATTCGCGCAGCGCGGCATAACCGCAAAACGATTAATAATGAGGATGTAACGCAGGCGTTCGAGAAAGTTAGCATCGGGCCGGAGCGCAAAAACAAAGTTATGAACGAGCACGATCGCGAACTGACGGCGTATCATGAAGGCGGTCACGCGCTGGTCGCGCAAGTTTTGCCCGACAGCGACGACGTGCACAAAGTCACGATCATTCCGCGCGGCGGCACCGGCGGCGTGACCTGGACAATCCCGCCGGAAGATCGACCTTATACATCCGTTGTGGAATTCAAGGATATTTTGGCACGGGCGCTCGGCGGTCGCATCGCCGAGGAGATCGTGTACGGTCGTGACAAGATAACCACCGGCGCCGGTTCCGATCTGCGAAATGCCACGGCGGTGGCGCGCGACATGATTATTGAGCAGGGCATGGGTACCAAGCTTCGCGATCAGGTTTTTCACGAAGACGAAGGCGGCCTGATGTTTGACCGCATTGCTCGCGAAAAGCCGTATAGTGAGAAGACTGGCGAGGAGATTGATCGCGAAGTCAATGAACTGATTGAGGAGGCCGCGAATCGCGCGCGCATCGTGATTTCCGCTAACCGCGAATATCTGGACAAGATCAAAACGCAGCTACTGGAACACGAAACGCTTGACGCCGATGCGGTTAAAAAGATTTTTGCCGGCGCGAAACTGCCCGACAGTGCGAAACTGTATTAGAAAATTACTAAAAAGAGTAGAGGCTCGCTGAATTTTACAATCCAGCGAGCCTGTTCGGGTAAACTATCGCGGAAACCCGTTCGCGTCGCGAAAACAGTTCGCGAAATCCCACAAATTCTCACTAGAGAATTTCCCGAATCGCCATGACGGCGAGTTGCTTCACAACCGTCTCGCGTGCTGCTTCTGGTAGAGCGTGAGCTTGCAGCCAGGGTGTGGCCAATTGTTCACGCATCTCCTTGTCGTCATCCGGGCCTGGCGTCTCTCCGTCGATAGCGGATATGGCGTCAATGATAGGCTGACAACTCTCGATGTCTTCTCCCATGAAGAAAGAAACCATCGAATCATACACGTTTTTTGCTGAATGGCGGTGGCCATTATTTCCTCCTAATAGAGTAGTGGGTTTGTGTTCACGAGCTCAAGATTTCCCTCTTGCTCGTGATATCGTGTGCGATTTTCGCGAAATAGTTTCCGCGAGAAGGCATCGCGAGGTATTCTTGCTTTTGTGATGGTATCACGCTGATGATTCGCGACTTATTTATTGTGGCGTTTGTTCTAAACTACTACATAAACAAATTCACCATATTCCACAAGAAGCTGATATTATAGCAAAGATATCTTGATCTGTCAATATTCACGAAATATGATGCAGAATTTATCATAAAATTTTTTATAAACTTTTCTATAGTGTTACAAAATCTAGAATTTACCTTTTAGAAATTCGCGAAAGTACGAAACTCTACAATTTTGATTAACTAAGTGATAAAATATATGATAATGATGCGCGAGAAAGACCATGATTTTAATGATGGCAATTCGAAAGATTCTGCTGAAGAGTTTAGTGATATCACGCAAAATACTGCGCCGGCAGACCTACTGAGCGATTATACCGAACGCGCCGACCTCGCGAAAATTGCCGCCGAGCAGGCTGAGAAGCAAGAAGAAATCGCGAAAAAACACCATCGTCGCGACCGCATGTTGACGGCTATTGCCCGTGCCAACCAAAAAATCTCGATTCGCCTCGCCGCGACGTTGCTCGCAAGTTCGACACTGGTTTCAGCACTATTCGGCATTTACCGCAATCGCTTACTATATTCACTTTACGGCACAACATATAAAGTTGGGCTGGATGCCTATACCACAGCTTTTACAATCCCTGATTTCATGTATCTGATTTTAGTCAGCGGCGCATTATCAGTAACGTTTATTCCAGTGTTTAATGCGCGGCTTGCGAAAAACAATCGCGAATCAGCCTGGCAGATGTCTTCTAGTATGATGAACTTTTTGGCTTTAATTACGTTTGTCGCGTCAATTTTAATTATGATTTTTGCACCGTTTTTGGTCAGTTTAGTTGCACCGGGGCTGAACGAATCGGGGCGTGGCCTCGCTGTCGCCATGATGCGTGTCATCGCGATTAACCCGTTCCTGTTCGCGATCGCGACAGTCATTGCGAGTATTCAGCAAGCAGTCGGCCGTTTCGTGTTTTTCACGCTGGCGCCAGTCTGTTATAACATCGGCATCATCGTCGGTGCGCTGTGGTTTACTGGCGGCATTAACATTTTCGGGCACCAGATTTTTGCAGGCGGCATCATGGGCGTTGCGCTCGGCGTAGTGTTCGGCGCGGTGTTACAACTTTTGGTTTCGTGCCTCGGTTTGATCGGTTTAGGTTTTGATTACCAGTTCAAGATTTTTTGGAAAAATCACGGTTTTCGCCGCGTGCTGTCTTTGCTTCCCGCGCGTTCGGCCGATCAAGGTTTGGACTATGTCAGCACGATGGTCGACACGAATTTGGCTTCGCGAATGGGCGATGGCACAATTTTTGCCTACAACTGGGCGACCACGCTGTATAATATGCCGATAAATTTAATTGGTGTGGCGATTTCCACGGCGGCTTTTCCGCAAATGACCGAACGCATTGGGCAAGGCCGGCCTGATTTGTTCGTCAAAGAATTACGTGGCGTTTTGCGCGTTATCATTTGGCTAGCGCTGCCGGTCGCAGCGATTGCGTTTTTCGCGCGCGGCTACATCGTCAGCATTGTGGCGATCGGCGGCAACGCGCTGATCGCTGGACTGTTCGGCATTTTCTGTCTGGTGATTTTGCTGCGTTCGATTTACCATATCGCGGCGCGCAGTTTTTACGCCCAGCAAAATACCAAAACGCCGCTGATCATTTCACTTATCACCCTCGCGATCGCGGTCGGTTTTGAGTTGTGGTTTGTCTTTGTCTTGCACACCGGTGCGGCCGGCATCGCATGGGCGCAGGTGATTTGGGCGGCACTGGAAATCGGCGCACAATCGTTCCTAATGCGGCGGCGATTGCCAGATTTGTTCGGTCGCGAGTTTTGGATCAGTCTCGCGAAAATGCTGGTTGCGACAGCTATCATGTCGGTAGTGACATATGGCTTGGTGCAGATTCTTGATCTAGAGTTCGCGAACCAGAGCCTCATGATGGTATTGCCGAAACTTGCCATCATCGGTGTTAAGCGCAGCAATTTATCTAGCATTATCGCGATTGTTCCGTTTGGGTGAGGCGGAGCCGGTGATGAATTATCTGAAGAAAATCGTGTTGGGTCGTTTCCATTTAGGTGCTGGGAGCAGATAAATGGATCAGATTCGCAACTTCTGTATCATCGCGCACATCGACCACGGGAAAAGCACGCTTGCGGACAGAATGATGGAAATGACAAACACGGTCGCGAAACGCGAGATGAAATCGCAGCTGCTCGACTCGATGGACCTCGAACGCGAGCGCGGCATCACGATCAAACTCGCGCCGGTCACGATGAAATGGCAAGATTACGAACTGAACCTCATCGACACGCCCGGCCACGTCGATTTCAGTTACGAAGTTTCGCGCAGTCTCGCGGCGGTCGAGGGCGCGGTGCTGGTCGTCGACGCAACGCAGGGCATTCAGGCGCAAACGCTCGCGAACGTCTACCTCGCGCTTGACGCGAATCTGACGATAATTCCCGTGATAAATAAGATCGACTTGCCCGCCAGTGATGTCGCGAAAACTAGTCGCGAGATCGTGAATTTGCTCGGTTGTGATGAAAACGAAATTATCAAAATTTCCGCGAAAACCGGCGAAAATGTTGAGGAAGTTTTAGATGCCGTCGTTCGCGAAATTCCCGCGCCAACGGGTGAAATCGCGAAGCCGCTCCGCGCGCTAATTTTTGACAGTTATTACGATGATTTTCGTGGTGTGATTTTGTATGTCAGAATAGTTGATGGCGCACTCGCGAAAAATGAGCAGATTTTTATGATGGCGACCGAAACGAAAGGTATCGCATTGGAAATCGGCAAACTGACGCCGAAAATGACCGAGTTTCGCGAACTTAAAACCGGCGAAATCGGCTACATCGTAACGAACCTGAAAACCACGCGCGACGCGAAAGTCGGCGATACGGTTACGCTCGCGAAATATTTCGCGAAAAGTTAGATTCTCTTCTCGCGAACCATAGCTTGAAAACCTTGCATCCCGCTACTATTAACCATAACAAATGAGATGCCACCTACAGGTTTCCAACCCTCGTCTATTTTTTCATTGACTTTTCTAGTCAGATCTTGCTCATTTGCACCACCTACTACTCGATAACGCGCGGTGGTTTCTACATACTTTTCGTACTCTGCTTGCTCCTCTTTAAGTTTCTTGAAAATTCCCATTTGTTCCTCCTTTACTTATAAAATATTTTATCAGATTTTCGCGAAAAATGGTAAAATATTGCGTGAAGGAGGGGAAATAAATGAGCCTGTCGGATATCAGATTTGATTTCAGTGGAATGGAAGATTTTACTATCGGAAAAGACAATTTTTCTGATCTGGAAATTAAAGAGGAAAACGGTTTTTTCTATTTCTATGACACTAAAAACAGAAGGCTAATCAAGTACTTTATCTTAGGAGAAACCGAAACTGCGGGCATAAAAACTCGTTGCGATGTTACTTTGATTGCAAAAGGCGATAAGTTTACGCCGCGGCTCGCGTTTTCAAAGCGCAAGGGTAAAGAAATTAAAAAGGAAAGCGATAATGGAGATAGGCAGATAACTTCGCGAACTGATTTACAAGAATATCACGAAAATTTCTGGAAGTTGATCGATTATATTCAGGGAATAAAAAACATAGACGTTCCTCGTGAAGGTATCATTGCTATTTCGCGAGATAAAGCGTCGTTGCTAAAAATGATTGAAAACCTAGATGAAATAAATGATTTTTACGCTTCAATTCGGCAAGAAAAAAATAAAAAATCTTTGAAAGAGCTTGCTGTAATTTTTAATAACCCAAACCATAGTGAAGATGACTTAAATAAATGGATTGAACGAAACGATTGGGTTTTTGGCATTGAATATATTGAGAAATTAGATAAAACAAGAATTGGAATTAACGAGGACTCAGACATGCTGGTCGCGAGTCTCGATGGTTTCGCAGATTTAATTGAACTTAAAAAAGATATTGTTAAACTATTTAATTTTGATGAAAGTCATAAATGCTATTATATGACCGCAAGTTTGTCGCAAGTTATCGGTCAGACAGTGAATTATCTTAAAGTTATGGAAGATCAAAGATTTAATTTAGCTGAACAACACAACGGCTTTCCTGTATTGAAGCCACGTGCAAAAATTGTTATTGGACGATCAAAAGATTTTAACAACGAAGAAAGAAAGACCTTGCGAGAATTGAATGACACATTACACAACATAGAGGTTTTAACTTATGACGATATTATAAATCGGGCAAAAATGATTATAAACTTATATTCAAAGAAGGAAAATGATAGTGCAAAATAGTCGCGAAGTTGTAAAACCGCTTCCAGGTTATCGCGAAATGAAACCGTTCGTTTACGCTGGCTTTTTCCCGACGTCGGGCGAAGATTTTAACAGATTAAAAGATGCGGTGGAAAAACTTTCGTTGTCCGATTCCGCGCTGCAATTCGCGCCGGAAAATTCGCCGGTGTTGGGCTTCGGCGTGCGCATCGGCTTCCTCGGACTGTTGCATTTGGACATTATTCGCGAACGATTGGAACGTGAATATAATCTTGATCTGATCATCACGAACCCGTCGACTGACTATGAAGTGATTTTGCAAAGCGGCGAAGAAATCGACATCAAAAGCGCGAGCGAACTGCCCGATATGAGCAAAATTCACGAGATTCGCGAGCCGTGGGTGAACGGCGAAATCATCGTGCCGCGCGAATTCGTTGGCGCGGTCTTAAATTTAATCGTCGCGAAAAGAGGAGTTCAGAAAGATATTTCCTACATTGACGAACGCGCGTTGATCTCGTTCGCGGCGCCGCTCGCGAATCTTTTGACCGATTTTTACGACCAACTGAAAAGCGCGACCAGCGGTTACGGTTCATTCAACTATGATTTAGCGGATTATCGCGCGGAAGATCTGGTTCGTGTCGATTTTTACGTGGCGGGCGAAATGGTGGACGCGCTGAGCGTGATGTGCCATCGCAGCGAAGCGGAAAAACTCGGTCGCGAAATCGTGAAAAAATTAAAAGAAGTCATTCCGCGGCAGAATTTCCCGGTCGCGTTGCAGGCCGCGATTGGCGGGAAGTTCATCGCGCGCGAAGACATTTCGGCGTACAGAAAAGACGTAACGGTCAAAATTCACACCGGCGACCGCGACCGCAAAGCCAAACTGTTGCAAAAACAAGAGCGCGGCAAGAAGCGCTTGAAGAAATTCGGCCGCGTGGAAATACCGTCAGACGCGTTTACCGTGATGTTGAAACGCGAATAAAAAACCGTGGTATAATAAGGCATGGACTTGCAAGAATTGGTCAGAAATTATCGCGCGCCAGCGGAGGCGAAAAAGTTAGTGGGGAAAATGAAAATCGCGCTGTTGGTCGGCATCGCAGCGGCTGGTAAAGATTCACTGATCAAAAAACTGCTCGTGACGGGGAAATATTCGCGTATCATCACGACGATTCCGCGTGCACCGCGACCGGGTGAAATCGACGGAGTGAATTATTATTTTATTGACGATAAAGAAGTTCGCGAAAATCTGCTTGCGAAGAGGTATTTTGAGGCGAAAATGGTGCACGGGCGAATTTATGGCACGACAACTGCCGAGTTGGAGCGCATCGCGAAAGAGCGAAAAATCGCGCTGGGCGACGTCGACGTGCAGGGCGTCGAGGAATACCACAAAGTCTTGGGCGAGAAATTAAAAGCGATTTTTGTGATTCCGCCGGACTTCGCGACGTGGCTGGAACGGTGGCAAAAGCGCGGCGATTTCGCGAATGAGGCCGAGACACATCGGCGCATGTTGTCGGCCGAGGCTGAGTTGGACTACGCGCTGAAAGCGAAATACTATCGCTT
>Ga0123357_10004537_pt1 | contig 16335 bp, 13 predicted proteins | sample TergutEmb28metaG_FD_89873 | JGI IMG/M metagenome (GOLD analysis project Ga0123357, IMG submission 89873) | Embiratermes neotenicus P4 segment gut microbial communities from Petit-Saut dam, French Guiana - Emb289 P4 | ecosystem: Host-associated > Arthropoda: Insects > Digestive system > Gut ... | reverse complement strand
GACGCAGAGAGACAACCCAGCTGAAGCAGTTGGCCAGGACAACAAGTTCTCTGCGTCTATGGCATTCGCATGGGCATGCCACAGGCGCACGTCATGTGCATAGCAACTGCGGCAAATCTCATGACGAAGATGGTACCGCATGATAGACGGCCCCGTCACATCGTGGAAGAATGGGTCGCACCACGAGCTTGAAAGGTCACTGATATGCCTATCGCAACCCCCGATTCTTATGCCGCTATGATCGACCGCGCCAAGGCCGGCCACTTCGCCTACCCGGCGATCAACGTCACCAGTTCGTCGACGCTGAACGCCGCACTGCAGGGCTTCGCCGACGCCGGGTCGGACGGCATCGTCCAGATCTCCACCGGCGGCGCCGAATTCCTCTCCGGCCAGAGGGTCAAGGACATGGTGACGGGCGCCGTCGCCCTGGCCGAGTACGCGCAGGTCGTCGCCGCCAAGTACCCCGTCACGGTGGCTCTGCACACCGACCACTGCCCCAAGGATAAGCTCGACACTTACGTCCGCCCGCTACTTGCTGTCAGCCAGGCCCGCGTCGACAAGGGGCAAGACCCGTTGTTCCAGTCTCATATGTGGGACGGGTCGGCCGTCCCCCTGACGGAGAATCTGCAGCTTGCCCAGGAGTTGCTGGCGGCTGCGGCCAAGGCTCACATCATTCTCGAGGTCGAGATCGGCGTGGTCGGCGGCGAGGAGGACGGCGTCAAGGCCGAAATCAACGAGAAGCTTTACACCACCGTCGCCGACGGCCTGGCCACCGCCGAGGCGCTTGGGTTGGGCGAGAAGGGTCGCTATCTGACGGCTTTGACGTTCGGCAACGTCCACGGCGTCTACAAGCCAGGTGCGGTCAAACTGCGTCCCGAGGTGCTCAAGGAGATTCAGGACGCCGTCGGCGCCAAGTACGGCATTGAGCGTCCGTTCGATCTGGTGTTCCATGGCGGGTCGGGCTCGTCGGCGCAGGAGATCTCGGACGCCGTGGACTACGGCGTCATCAAGATGAACATCGACACCGACACCCAGTACACCTACACCCGGCCGGTGGCCGCCCACATGTTCGTCAACTATGACGGCGTGCTGAAGGTGGACGGCGAGGTCGGTAACAAGAAGGCCTATGACCCCAGGGCTTGGGGCAAGGCCGCCGAGGTCGGCATGGCCGCCCGTGTCGTCGAGGCCTGCGAAAGGCTGCGCTCGGCGGGTACCCACGCCTGATCGTAAATAGCATATGACCCACCGGGTGTCCATCGTCCCCCAGTCGCTTCGGCGGTCATTTCAACCCAACATGGTGGGCGGTTCTTTGTAGGTTTCTGCCGTCCCGTCGGCTGCCGCTGCGTCGTAGTGTCGCATTTGTGCTGACAGGCCGTTCTGTCGGCCGCTGCTGCTGACAGGAGTCGCCATGAAAGTTGCCGTTGTCGGAGCCGGGGTCATGGGGCCAGGCATCGCCCAGGTTTTCATGCAGGCTGGCCACGAGGTCACCTTGACCGATATCAAAGTCGAGCCGCTGGAAGCTGGTGTCCAGGCCATCAAGGCATGTCTGGGCCTGATGCGTCAGATGGACATGGTGGACGACGACGCGCGGGTGTTGCAGTTGTTGACGACGACCACCGATCTGGCCGCTGCCGTCAAAGGCGCGCAACTGGTGGTGGAGGCGATCCCCGAGGTGCCGGAACTGAAAATGAAGCTCTACGGTCAACTGGATGCTGTCTGCGACCCCGGCACCGTGATCGTGTCCAACACGTCCGCCTTCCCGTTGCCCGAGATGATGCCGCAATTTCGCCCAGGCGATTTCTTCGTGGCCCACTTTTTCAATCCGCCGGCCGTCATACCGCTGGTGGAGATCGTCAAGAATGACGCCACCGACGCCGCCAAAGTCGCGTGGCTGCGCGGCGTCTTGGAGGCGGCAGGCAAGAAGCCCATCGTCGTCAACGGCTTCGTCAAGGGTTTCCTGGTGAACCGTATGCAGACGGCTCTGGCCCGTGAAGCACTGCACCTTTTGCAGCAAGGTGTGGTCTCGGCTGACGACCTGGAAACGGCATCGGTCGTCGGTATCGGCTTCAAGACGGCCTGGCAGGGGCTATTCGAGACGATGGACAACATCGGGTTGGATACCGTCGCCTTTGCGTACCAGACGATCTATCCTGACCTGTGTGATGACGCCGCCGTCCCGTCGCTCGTCACCGAAAAGGTAGCCCAAGGCAAGCTCGGCTTGAAGACGGGGGAGGGTTTCCTGCGTTATGGGGACGTCGCCGAAACCGAGCAGAATCGCCTGCGGGTGTTGTTGGAGCAATTGAAGCTCTACAACGAATATGGACGGACGGTGGCTCTGTGATGTCGGGCGCATCAGCCCCCGGCACGTCCAAGCTCGTCATGAACCAGCGTCAGCGGGCCATATGGCCGGTGATTATCGTCGCCGCATTCTTTGAGGGTTTCGACGATTCGGTAATCAACATCGCGCTGCCGTACATCAAGACATCTTTCGCTATCAATGATCAGATGGCCGGCTACATACTGTCGCTGGCGGCCATCGGCACGCTGTTGGCCTTTTTCGCCTCCCGGTTGGCCGATAACTTCGGGCGCCGTCGCGTGTTCTTGTGGTGTGTTTACCTGTACGCGATATCCAGTTTGTTGACGGCCGTGTCGTTCTGGCTGCCAATGTTCATCGCAATGCAGTTCCTTGCCCGCACATTCCTGATCGGTTGTTGGTCGACGGGCTACGTCATCGTCTGTGAGGAATTCCCCACCGAACACAGGGGCACCGCTGTGGGGCGTTTCCAGGTGACGGCCGTCTTCGGCGGCCTGCTGGTTGGTGTGCTGCTGCCCCTCGTCGCACACACGGGACTCGGGTGGCGGACGCTGTACATCGTCGGCGCCCTGCCGATCATCCCGGTGTTTCTGATGCGCAACCGGTTGGCTGAAACGCAGCAATTCCAAAAGCTTGTGGCGGAGAGGGTGGCCGGCGCCAAGGCAAGCAAAGAGACGTTCTTTGCTGCCTGGCACCGGCCACACCTGAAATACCTGCTTGTTATGGCAGTGGTTTGGTTCTTCATGTATTTCGGCGTCAAAGGCAGTCTGAACTTCTTTTCGACACGGGTGGTGGATGAATTGTCCTGGACACCCATGATGGTGAGTATCGCAGTGCTGACGTCCACCTTGGGCGGCATCGCGATAATCGCGTTCAACGGCACTTTGCTAGACAAGTTGGGACGCAAGCCTGCCGCCGCTCTGGTGATAAGTGTCGGCAGCGTGTTTGGTGTGGTCACCTTTCTGTCGACGAACACCATTGTCATCATCTTGTGCAATATCATTTGCGTCGGCTGTATGAATTCGCTGCTGATTATCGGCTCGACATTGACCAACGAACTGTTCCCCACCGAGGTGCGCAGCAACGCCATGGCTTGGACGAACAACGCCGCCGGGCGGTTTGGCCAGATCCTGGTGCCCCTGTTTGCCACCAATGGCCTGTGGGTGACGTTGGGTCACGGCGTGGCGGTTGCCATGGTATTGCCGTTGATATCGCTGGTGTTCATCGCGGTATTTCTGCCCGAAACCAGCGCTAAAGCTACCAGAATCGAGTCTGGTGAGACACCTGAACCCGCCTTGGTTGACTCGACGTCAATCAACTGAACCGTCATCGAATCAGAAGGAGAAACAATGACCAAAACCGTCAAAGCCGGATCGCTGGCCGCCGACATCTTCGCCCGTGAGGGCGTGCGATACATCTTCGGCATACCGGGCGGGCACATTTACCCGATGATGGAGGGTGCCGACCAGCGCGGTATCGAGTTCATCGGTACTCGTCACGAGATGACGGCTGCATTCGCTGCCGAAGGATGGGCGTTGACGACCGGTCGACTCGGAGTATGCACCGGGACGGCCGGGCCGGGCGTCACCAACCTGTTGACGGGAATGGGAAATGCGGCGGTTGGCGGGTACCCGGTGTTGTATTTCGGTGGCCGGGCCCGTGTCAGCGAATTCGATCGCAATGAGTTGCAGGACTTCAACCAACTGCCGGTCGTCGCGCCGATGGCAAAGTACGCCCGGGCGGTGGCCGATCCGGCCCGTCTCACCGAATACGTCGGGCAGGCGGTCGCCCAAGCGACGACTGGGCGGCCGGGTCCGGCCTACATCGAGATGCCGCGCGATCTGATGGAGCAGCCGATCGATGCCGACGCGGTGCCGCGCCCGCCGGTCTTCCGCAGTTCCGACGCCCCGCAGGCCGATCCTGCGGCAATCGCTGCCGCCGCCGACATGATCGCTGAGGCGCAGCGTCCGCTGATGATCGTCGGTTCGGGGGCCTGGTGGTCGCAGGCACAAGACGAATTGGCGGCGTTCGCCGATCAGACCAAGATCCCGGTATTCACGCGTAATGCGGCCCGCGGCATCCTCCCCGACTTTCACCCGGCATTTGCGGGCATCGGCTACAACCACCCCGTCATGCAGGCGGCCTTGCAGCAGGCCGATTTGGCAATTGTCGTTGGCACGCGTCCCGGTTTCACGCTCTCGCGCACAGCCTTCCCGGCTGGGCTGAAGATCGTCCGCATCGACATCGACGCCGCCGAAACGACGAATCAGCTTGACGTTACGCTGCCGATCGTCGGGGACGCCAAGCAGGTCATCAAACAGCTTGGTGAGGCACTGAAAGCCAGAGGGAGTCTCAACGACATGACCGCCTGGATGGACGGTATCAAGGCTGTGGGGAAGCAATTGGCGGCCGCTTTCATGCCGGCTATGACGAGCGATTCCGCGCCGATTCATCCGGCCCGTCTGATGGCCGAGATCGCTGCCCGTGTCGACAAGGACACCATCGTCGTCCTGGATGGGGGCGACTCCGCGATCTGGGGTGCGGCCACGCTGCCGGCCATGGGTCCGGGCCAGATGCTCGGAATTTCGAACAACAGTTTCGGGCCGCTGGGCGTCGGCATGGGCTATGCCATGGCGGCCGCGCTGGCCCACCCGGGCAAACGCGTCATCCACCTGACCGGCGACGGGGCATTCGGGTACGGCGCGATGGAATACGACACCTGCATGCGTTACGGCCTCAACATCACCACCGTCATCCTGAACGACGAAATGTGGGGCATGATCAAGCGATCCGAGGCAAAGCACTCCAACGGCAGTGAATTCGTCGGCGTCGATTTGCGTCTGGCCCACTACGAGAAGGTTGTGGAGGCGCTGGGTGGCTACGGCGAATTCGTCGACCAGCCTAGTGACATCGGCCCGGCACTCGACCGTGCGCTGGCATCCGGCCTGCCGTCTTGCGTCAATGTGATGACGGACCCGGCGGTCGGTGCCCCGATGTGACGTGTTGACGGTTGGGATTGGCGCCAGCCGAGGGCCGGTGCTGTCTATGATCGGATGTAGCACTAGCCGAGAGGAACCAGCATGAGCCAGGTGCCAACGCCCGCCGAAGCGGACGAGATCGTCCGCAAGTACAACAAGGAGCCGTTCCACATCAAGCACGCCGAGACCGTCGGCTGCGTGATGGCCTGGTTCGCCGCCCGCGACGACCCTGATCGTATCGACTACTGGCGGGTGGTTGGCATGCTGCACGACGTCGACTTCGAGATGTACCCGGACGAGCATTGCGTCAAGGGCGAGGAGTTGCTGCGCGACGAGGGGGTGGACGAGGGCGTCATCGTGTCGGCGATGAGCCACGGGTGGGGCGTCACTGCCACCACGCATCAGCCGACCGATCACATGGAGAAGGTGTTGTTCGCCGTCGACGAGCTGACGGGCCTGATCGGCGCGGTGGCCATCATGCGGCCGTCCCGATCCGTCCAAGACCTGGAGTTGCCCAGCGTCAAGAAGAAATTCAAGGACAAGAAGTTTGCCGCCGGCTGCTCCCGCGACGTCATCGAGCAGGGAGCCGAGCAGTTGGGTGTCAGCTTGGACGACTTGATCAGCGACACCATCTTGGCGATGCGAGCCTGCGAGTAGGCCAAACGCGTCTTGGCGGAGACGGCGAGATTCGAACTCGCGAGAGGATATTTGTCCTCAACCCGCTTAGCAGGCGGGCGCCATAGGCCGACTAGGCGACGTCTCCATGAGCACCACAACATTAGCCGAGCATGTCGCTGCGAGGCAACATCGACGGGCCGCTGGCCGGGTCAGGGCTGTCGACTGTCGCGTCCGTCTTGGCCTGTGCCACACCCGGGTGGTAATGTCTATACGTCCCGGCCACGCCGGACCCAGCGCCTGTAGCTTAATGGATAGAGCATCTGACTACGGATCAGAAGGTTGGGGGTTCAAGTCCCTCCAGGCGCGCCAGCGGAAACTGCAACGGCTCTGCCATCTCACGTACCACTAGTCGCTGATTTGACGGAAAAGCACCACGCCGCGCGTCATCAGATAGCGGTACAACACAACGGTCGTGACGGCTAGGGCGACCACCCAGACGCCCCAGTAGATCCAGAAGTTGACGTGCCCGATGAAGTGGCTCCAGGCCCAATAGCCCACCGTCGCGACGGCCAACACCGCCACCATGATGCCGTACGTCATCAGTACGGAGGCGCTGTTCTTGGCTACCTGCATGTCGTTATAGAAGTCGAACCGGTGGTAATGCAGGTTGGCGATCAAGCCAATACAGGCGCTGACAAGGGTGAACATCACGCACGGCACCACCACCTGGACGAATCCGACCAGGCCGATGTGTACCGTGAAGATGCTGATTACCGACCCGATGATGGCCAGCGGCGTGATGATGCTGAGCTGCACAAGCAGCTTCGCTCGCAGAACCTGGGCGGCGTTGACGGGCAGCGACTGCACGATCCACAGGTTCTTGCCCTCAAGTGAAATGGACGGTGCCGTGGTGTTCGCGATCGACAGCATGAACAAGAAGAAGATCAGCATGATCGGCGTGATCGAGATGCCGAGCTGTGCCAGAAGTTCTTGCATACCTTGGGCGTTCTTGCCCGTCCTGATGCTGAACAGGAAGGCGAAAACGATCACCATGACGGCACCGACGACGCTCTGGAGCAGATACATGGACGAGCCGAGCAGCCGTCCCAGTTCTTTTTTGTAGAGGGCGCTGGCGGTCGACGAACGTTCGAAGGTGACGTGACCGCTAGTGACGCGGGCCGTCGTCGTGATGCGCGAGCGGATCCAGGCATAGGACGTGGCGATCAGTCCGCACAGCACCACGAAGGGCACCACATTCCACAGCACAGCCATTCCCATGGCGGCCCACGACCCCTTGGCCAGGGCGGTTGCCGCGTAGCCGATGGGCGGGTACATGTGCGTGAGAAGCGCGAACGCGTCCCCGTTGAGCTTGGCCGTCTGGATCGAATGGCTAATAGCGCCCCGGATACCGAAGCCAATGCCAGCGACTGCGGCCACCGTCAGGACGATCTGCAGTACCTTGCGCATGCGCTGCCCGCTGGACGCCACGCCCACGACATAACTGATCAACCCCAGGACGGCCATCGGGATGCCCGGTACGATTACAAGCGTCACCAGGGCAAACAGGTAGAACAGCGGTCCCGGGTGGGGGTTGGCGTAGTAGCTGTAGACGGCCACCATCGGCAGCCAGACGACGAACGAAAGCATCCAGTTTTCAACGACCAACCCCATCACCTTGCCGGCGACGACGATGAACTTCGATATTGGGTAGGCAAAAAGCTGATCCGTGTCGTTGCTTTCGAACAGCAGCGAGTTGAATGTGTACAGCCCCAGACCGAAGATGATTGCGTCAATGACGAGCATGCCAAGAGCGAGAAGTATCCAGGCATAGCCCTGTGGTGCGAAGGCTCGGCCCATCATGAAGGCCATGAAGCCCATATAAACCATGAGGAATATGCCGACGCCAAGCAGCCCGTACTGAAAGCCTCGGCCCTCACGCTGACCCGAGCGGCGGCGGCGCATCAGGCTCATCTGATACAACGCCATCGAGACGTTTACCCTCGTCAGGGCGAGGAACTGGTTCATCGTGCGGTTCCTGGCTCGCCCTCGTTCAGCAGGTCGAGGAACACCTGCTCGAGCGATTTCTTGCCGACGATCTCCGCAGTCGGGCCAGCCTCGACGAGATGGCCCTTCTCGATGATGGCGATCTTGTTGCACAGGTTTTGGGCAACCTCCAGGCCGTGGGTGGAGAAGAAGATACAGCCGCCGGCGTCGGTGATGTCCTTGAAATACCCCTTCAACGTGAACGTCGCTTTAGGGTCGAGACCGACGAACGGCTCGTCCAGCACCAACAGCTTGGGGTCGTGGATCAACGCGCTGATGACGGCCAGCTTCTGCTTCATGCCGTGCGAGTATGACGAGATAGGCGACAGCAGGTCGCGGTTGAGCTCCAGCCCGCTAGCGAACTTGTCAATGCGCTCTTGGCGCAGCTTGGCCGGGACGCCGAAGATGTCGGCGACGAAGTTCAGGTACTTGATGCCCGTCATGAATTCGTACAGGTCGGGGTTGTCCGGTATGTAGGCCAGTTGACGTTTGCAGGCGGTCGGGTGTGTCCTGATCGACATGCCGTTCACCAGAATCTCGCCCTCATCGAAGGTGTGGATACCGACGACGGCCTTGATGGTGGTGGTCTTGCCGGCGCCGTTCAACCCGATGAAGCCGTAGATGTCGCCGTCCTCAATGGTCATCGTCAGGTCGCTGACCGCCACCAGATCGCCGTATATCTTCGTCAAGTGTTCGATCTGCAGCATGTGCGCTCCATCGTATCGGCGGGCCAAAGGGTCCACAATCGGTGCTAACGATACTCTTTTGGCTATTGCAGAGAAGCTATCTCAGGTTCAACTTTGATGTGCAATAGCGGCGTGCTCCAGCCGGCCCCGAGCACACCCACCGACGCGGGTCGAGCGCAGACGAGCTTGTTCGTCTCACCGAAGCCCGCAGGCGGTCTTTGGCTTCGGACCCGCGTCATTGGGCGCCGTCGCCAGCTCGAACCGGCCTTCCGCCCGCCATGACCGCTGCTCCTCCGCTCCGCGACGGAACAGCTTGTATCCGACGATTCAGCCAGGTCCCGCACCGGACGATTCACCAGATGTCAGCGGTTGTCGCCCTCGCCTTGGATGAGGTTGCGGCTCTGACGGTCGGTGAGCTTGGCGACGTTTTGCGTCGCCACATCGTCCAATCCGGTGCCCAGATAACGCGCCAGGGTAGCGACGTACCACAGCACGTCGCCCAGCTCTTTGACTAGTTCGGCCCGATCGGCGGGCCCGATGACAGACCCCTTGTCGCGGATGATTTTCTTGTATTTGTCGGCGAGTTCGCCCGATTCGCCCACCAGACCGAGGATTTTGTCGACGTAGGTGCCGTCGCGCAGATCGTACTGCTGGCTGGTGTTGGTGTCGAAGCCAACGATGGCCGCCTGGTATTCGTCGAGCGTCATTGTTTCGTCTCCTGGCTGGCGTCCCAGTGCAGATCGGCCTTCCAGGGCCGCTGCTTGATGGTCAAGCGCATCTGTTCGGCGTCGACACCCAGGACGGTGAGGAAGATGGCCATGCGGACGGCGAGGCCGTTGTCCGTCTGGTGGAAAATGGCCAGGCCGGGCAGGTCGTCGACGTCGGGGCTCAGGTCGAACGCGCCCGGTCGCGAGTCGCGGGGCAGCGGATGCATGATGATGATGTCGAGGTTGTGAACCTTCTTCAGCATCGACCGGTTCAGCAGGTCGCCCACGGCAGGGCCGTCCATGCCCTCGGGCAGGCGCTCGCGCTGCACGCGGGTGGCGTAGACGGCGTCAGCCCCCTCGACGGCCTCGGTGGCGGAGTCGCAGATAATGACGCGATGACCGCGCTCGGTGGCCTCGTTCACCAGCTCGGTGGGCAGCTCCAGCCCGGCCGGCGCGAACAGCCGGAACGTGCAGCCCCAGCGCAGGCACATCAGCTTGATCAGGGAGTGGACGGTGCGTCCATACTTCAAATCACCCAGGATGGCTAGCGTCACCTCGTCCAGGCTCTGGCCGCGGGCGGCCAGTTCGCGTTCCAAGGTGTAGACGTCCAACAAGGCTTGGCTGGGGTGTTCGCCCGCGCCGTCGCCGGCATTGATGACGGGAACCACCGACGCCGCAGCGAACTGTGCCACCGAACCCTCGTCGGGGTGACGCACGACCAGCACGTCCGAGTAGCCCGATACGACGCGAGCGGTGTCGGCGATGGATTCGCCCTTGGCCATTGACGAGAAGGTGAAGCCAGTGGTGGTGGTCACTTCGCCGCCCAGGCGCAGGAAGGCCGATTCGAAGCTCAGGCGGGTGCGCGTGGACGGCTCGAAGAACAGGCTGCCCAGCATCGCCCCGTCCAGTACGGTGCAGACCCCGTGACGCAGCGCCAGCGGACGGGCGGCGTCGGCCAGATCGAACAGAGCCCGAAGGCTTGGTTCATCGAATTGCGAAACCGATAGCAGATGGCGCCCGGGCCCGAACAGCGGATAATCCATGGTCCAAGGCTCACTGATCCGCGATGTCGCCCTTGAAGCCGTCGAGCGCTAGGACGGGCGTGCGCTTGATTGGCCGGGGGCTGGGCGGTGGGGTCGGCGCATCCTCGCGCACGACGACGGCAGAGGCTTTCTCTGGGGCGTTCTTCTGATCGTCTTGCCGGTAATAGTGGTAATAGCCGTTGCCGTAACCCGACCGGTCATGCGACTTGACCATATTCAGCACGACACCGAGCACCGTCGCATTGGCGCGCGCCAAGTTATCCATGGCCGTGCTCAACGGCTGAATCTTGATGCGTCCAGCGCCCGCCACGACAAGGGTGCCGGTGGCCAGGGTCGACAACATCGTGGTGTCGATGACCGGCAGCAGAGGTGCGGAGTCGATGATGACGATGTCGTACTTCTGTGCCGCCGTGGCCAGCAGGCGCAGCATCGCGTTCGACCGGATCAGCTCGACGGGGTTCGGCGGGATGGTGCCGACCGGCAGCACATCGACCCGGCCGGGGCCCAGATGCTGCACCACGTCGTTCAGGCGCGCCTTGCTGACCAGCACGGAGGTCAAGCCAACGGCGCCCTCGATGTTCAGATAGGAGGCGACCATCGGGCGCCGCAGATCGGCGTCGATCAGCAGGACGGAAAGGTTGTCCTCAGCGAAAGCGAAGGCCAAATTGATGGACGTGACGGTCTTGCCCTCACCGGCCACGGACGATGTGACGACGTACACCGGTGTGCGGTCGGAATCCACGGCCATGAAGCTGAGGTTCATGCGTAGCCGGCGGTATTCCTCGGCCACTGGCGATTGTGGGTCGTTGACGATGGCGAGGGTGTCTTTGCTGATCGATGTGTTGAACGGGATGCGTCCCAGCACTGAATGGTCAGTGGCTTCGGCAATGTCCTCTTCCCCGCGCACCGTCACGTCCAGGGTCCTGCGCAGCACCGCCTGCCCGACGCCGATAGCCGCACCGAGCACTAGGCCCAGCGCCACAGTTAGGGCCAACTTGGGGCTGGTGGGCGATGTCGGCACGATGGCCGGTGTGATGATGTTGGATGTTACGGTAGTCTGCACGGAGGTTGACACAGCCGACAGCTCCGCGACCGCCAGCTCCAGGTTCTCGGCTACGCTTTGCGCTATGTCGGCCGCCTGCTGTGCCGACCCGTCAACGACGTCAATGTTGATGATCGACGTGTTGGTGGGGATCGACGTCGTAACGTGGGTGGCCAGTGCCTGCGCTGTGGTGGCGAGGTTAAGGTCTTTGATGACGCCGTCCAGCACCTTCGGCGTGGTGGCGACGAGGGCGTAGTTGCGGGCCACGGTGGTGGCATAGCTTGAGCCCTGCACCAAGTCGCTGGTGGTTTGGCCACCTTGGACGCTCAAGAACACCTGGGATTGGGCCGTGTAGGTGGGTGGCGTGATCATCACATAGATGCCGGCCAGTACGGCACCGAGCACCGTCAAACTGAGCACACTGATCCAATACTTACGCAGAACCGCCAGTAACGCGCGAACGTCCATGCAGAAACCCTTCAACAGACTGGGGGAGGAATGTGCAAACCAGGTTAGATTCTATCAGGCGGCACGGGTGGCTCACGCCCACGCCGATCAGTTGGCCGAGGTCATTCCGCTGGGCGGTCACTTGCCGTTCAACACGTCCTGAATCGCTTGCTTGGCCGAGTCAACCGTCGCCTGGTCGGGAATCATGACGTACAGTTTCTGGTGCGGGTAGCTGCACGTGTAGTCCGAGCCATCTGCCCCGGTGACGCTCATCGACTTGATGTTCCAGCTTGTGCCCGCTGAGATCTGTCGCTTGACCAGCATCGAGATCTGGTCGGGCGTCATAGACGTCTGGATCGACCCGGAAATCGCCGACACGATGCTGGAATAGTTGATCAGCGAGCTGGGCTGCGTCAGCTTCGCCAGGACGGCCGTGATGACGGCCTGTTGGTCGGTGCCGCGCTGACGGTCGCCGCTTTCGAAGGGGTGACGCGCCCGTGAAAAGGCCAACGCCTGTGCGCCGTCCAGATGGTTCGTGCCCTCGACGAAGGTGTAGCCGCTTGCGGTGAAAGCGACCGGCGAATCGACGTCGACGCCGCCGATGGCGTCCACCACGGTCACCAGCGATGTGAAGTTGAGCCGGAGGTAGTAATCGATGTTGATGCCGTAGAGGGCGTCGATTGTGCCGACCGACACGTTGATGCCGTAGACGCCAGAGTGGGTGAGTTTGTCGGGCAGTGTGCACTGTGGCATGTCGGCCAGCGTCACGTAGTAGTCGCGCGGCGTGCTGACCAGCAGCACCTTGCCCGTATCGGGGTTGACGACCATCAGCTGGTTGACGTCGCTGCGTGATCGGTTGGTGATGGGGCCGGACGTGTCAATGCCGCTGATGTACACGATGAACGCAGAGTTGGAACCGCTCGGCGCCGGGGTGTATGTGTCGCCGGGCAGAAGCGGTGTGCCCGGCACTTGGAACGTGGCCAAGATCTGCAGCTTGGCGTAATCGTCGGGGGACGCGTCAGCGAAAATCTGCAGGTAGCCGTCTTGGATGACAATGCTGGGGTACTGCCCACTCAGCAGGTCGCTGACGGCCGTTGACCAGTCGTCGGCTGGTACTAGCGTCACGGTGCTGATCAGGTCGGTGACATGACTTTGCACAAGTGCCTGGTTGGGGTCGTTGGGCGCCTGACCCATCTGGGTGTTGGCGTAGTCGTCGAGGAAAGGTGACCCGGACAGCGGCACCACGATGTCATATTGGATGGTGTCGATGGGGGAGCCCTGGATGCCGCCCACCAGATTGTTGTAGCCGCTGCCCAGCCAGCCGACGAAGGAATTGACGACCATGAGCAGCACCGACAGCCCGATAGCGACGGCGAATCGCACCCGTCGCGTCACCGAACGGGACGTCACGAGCAGGGCGATCAAGCCGCCCGCCACCAAGGCGTCGAGCACCAGCAGGCCGACCACCAGCCCCGTAAACACACCCATTTGCGACACGACCGCGATGACCGCAACCACACTGACGATCAGCAGCACGGCGAAGATAATGGCGATAACAGTGCGAGCGCGCCGGGGCGCCTTTGCTACAGGTTCGTCTTCCGCCTCGTTTTTTGAGTCCTCCACCCGGTTAAGTGTAGTTGGCGGCTCGACGCTGCTCCAAAGAGGTGCGCTGTCACGTGCAGATCATGGCGTCTACCCGTATCATTGAGTGGGCGTTTTGACCGATTGGTGGGAGACATGGACCAGCAGTACCGAATACTGACGGTGTGCACTGGCAATATCTGCCGCTCGCCAGCGGCCGCGGCATGGCTGACGGCATTGTCCGATGGCTCGGTGGCTGTCGCAAGCGCCGGCACGGCCGCAGTCGTTGGGGCGCCCGTACACCCGCCGATGGCGGCACTGATGAGACGGGCCGGGTTGAGCAGGGCGGGCTTTACCGCGCGCCAGGCGACTGCTGGGCTTGTCGGCCAGGCCGACCTGGTGTTGACGATGACGGCCCAGCATCGGGCGTGGGTGGTTGGACGGGAGCCAGCCGCTGTGCGTCGCACTTTCACACTGCTGGAGTTCGCGGGTTTCGCTCATCTGGTGGGGGGTGGTAGACGGGTGCCAACAGCGGATTGGCTGCGCCATGTGGTTGCGTCTGTGCCAACTCTTCGCACTCAGCTTGGCGGCACGGGGCCGGCTGACGCCCATGACGTGCCCGACCCCTATGGCCTGGGCAACGACGTCTACAAGCTAGCGTTCACTCTGATCGAAGGCGCCGTGCGCGACATTCTCAAGCATTCGTAATAGCCACGCTCTCGCCTCACCCCATTGCAGGCTGCGGTGCGCGACATGGACAAGTTGCTGGAGAAAGCTTTGGCTACCCAGGGAGCCGTCATCGACTGATGCGGGCCGGGAAACGCGCTACCATTGCGGGGTGAAGATCACAGTCGTGGGTGCTGGTTACGTTGGATTGTCGAATGCGGCGTTGTTGGCTCGCCGTCATGACGTGACGCTGTTGGAGATCGATGCGGGCAAGGTTGAGGCGATCAATGCGCGTCGGTCGCCGATCGTCGACCAAGAGTTGGAGCAATCTCTGCGTCATGATGAGCTTCGGCTGCGTGCAACGACCGATTCTGCGGAGGCCTACGCCGGCATGGAACTCGTGATCGTGGCGACGCCGACGGACTATGACGTGGATGCCAGCTACTTCGACACGAGCACCGTGGAGACCGTCATCCGTGACGCGCTGGCGGCCAACCCCAATGTGCCGGTTGCGATCAAGTCGACGATACCGGTGGGGTTCGTCGCTCGGGTCCGGACGGAATACCCCGGGGCGACGGTGTTCTTTTCTCCCGAGTTTTTGAGGGAAGGTTCGGCGCTGTACGACAACTTGCACCCGGCGAGGATTGTCGTCGGTGACAAAGGTGAGGCGGGCCGGGCGTTTGCCCAGATCATGGCCGAGGCGGCGGTTGACGAGGACGTGCCGGTTCTGTTGACGGGTGACACCGAGGCCGAGGCGATCAAACTATTCGCCAATACCTATCTGGCGCTGAGGGTGGCGTTTTTCAACGAGCTTGATACGTACGCCGCGATCCGTGGGCTCAACACGGCGGAGATTATTGACGGAGTTTGTCTGGACCCGCGCATCGGCCAGCATTACAACAACCCGTCGTTCGGCTATGGCGGCTATTGCCTGCCGAAGGACACGAAGCAATTGCTGGCCAACTATCAGGACGTGCCGCAGAGCCTGATAACGGCAGTGGTGGACGCCAATCGGACCCGCAAGGACTTCATCGCCGAGGACGTCCTGAGGCGCGAGCCGCGCGTTGTCGGTATCTACCGGCTGGTGATGAAAGCGGGGTCCGACAACTTTAGGCACTCGTCCATTCAGGGCGTCATGAAGCGCATCAAAGCCAAGGGCGTGGAGGTCATCGTCTACGAGCCAACCCTGGACGCACCGGAGTTTTTCCGCTCCGAGGTGGTCAACGACCTTGAGGACTTCAAGGCGCGTGCCGACGTGATTGTCGCCAACCGAATCACAGACGATCTAGGTGATGTTGTTGACAAGGTGTACACCCGCGATCAGTCCGGGGATGGCTAGTTGGGCGGGCACCTACGCCGCTCGTGGGCGACCGGGGTTATGCACAACCAAAGGCGCGTTTGGTGGTGGCATTAACCGGACGTCAGAGCTTTGTCGAGCGGGCCTTCTACTGTCTGACGGATCTTTTTGGCAGTCACTATGACGACCACCGCCACCGTTATGCTGTGATGGGGCAGCCGCCTTCAAGCACAGCGACAGGAGGGAAACCAGGGGTCAGTTCTGGTTCGATAGCGCGCACAACGTCTATGGGATGAGGCCAGCATCACGGCACGGATATTCCCACATTGAATGCAGGAATATCCGTGCATTTGATGCATGAAAAGCTGCGTGCTCATGACCTTCAGTATCGACTTTGTGCTGGAACTAGCCGTGGTATGTGACTGTTATCCACACGCGCAATATTGGTTGCCGGTTTTGAGGGTCTGTTGCCAAGAATGACTGTAACCGGCGTCGGGCACTGGGCTCGTCACGGCTTGGCGAAAGGGAAAACATGGACGGCACGCTCAGAGCAGAGAAGGAAACGATCAGTCCGACTGGGGATCTGGGGTTCAAGAAGATCCTGGCATCAGAGGACCACAAGACGATCACGCAAGGATTCATCAAGGACTTCTTCGGGTTGCAGGTCGGGTTGGACGAGATACATCTCACAAATCCGTATTCGATCAAGGCCTATGGTAGGCAGATGAAGGAAGAGGGCGTCAGCCAGTTGCGTCAAACTCTGCGTGACGTGACGGCCCGCGTCGATACTGTCGATGTGACCCTTGAGATGCAGGTGCAAAGGGTAGGCAGCTTTGTCGAGCGGGCCTTCTACTATCTGACGGATCTGTATGGCAGTCACTATGACGACCATGACCGCCGGTATTCTGACCTG
>Ga0123357_10004536_pt1 | contig 16336 bp, 8 predicted proteins | sample TergutEmb28metaG_FD_89873 | JGI IMG/M metagenome (GOLD analysis project Ga0123357, IMG submission 89873) | Embiratermes neotenicus P4 segment gut microbial communities from Petit-Saut dam, French Guiana - Emb289 P4 | ecosystem: Host-associated > Arthropoda: Insects > Digestive system > Gut ... | reverse complement strand
TATATAACTTTTCGATAAACATTACATTTACCATCTTCTTGGCAACTCATGAAGTAAGAGGCACAGAAACGAAACTTCATTTGTCGCGTTATATTGTTCCTGATGATGCTTGGTTCGCGACCTGATGGAAGATATACTGAGGGTTGAGGTGTGTAGGTAGGTAAATATACATTCGGTGAATTACTTGCAAGTTTTTTTTGTACAATCACCCACAAATGCACAATTAATTGACAACCCATTGTGTATTCTTTGGTCATTGTACAAAATAATAAACGATGCAAGGTACAGGTACTAAGATACTTGTAAATTTATCAGAAATTCGAAAGACAAGGATGCTTGTCTGTATAAGAAATACTGGTGCAATGGATCGAGGTTTAGTGCCCACAAAGCGGTTCCGACCTCAAGATCGTTGAAACCTCCTGAATAAATGCTTTGTCACTTTTATGACGGTATTGTCGCAAAAAGGATTCAGCCTAACCTTAGCAAATGGTTTAGTTACTTTATTGGACCTCTGAGTCCTACAAGTTATGGCCGTAGCAGTGAGTTTAGAGTACATCTGGTTTATAGGTTAACAAGGCAAGCGGTCCTGAAGCTGTCCTGAGCAGGGTTAGCGTAGAAAATTGTTTGCGGGTCCCATCAAGCGCCAGGCTAGTTAAATGACAGACTGTGAAGTTAATAAAGAGGGTGTAGTGATAACATATTGCAGTGCTGTACATAATCATATTCCGGTGTCGGACTGAGTTATTAAACATATTCGAGTGTCTGTTACGCTTCTGTATTAATAAACCTTCGGTATCTTGCCATCGCGTCTCTGTATTTCCGAGACGTAATATTCCTTGGGAGGAGGTCAAGTTAAACGACTGAGACTTTTGGACATCTTAGTGTTGTGGTGATTCGGGCGGCTACAATATGATTAAGTTTTTATGACCTACGTTTGGCCTATGAGTTTGCAGATTTTCAGCGAGGGTACCGTGAGTAACCCGTCAGACATCTGTTTTCAGATTCAGCTGAAGCAGCAGGTGTTTACTGCAGCCGCAGTGTCTCGTATCCCACATCGAATCTCCGGCAAACTATTGGACAATGATGAAACGTAAACAGCAGGGACTGGGGTGGCCAAATGGTAGGTCGAATCGGCCAATATATTTCCATGGAAAATTTCAATCCAACAAATCCAGAAATGCAGTAGAAAGAATGTAGAGGCACACAGTCTTGCTCGGATACTAATTCATTAGAACGCTCCCCTTCCGAAGTGAAATCGGCATTTTTCACAACTGAGGTCCTACCGCCACGGGTAGTAAATTTTAGCAATTCAAGCTTCACCATTTCAAAACAATATCATAATACATACCAAAATAAGCTATTTTTATTCTATCCATTACTTCTAGGAAAATATTACATTAAAACTTGTATACTTCACACGTGTCATTTTGTAAATATTTCGCCTATATTTGAGTTATACAATAAAAAACAGTAAAACACATCTTTTCCAAACTACTATTTTTATAATGTCTTCTACATGTTTCAAAACCGAGGTTTCATCGTCAGGAAGACGGTTGTATGTACAGGCACGTTATAATATTTATTACGTGCATCAGTGTAAGCCGTTTTGTGGGTGGAAGTGCTGATTTCGGCGAACTCATTTTCCACCTACAAGACTGCTTATACTGATGCATGTAAAACATACTACACCGTACCTATATATATATAAGCGCCTTCCTGAAGATAAACCCTCGGTTTCGAAACATGCAGAAGAAACCGCACATTAAAATATTAGTTTAGAATAGGTGCATTTCGTTGGTTTATGTCGTATAGTTGCATTCCAATGCAAGGTGCAAAAAACATAACTTTCTCTGTTGAAGTGTATTAAATTTCCTGGGTATGTAATACGTATTATGAAAAGTAAGGATATTCTGGCGGCACAAGTAGTCGTATTACGTTAATCAACTATCCCTCACTCACCGTAAGAGTAACGACGAAAAGGTTTAGTTTTCTCTGAATCTGGAGACGAAGGTGTTCTGATATCGAATGTGGCGGTATGGAGGTTCACTTTTCCTACTGCAGAGTATAAAAATTGCTCCGAAACCCCTTATCCGTTTATTGCATCATACCATGGCCGGCCAGATAGATGGCAGAAGGAAATAAATGATGTGTTTTCTCATGTGATCACCACATTCCTTTATCACACCACTACCCATTCAGATTTCACCCTCTTTTATTTACGTCCATCTGAAGGAGTTAAACGCTTGAGATTTTATCATTACCCTCTGTATAAGGTTTCCGAAGTTATTACTTTATATAACATTTGTCGCACATAACCTCAAATATTCGCACTGTCGCCATATTTTCAATCTTTGACTTATAAAACAATATTTCATGCACAATTTGTAAGTGTATTTACAGTGTACCTATATACCGGGGTTTACTTTCCTAATATAGGGGTACAATACTTATCGCTATCAGATTGAAAGCTAGAGAAAAATGTTGGAAATGAGCCCTACGCCCGCCAAATTGCATATCTAATGGTATCATACAAAATTCCACAGATAGCTGTAAGCGTAAATTGTTTCAAAACTGAAAGCAATGAAGTTCTTGCACCATGCTGGCCTCACGCTCCTAATTTTCTTCCTGAAGACAGGCAAACTTTCTGAGACAGAAAACAGCTTACGAATATTTTTATAACATTTCATCCAAATAAAAGATCGTGACATTGTTTTCTTCTCAATGCAAGGCACCATTTTTGGAGCAAGTCTAACTTCAAATACTTTGCTTTGAACGCTTAATATATTTTTGAATCCAGTGCGTAATAACCGTGTCTGCAATTCTACGTGTGACAGGATTCTGGAACGTGTTTTTTTTTTTAGTTCAGGCATTAATGTTCAAAAGTTCTGCAGAGAAACGCCCTTCTTTCCTGTCATTCCCGAGACTATATATCTAATGTTGTCATTGGGAGGTTCCAGAACTGAATTCCTGCCCTGACACGGTTATTCTGACAGAGGCTTTTATGATTTTTCGAAGGCCTTCCTGAAAAACGCCTCGTACAGCTTTTATACAAACGCGTCTGATCGTACCACTATTCAGCACTACTTAATCTCACATTAACAGTACCATAAAAACGGACCAGTTTATTTTCACCTTCTTCTAGATAGATATCGATAGCAACACAGGCCAGGCCAGGAATACTTCCATCTATATTTTGCAATTAATCATCCTACCATTCGCGGTTGCATTGTCTCAGTCACTGAAGACATCTTTAGACGACTACAAGAGGCACTGCAGCTAAGAATATTTCATGCAAACGCAGTATAAGCTCTTGCTTAAATTAATTTGTCCAGATAGACTTTAATTTGTGCTAACAATCTGACATACCATGTAGTTACCCATGACCACGATTTCTCTTCACAGTTCCTCTCAACAGGTGACTTGACACTGTGCAACTGACGCGCATATTTGCCTTCTTGTGTATATATATGTTTAAATCCGGAGCAGCCTTCTGTAAGTGTAGCAAGTGTCAGACAGATACAAACATCTCAAGGTGGCTGTCTTCACTCATGCAAGTTGTTAATAAATTATAATTCACACCTTCACATTTTGTACACCGCCATATTTGAAGTTGTGAAAAGAAAAATAACCTGAAGAGAAGTGCATATATAGGCTCCAAGTTATTAGTGGATGAATCTGTAATTATAACGTAGGATTACTCACACATATGTGTTATAGATATTAGAATATTATTTACATTTTACAAACATACCTCTCCACGAATTCGAAGTTAAGTTCTAAATCTCAGATATGTGGATTCACTTGATTTTGAGTCCTGTGTAATTTTAACGTGTATATATTGTCAACTCCATACATGTATGTTGTATGAATATATTTATGGCGTGTTTTACCATTTACTAGGGGCACGAGGTGGCGCAGTTGATTCAGGCACTGCTCTACAAGCCTGAATGTCGCGAGATCGATTCCCGATGATGTCATAATTCTTCCGGACGCACTATGGCCCTCGGATTGACTCGTTCTCTAACAGAAATGAGTACCAGGAATATTTCCTGAGGGTGGAGGCGGTAAAGGCGACCGGTGCGTAAAGCTGACAAACTTCATACTTCCATGTGCCTATTGTCACGAAATCTGGGAGCCTTGTCCTCCTGGAACCCTCAGGATCCACCTAAGAGTGAACAGGGATTTCTATTTACCATATACTGCCTACGAAGTTCAGTTTTGACGATGGCTGTAAGAAATAGCGAAGCACGTTGTAGTAGTGGATAAGGAAAATTTCTTTTGCAATTTGGTGGTAGTAAAACTTGTTTACGTACATGATTTTGGTAGGAAAATATCTTCGAAATCTCAGAACAGGGACAGGTAGATGGCACTTGTAAATGCGGAAATGAAATACCGGGTTCCATAAAATGCTGGGAATTTCTTGACGAGCTGAGAACCGGTTAGTTTCTCAAGAGGGACTCTGCTCCGTGGTGTGAGAAAGTGTCTTCGAAACGCCCACTTGGGAGGCCGAGGCGACCGGAAGAGGGCGAGATTAAAATAATTGATTGTGATAGGTTGCGAAGATGCGAGAAATGGATAGAAATGGGTTTTAGTTTATGTAGGCAAGCTTTACTGGCAACCACTCACTTTCCTCACATTTTTGTTTCCATTTTCAACATAGTTATAGATCTAATGGAGTGAAAACTAATTACGTATAATTAGAAATAAATCTATTGTAGTCGGTAGGGTGACTAGGCTTCGAACTGAACAACCGAGGACTTGGGGTTCGTTTCCAGGAGGGACAAGAAACTTTCTTGTCTCAAAAATCGTCTAGACCGATTCTGGATTCAAAACAGTCTCTCCTTGAATGGGTGTCAGAAGCTCTTTTCATGGCTTAAATGGCTGTGACGCGGCGTTAACCCCTCACCTTTATCCGGCGCCGAGCTTAAGAAGGACAGGAGCAATACTTCCACTCATCCATATACTTTCCTGTTGCTCAAAGGTGCAACTTTACCTTACCTACATACAGCAGTTCTATACGCCGAAATCTAACGGGAATATTTCAACTTGGGACATGCGAATTTGCGAGAGTTGAGTTTATTTCGTCAATGGCTAAAATATTGCCTTCTTCTGATACGTAAGAACGTGCAGTTCGGCAGAGTTTACAGAAGTTCCTTCAGTATAGAGCTCTTCTGTTTTGAAATATAAACATTATGTTCCTCCGAAACGTCTGCGCATTTCTGCCAGACTAAATGTCTTCACATAGCAGAAGACAACAACTTTAATGTAGAAATTAATCTGATAGTGTTAACATGTAATGTTTTGATTGAAGTGCGTCAGATGTGAGATTTAAGGTTATCTCGGCGGAGACTAGTAAGACTGCAGTCTACTGGGATGTGACGACTTTTACTTTTCTAGCCACACATCCTAGTACATGAATTCACGTCTCAGAAAGTGTAGTTTTATTTTATACTTAAATGTATGAATCTTTCAAAGAAAAACCAAGTTTCCACTTGTCCTTATGCGTCGGGCTTTGTTGCTTAAGTCATGCTAAAACTACCTATTGTTTCTGACTGTTAAGTTTGCAGTTGACCTTGGAAGTGGTTTGGCTTTGGGAAGGAGGACAGTTGCTTGTTTGTGACCACTTAAGGACATATTGCAGTTAAAAATAGGTTGGACTGAAGAGCAGTCGTGTTTTGTGCGTGCCAGAATATACAGTTTTTTTTTCTGCAGCGTTCTGAGTGGTTAGAGCAGTGCATATATTTGAATTTAAGTTTGTTACAATGGAAATACTTGAAAAATGGCGACCATTATTTGATAAAGTGTCTATATCATGAAGTTCTAAACGATTTCCCTCGATTGTTATCACGCCTGTTTAAGGGAAAATTCACCACGCTGTGCAAGTCAACGCTTTCTCTTCAGTTAGAAACATTACCATTGTATACTTCCTACAATACTGACGTACTGATACAGACTATTGCTTCCTCAGGAAAGGGAAAAATTCCTTGAAGTTTAATTAAAATAAAAATAATGTTATATTCAAAACATTTGTTTATTTTTGTAATAAGAGTAGTATTTTTGTAAATACTCGTAAACAAACAAAATGATTCACATATTCAAAATAACTTTAATACTCTTTTGACGTATTTTAAAATAAAAATAGGAAACACTTTTGATCCGCATCTTGCAATTTTGGAAGTTGTACACCTATTAGCCCCTGTAGCTGTCGTTCATATGTAATAATAGTTTAGGTTTATCTGCATTCTGCCTTGTAGAGTCGATCGACAAGTTTTGCATAGCTGTGGAAACATCGCCGAGGGTCAGAAGCTATAAACTGTCCATACGAGACAAAATCGTGCGGTGTCACTTTAGGGAAACAGTCATGTAAACGTCTATATCACACTCACAGGTAATAAACGTAAATTTAAACTAACCATTCTACATGAATTATTACATAATCATAGATGAAATGCTTCACAAAAGTCTCTGCTGGAATAGATAAAAAAACAGACCTGAAATTTATTGTGCAATTTTTCCTACTGGTTAGGAGAAAGAAAGGTACGGCTAATGGAATGTCTCTGTGGACGTCAAGGCTTAGTCCTTCAGGTCATTACACATTTTAAAAAATTCACTTTAATATGTTTTACATTATTGTTCATTCCTTAAGTTACACAGTTGGCAGAGTGGACACAACATTCGCAGTTGTTATACAATTTCCCAAATTTTACAAAATTTTAAATATAAATTCCATGTAAAAGACGTGCGATAATTACTCTCTTTTATCAAGGAATCTTTGAAAAATATTTGTGCATTTTCAAATAATTTCTTCTATCCGTGTCCGCCATATCCTCCGTGACCTCCTCCGAATCCTCCGCCGCCTCCAAATCCACCGCCTCCGTATCCGCCTTTGCCTCCATAGCCTCCTAGACCACCTCCATGTCCACCACCTCCGAAGCCTCCTAGACCACCTCCATGTCCACCGCCACCATACCCACCACGGCCCCCACCAAATCCACCGCCTCCGTATCCACCATGGCCCCCACCAAATCCACCTCCTCCGTATCCACCATGGCCCCCACCAAATCCACCTCCTCCGTATCCACCATGGCCCCCACCAAGTCCACCGCCTCCAAAACCTCCACCTCCATGTCCACCGCCTCCGTATCCACCACCACCTGGATTTGGTAATGCCCAGACAGCAGCCAAAAGTAGCGATGAGAAGACCTGGAAATGCAAATGCTCTTCATTACTGACTAACTTTCGTCCACACGTCACGCTTCGCTTTCCGTGGTCAGTCTAATTTAAAAGAAAATACTTTCATACTTTTGTACAAAGTTCCTTGGAAATGCATACGGTCAATGAGCAAACAGAAAATTTTAATTTGATTTGATGGCAGAATAATATTTTCCCTCGATTTGTCGAAAATAGCATATGAGAGCGGAATATGTCACGGGTTTCTAATGGAGATATCATGCTTGCAGCATTAAAAATACTGACGGACTCCCTGACAGTAAAAATGCGTATATTGATTTGTGTGTTTATATTAATATATCCCAAAGGCAGAATTTTTCAGAAAGATAAAACATCTGTAGTGTCAAAGACGGTGATATCAATTTTGGTAGACAAAGGATACCTCCAAGTTGTCTGTAAAATATTAGCCTAATACATTAAGAAAAGCTGAGCAATGAATTTCAACGTACGTTGTTTGGTTTACGCTATTGTGACTCCATCAGAATTAAATCGTATCATTTCTGAATTTATCGTTTTATATTAAAATCATCAAATAACTCCAAATATGTTAACACACTAAACTACACATTCTTCGCTTATTGTCTTTCAGTATGTTTAGTATTTGGAGGCACCAAGTTGAAATCTCGGCCTAGGAACCGGTGGTAGTGACTGAGTTAGTTGATATCCTTTTTTTTTACATCCCCGATTATAGTGTCCCAAGCTATTACCACAGATAAGTCTATTTCCTGGTTCCTCCTCTGTATTACCATTTCGGTACTAGCCTGCCATTAAAAGTTGTAAAATTTTCGCTACTGACATCAATGTTAAGCACAGCATAAGTAAGAAAATAAATACGTACTTAAGGATGTACATAAAAGAAAACATGTATTTTAGAGGACAAAATGGGAGTAATATTTAGATAAATTGTTGTAATTTAATCAGGAACACCTTTTCTAGGTGGGTTGCATAAAGAAATCTAAAAGCACGTGGAAGACCTGGAATTTGCAGAAGATATCCACCTTCTCTTCCACACAATTTTAACATGGAAAAAGTGCCAATGATCTTGTAAGTAACTTTTCTTCAAATAAGGAAATGTGGAGAAGTACAGAGGGGATTTCAATCATGTCTTCCAAGACAAATATTCAGCAAAGATGGATCATTTTCTCAGCCTGCTCACCCGCAAGATTTGTGTCCGTTGGTCTTTCTTCCGCGCGGAAATGTTAAAATTGTAGCTCACTACTCACAGCCGCATTCTTTAGGCTAATTTAGTCTTAGGATAACAGGTGCTATTAATGTCATTAGTGAAACATGTCTGAAAATTATTCATGAAACTCCAAAACCGACTTACGCTATATACAAGAAATGGCGGTGTTTATGCTGAGTCTGAAAAATCACAAGCTTCCATGTGATAATATGGAATATATAATAAATAAAATTTATTTTAAAGTTTGACAATTTTTCTGTACTGATGTGTAGACGTAATTGTGAGTAACTTGGTTTCTTTAAGGACGTCATTTTATGAGAACATACTTTAAATGTTACTAACTTCTTCTGTAATACTGTAAAAGTTGTTCCTAAAACTTAGTGTACATCATTATGCTAACACCATTATTATCAATTAAGCCGCCAAAATTGCAAAATTGCAGAATAAATTGTACAGTTGCCAGCTACAGTTCTTTTCCGCAGACAGTTTCTATTCTCATACACCGTATGAGGGTCACTTCAAGTCATGATTTCACCAAACAAGCAAACATTTTATCACTAAGGTCACTACTGTAATACCTACTGAACCTTACATAGCTCGCACTGTCGTTTAATGTTATTGCTCTTCTACATATTTGTTCTACTAACAAAATTAACTGTTACGTAAAGGTAGATAACGACAGAATAGTATGGCTTGTCCCTTTGCTTATAATTGTGTGCATGTGTAGGTACAGACCCATAAGAGTTTCAGATACATTTTAATAAGTATAATGTAGATTGCAAAGGGACTCAACAGCATCACGGTCATTTTTAAAGCCTGGAATTCTTCAGGCACGTAGTGAATTATCGGACACTCAGCTAGTATAAACCGAAAGGACAAAATTATTCGTACTAAATATTCCTTCCCAGGCAATAGTAGCCCAGTTATGAGCAATCCCCGTCTTACAAAGTGCTTCTTCAAGATCCGTCCTAAAGCTACATTACCAGCTCCTCACTTTTTGAATAGGAAATTTCCCAAAAAATGTTCCGCCTAGGATTCTGTTTATATTCTTAGCTGACCTTCCACGTCACATGCCTGTCACATCACATTATGCCGTCATTTTATACTTCAGCAGTTTTAACGGACCTGCATCGATTACGATTTTTTTTTTTCAATAAAACGTTTCTACTTAATTCTTCTACTTTAGGTCAAAATACTTTCCCAAGGATTTCGTCTTGCAAAATTTGTAGTTTGTTTCACTTTATAACAGTAAAAAGCGACGTTTCACAGCCATAAACTAGAGCTAGAAAAGCTATTGTTATAACTTTATCTCGAGTAACTTAGAAATTAGCCTATAATTTTCTGTGGCACAGCAGCCTAACTCGGGGCTAAGCTGCCTCGTTTTGATGTTTATAGATCGTTCACAATTAGACAGGAATACCCGGTAGGATTCCACTGAACGAGTGATAAACTCATCGCAGGGGGCGCTACCGACACGCCACTTAGCAAACGAAAGGGACGAATATCCATTACTTCAACGGGATAAAAAAAAACCGCGATCCGAGGTATCAAGCAGTTACAGGCCAAAGCCTTAGACCGTATGACCACTGGGATCGGGACTTAGAAATTAAACGATATCTGACGCCGTGCAGTCTGACAGAAATTTACCGATGTTGTGAAAGCCCCTTGTGCCTTTGTTTCAGTGTAGATCTGCTCTAAATGATCAGGCATTAAGCTTCTCCCACACGTCGCAAAATTTCTACCAGACTTTACGGCAACACTTTTCAGGAAAGAGTATTCTTAATAGATACTACCGAGAGAATCTTCAGTGTCAGATGTTTTTCAAATAATGGAAATCAGCTACTAAAGTATTATTCTAGAAAATGTGTACCAAAGACGTAATTGTTTGTGATGACATGTACATTGCCTACTGTGTGAACATGTACATTGCCTACTGTGTGAACATGTACATTGCCTACTGTGTGAACATGTACATTGCCTACTGTGTGAACATGTACATTGTCTACTGTGTGAACATGTACATTTCCTACTATGTGAACATGTACATTTCCTACTATGTGAACATGTACATACCAGGTACTTCAGCATCATGTTCTTCAGAGTGGCTGTTCTCACTGTGGACGCAAAACCTAACAACTGACGAACAAATTACAATGCCGGTATATATACGGGAAATCAAGCAGATGAAATCGTGAATGAACAAAGTGTGTTTGCGGAGAAGGGAGGACGAATACGTCTTGATGTAGAGGTAAACTTTAGAAGGTGAAGGTTTCGGAGCTGATTGTTCAGGAATTAAGCATGATGAATTTCCCGTGCATGATACGGATCGCTGTTGTTTTCTACTGTGATTCCCCATTGCGGTCGGGTGGAAACTGGTTGTGCGATTAGGCCATACTGGTGCTAACAGGGTGGCATGAAATTAGTTCCAGTTACACAGTCAGCCTAACAAGTTTGGCATTGGAGGCTACGATTTTACAACCCAACGACGACTGCGTTCATCTAAACTATATACAAAAATTCAATCCGTACCTCACAAAGAAGAGTCAAGGTTCATTATAAAGACTAGTAGTTAGATGATGTTTGGGAAAGTGAGCGATGTTGATTGAGAGAGTTGTACGAAACACAAGCACTCTGTGTTGAAGAGTGACAGACATCTTTAACGTTACAGCATTTGTTATATGTAGTTTGTTACGTGTATATTTTTAAACGTTGGCTCAACACGATAAAAAAATTATAAATAGTAAACTTTCCCAATAGTTGTAAATATTTAAGCACGAAGGTATCTACCATACGCTTTAATATAAAAAAAATAGTAGTTCTTACAGTAGACATATTTTTTTTTCCCCTGAACACAATTAATCGATTTATTTTTATAAAGGACACACAGTACGTTCTCTTCGAGGTAGGAATGAAATTATAGATATTATTTAAATAAATTTCAGAGAGTTGAGTAAAGAGAGACCAACTTGATGTCACTTGCTTTATTATTTCTTTATTTAATACTCAACATGTTTCGGATGTTAATACATCCATCATCAGGAGCTTGCGACTTATTTGTTGAGTTATCTCATGGGTTGTACTGCTCTGGTTCGATGTGTGTTGGTGTTACGTTGTGGTTTGGCTGTGGTGGTATGGTATCCGTATGCAGGCTGAGGCACAAATAAGTCGCAAGCTCCTGATGATGGATGTATTAACATCCGAAACATGTTGAGCATTAAATAAAGAAATAATAAAGCGAGTGACATCAAGTTGGTCTCTCTTTACTCAACTATCAAGATGATGCACGGTCCAATAAACATAAAATTTCAGAGAGTTAATTTGGACGTAAAAAGTACATAGGCAAGCTAAATGAAACATATTTTCAACCAACTATTTTTTGTCAGGGATGATAAAATCAGATAGGGCTATATGGGCAGGACATCTGTGAAGAATTAGTAGAATACTTAGTTGGAAGAGGTGAAGGGAAGAGATTATTTGGGAGGAGACTCCAACTTATAAACTGCAGGAAGAGATCTAATGCAATGTTTAAACCATATATCATAGAAATATCATTTGAGAGAGTGAACTGAATTAATTAGCATGGAAACAGGTCCAGAAGTGGATGGGTATTTATGAAGATGGTAATAAAAAACTGGGTTTCAAAGAAACAGAGGATCCTTTTGACTAACTTTGCTACTATTAGCTCCTGACATACTCTGTGCCATGGAGACTGTTTTCTTCCTATGCTTTTAAAAATCAGTTTTCTTTCTTCGCTGTCACATCAAAACTTTGCCAAAAGACTTCCAATATTCAATAAATTAAACTTCATTTATTATTATTATTATTATTAGTACTACTACTACTACTAATAATAATAATAATAATAACAGCAATTGAGTTGTCACTCGGTGGCAATCGTCCTTACACTATTTGTTTTCCGTTTTAGGCGAGTTCGAAAATTGCAATAAGCGACTGTTAGCTTCGTCTTATCTATCCTTCTTTCGTCCGTCTGTCTGCATCGAAAGTCTTGACTCCAACTAGACGGATATTAATGGAATTTGATATTCAAGAATTTTCGAAAATATAGCGAGAAAATTCAAGTTTCATTAATACCTCACAATAATAATAAGTGTTTTATAGGCAGACCTGTGTACATGTGTTATAATATCTCTCTGAATTCTTCTTGTAATGAGAAATGTTTGAGGCAAAGTTGTAGAGAAAATCAAACAACACATTTTGTGTTCAATAACTTTTTTTCCGAGACATGTGCCGTGAATGGTAGTTTATGCGTACATTGCCTCTCTTATTTATACTACAGTCTTTTTCAATAAATCTTATTTTAATATCATATTTCCATCTACAAATTTTCTGTATCGTAATGGCCTTTCCTCAAACGGCACCACCAGGAAGCATCAATTTAATCTGACGGCAATTAGTGGAAGATAAAGTGGCTGAAAGTTCTCCGATAACCTTAACGTGATTCCCCAAAGTCTAGTGCAAATGTCAAGGTTGTTTCAAGCGAAATGAACCACACTGCTTATGTCACCAGTCTCAGCCTGGATCAGCTTGTATTTTTTGTTTCCTGTTGTCCTTGATCTGTGCTCTGCAGCAAACCTTTGTTGACTCGCAGCTCCGTGGGGTCAGTCTGTGATGTTGTGGAAACAATTTAGAACAGATTGGTGGCGATTGTACACTAGTTAAGAATTTGGGCCCCTCTGAACGTTGATGCCTAATATATTTCCTTAATTTATTTACTTGTCTGTAGGCTTTGAAGTATCAGCTTACATTTTTGAGAGAGAAAAAAAAAACCTGGGCAACAATTTAATTGTGTATGCAACATTATTTACCCATCCAACAAATCAGCAATTTGTTGTCCCACGCTTTTCTGGACTATTACGCAGCTGGTAGTGATAGTAGACCAGAACAGCGCAGTTCTCATCTACTTCGCGGCGCAAGCTTGAAATTGTTGTCGGTTACTGACTAGAAAAGCTTGGACCTTGATGGCTGTAACCAGACAGGACAGAATAGAGTAAGCTGGCACACTAAATTTGTGCTTCGCCCGACTATTTTCAGTTAAATATATTAATTTCTGCTCATGAACAGCTTTTGATTTGACTCCCACCTGTGTGCCCTCTGCCAAGATCATAATTTTTCTCGTAACGGTCCGTATAATTTCATGGAACATTGCGTTTCTTTAAAACCTAACGGATCTTCTGCTATTCAAGAAATTTACCGTGCTTGTGGAACTTAAGTATCCATTACAATGTTCACAAGGCAATGATTCGTCTGTATTCTGAGCCAGAATAATCCGCTCCATGCGCTTCTATTCTCTGTGTTTAGTATTTATGTAATATTATTTTTTTTTACAAGATTGCGTTAAAGTAACTAACCCCGACAAATTATTTCGTCGTTCACTTTAAGACCAAATACTGGCCTACAATTTTTTTGACCTGCACTTCAAAGCAACTGCAGTACAACGGTCTAAGCTTAAAGCATCAAGTCTATTTACTGGTAGCGCTTTCTTTTGCTTTCGCAACTACTACCAAATCTGCGATCTTTCCCTAAAACCTCGTAACTGTCTCACAAGACGTTAGTGTAATAATAACGCTCTGGAAGTATGTTGTCGTATTCGTAACTACTTGCTAACTCACTGAGTGGTGGAATATTCATTGAACAAAAAAATTATTTTCAAGAACTTATGTCTATTGTTTATGTTCCTAAGACAGTATTTCCTTTCAGAAAATATCTTAACAAAATGAACAGTGTTTTACGTAGTCTGGGTTATCAGAGAGCAGAAGGGCACCCATTACTATATGCTCCTGCCCCCAGATATTATATGCCAGGGTCAAAAGTTGTGTAAACCTAACAATTGCCAAGACAGCACACCGTGACGTATCTTTAAGCTAGGGATCAAACTGACGAAGCAGGAACATTTCTACAGAGATGACCTTTAATCACCAGAACCAAAAATCTAACGCTATTTCGAAAAGTAATTAATGTTCCGTATTCAAAAATTGTGCTATACTAAGATGAGTCATAAATCTTCCTTGTAACGGAATATTAATTTTTTTCTGAGATGTGATTATGTGTACAAGTACAATAATTTACAGAAATTTCGGAGGAACCTCAAGGCACCCTGAAGACTGAGGCGGTGCTTACCTCCTAAACGTGACAGGATTCACGACTTCACGTTACAGGAGACAAGTCGTCCTAGCAACCAGCACGTATGCCTCAAACCTTAGGACAACCCTACAAACCAAACTGAAAACGAGCTAGTTTATACACAAAATAGATTACTTGTTTTAACAAAAAAATCTCCATCGAGCAGTTTGATACGGCGGTAATGCATTAGACTTTTAAATCTGGTCGGAAGGAGGCTGACTTTTATCTCGGCCGAGACATCAATTATTCTTCCTGTTATCTATCGTGGTATTCCCCAGTCCACCCAAGTGCATGCCGGGAAGAAACCTCGAGAACGTGACAGTCACTGCTTTTCAAATTCCTTCCAATGCTTATTTCACCATTTATCCTACCAATACAGCTGTACATTCGGTTGTTGGCAGCAGGATAAAGTGAAAGACAAAAATATTAAAACACCGCGTATTTTTCCAGTAGGTTTATTTACGTCTCACAATAAGTAGCATTAGTTATGTGAAGAGCATTCTGCGTTTGATGTGTTCTGTGAGGCTGTAAATAAATTTTCAGAATTATTTATTGAAACTTCTCTCCAGAAGACGATTGTGGCTTAAGTTGCGGCATGCAAGGTTGTAAGACCATCATTACGGGGAGCGGAATAATTTACTTTCTGTCAATTAAAAAAGGACTTGTACGTGAAATGGATATTAGGCCTGTCCGTTCGGGGTACCTACAAAATGTCAGTGTGAGAATTAATTGAAACTTTCTAAAGTGTTTTGTTACAAAATTATGGCCTCGGTCCCCATATAGTTATGGCACTCTAAAATTTATTAATTTTGGCACTTATAATTCTAACAAATTCTGCTTTCTGAAGTGCGTTTTGGATTGGTAACTGGGAAAAAGAATTCTTTTTTGAGGTTGTTGTTAGTATGTACATAGTTGTGTTCAATCTTTATTTACAAAATAACAGGAATTATTTTCCTGCTGTTGGAAGCGGGAGGGGGGGGGGGGGGGGGGGAGACCAAAAAAAGTGACCGGGAAATGAATTGACCGCTCACTTGCATCTAGTGTCGAGGCTAAGAGTCAGTGGATTTTTACATCTCCTTCCCGATGTGCCCTCGCAGTGGACACAGGGACAGCTTTACTTTTCCGTTTCTGATGGATTCTAATGAACCGTCTTGCATGCAGTCATCCGAAATTTCCCAGATACGAAATTAAACTTTCACCTTATGGAATTTCGGAGAGAAGCAGTGCCGAATGCTGCAACAAATATCTCAGAACGCGTAGTTCTTCCGTGTGTCACGAGTTGTTAGGAAGGAATAAGGCGAGTTTCTCGACAAATTCATCTCTGTAAGCGTAGTTTCCGTGTAAAATTTTGTAACGAGTTTTTTTATTACAGAAGAAATCCTTGTCGGTTTTTTTTTAATAACATCGCCTTACTTACTTGCTTACTCCATGGTGCAGAGTCCTTCTTGAGAAACTAACTGGTTTGCAGCTAGTCAAGAAATTCCCCGCATTTCACGGAACCCGAAGGTTCATTAGCGCACTCACAAGCTTCCGCCACCTGTCTCTATCCTGGGCCAGCCCAATCCAGTCCATATACCCACATCCCACCTCCTGGAGATCCATTCTAATGTTATTCACCCATCTAAGCCTAGGTCTCCCCAGTGGTCTCCTTCCCTCCGGTTTCCCCAACAAGACCCTATACACCCCACTCTCCTCACCCATACGTGCCACATGCCCAGCCCATCTCATTCTTCTCGCTTTTATCACCCGCATAATATTGGGTGAGGAGTACAAGTCATTTAG
>Ga0123357_10004535_pt1 | contig 16336 bp, 10 predicted proteins | sample TergutEmb28metaG_FD_89873 | JGI IMG/M metagenome (GOLD analysis project Ga0123357, IMG submission 89873) | Embiratermes neotenicus P4 segment gut microbial communities from Petit-Saut dam, French Guiana - Emb289 P4 | ecosystem: Host-associated > Arthropoda: Insects > Digestive system > Gut ... | reverse complement strand
TATTCAACAAATACAGGTACTGAATATTTTAAACACAGTATATACTCTCCGTTTTTTTCTCTTCAAAATGCAGTTTGTTTCATAATTCTAACGTATTTGGTTCCTGTTTTATTCACATTTTATTTACAGAGAGTGCTAAAATAAAAAAAAAAATAATTCCAGCACCAAAAGGTTAAGGTTGTCTCATATGTCAAATTGCAAAGCAATGCAGAAGATAGGAACTCTATGAATCACAGCAAGTGGACAAGACTGTGTTTACAGGAATTAGACAAAACTTATTACCATGTAACATTGCATATGTTCCATCATAATGTTTACACCTGTCAGGCATTAAGATATATAGAATGCTTCTGCCATCAATAAAATCAAAGTCAAGCATTTTTTTAAGTTAACCCTTCGGCACAGACTTAAATGCCCTTTTGGGAACTTCTCACTGCCAGAATTTCAATGAGAGCTGCATAAGGAAGGTCATTAAGTGTCGTCACCTTCACCCTACCTTAAGCATTTTGAGCACCTCATTGTGTGATGTGTATACCTGACATTAGGTGCCTGGTAAATGTATTGTTATTTGCTGTGCAAAAATCTGTTTGTCATGTTCAGTGTTTGTGCTGATGTTAAGGACATAATATGAAATACAGAATCTCAATTTACTGTAAATGTAACTTTGAAAGATATTTAAAATTTGAATATCAAAAAATATGTATGCTTGTCCAATTAGGCATAATTGAGTATAATGCAATGTATTTGTTCTTGCAGAATGTCAACATTCATCATCCTAAAACAGTGGCACTGGGTCTTTTATCAGAACGAATAGTTCAGATATCCGCAACAGTTATCCGTTGCTCTGTTGCAACTGAAAGTGGCAAGGTGGCTACCTGGATGGACGAACTTCTGAATCATGCAGCTCTTAAGTTAGAACATCCTGCCCAGAATTTCACAGAGTTTACTGTAGATCGTATTGTCTCACTTCATACTTGTGCGCTATATACTGTCAGTAGACTGGAAAGTGGAGCGTTGTACTGGTGGTAAGTGCACAACAAGTGTCAGAGTAAGGAACATTAGTGGGTGATGAAGAGAACCTTGTAAACCATAAGTTTAATTTGTATTCTCTGCCCATTCTGGGCTTCTTTTTTTTGTGACTTTTGATCATTATGATGTAATCATTTTAATTTGAAACTCTGGATCCTTCCTTGTTGGGATTAAAGTATATCTACAGGTAAATTATAATTTAATTTCCTAACAGAGTCATTGTTATAAAGATGTTAGATTGCAACTTTTGTTGCATATATGCAACATGCTAGCCAGGAAGTTAGTCTAGAAATATGTGGATAAGTAATTATATGTTCATGTCTAGTCACTACAGTGTAGGACAGACTCATTATACATGGATCCATGATAATTTGAAATGTGTTGAGAGTTAAGTTACTTGGGAGGAGGGGTAACAAATAAATAATGATTTTCAAGTGAACATAACTGATTGTTTTGGCAGTGACTATAAGCATTCAGTTCAAAATCTGTCATTGTGCTATAAAAAGTGAAAGATCAAAATATAGTGAATGCCTTAATTATGTATGATGTACTGTAAATATATCTATGTGTATTTCTAACTCTATCACTAGATGGAGATATTTCATTCTATATGTTATACCAGAGTGGAAAGGGTCCCAGTTAACAATTGGATAGTAGGGTGCATAAGGCCCAGGCTCATCTGGACATAGTGAAATTTGTAATTTTAGTTGTTACATATAGGCGCATATTTGGTATCATTGAATTTGAAGAGTTTCTGTTGAGAGCTGAGAAAGATAAAGTAACAGGAGTGTGGAGAAGGTTACTTAGTATGCAGCTTCATGATTTTTACTTGGGATGATTAAAATATTAAAAAAAATGTGACTGGTGGGGCATTTGTCACATGTGGGTGTAATGAGAAGCTGCAATGCTTGTGTTTTGGCATGTGTCAGGGGATGAGGCTGTGTAGTGTCTGTATAATAGCAGGCTTAAAGTGGAAGTGGGTCTTAAGATATGATGTGTGGTAGTGGTAACTGAAGATATGTGCTTTCACATATGCAGCATTGGCACCCTTCATGAACACACAATTTTCAGGTTTCTTAAGAAAAGACATTACTTGACTGACTTAATAAGGGTCATTTGAAGGAAGACCATGTGCCATGATGTTTGTGTTAGAAGTGCATGTAACACTGACAGTATCATTACACAGGCTGAAGTTGTGTTGGTGTTGTGGTTGATTATTTTTCATATTTGGCAGGAAGCTTGCTTGAATCTCTACCATGAGACTTTTTATTTAACTTGATTAGTGCAGGCAAAACCCAGGATACTAGTGAAAATAGGTCTCAGCTGCTTCATTACAACCATTCTGAGCTTTTCATGATCTTTCTGTTATTGGTCATTTAGTGCATTGTAGTGTGTATTCTGTACCATAGATAGTATCATTAAATAAATTATGAATCAATCTTTGTAACATTTTTTGTAGGAAGTAGTGCTTTGCATTATGTTAGTATCACTGAAAAGAGTATGTGAAAATTGGTGACTTTCTTTTGAATAACCAGAAAGGTGAATTTTATGTTTTGGATGCTTTCACTGAAAATATCAGACTGAAGCTGCTGATGTGCGGTGCGAGATTTTTTAATTTCAAAGTGCTGACTATAAAGAACTGTCTCCCGGGATATGATGCCATGTGGTCCAGTAGAAACTCTCATCAAACCACACAAAGTGACTTTGCAGAAGACCGTATTCGTGCTGATTTCCTATTGTCTATGGCCTCCATTTGGAGAGACTGACATACGTGACATACCTTTTATTCCAGGGGTGTGCTACCATTTGGGCAGCGTAAGCGGTTGTGGGAGAAGCATCGTGCAAAATCCCGTAAACACCGACCATCTACTGTGGTAGCTGACATTGTGTGTGGAAGTCAAGTGTGTATGAAGAACAGTCCAATGTACCAACCAGGAGCTATTGGTAAGTACTTTGCTAAAAATCGAGTTTTGTGATAAAGAGGGGAAAGGTGAGGTGTTTTTAGACCTTTTACCCCATGCCAGGTGAATTCAGTACACAACTTTACACCCTCTTTCTTCAGAACCAATTGGGTATTTTGATTAGCATATTACCATCAGTTCAGGAAACCTCATTCGATTTCCCACTGTTTTGTGTTTTTAGGATTCACAATATCAGGTGGTGTTCCCAAAGTAGGCCAGCTGCTAAATGCTGCATGGAATCTAACTGACTTATGTCGCTTCAAACTGGTAACATCCCCACCACCAGCACTCCATCACAGTGCATCATCTACACCTGAACATCGACGTGGAGCAGACAGCAGTGGTGGTGCTAACAGCAGCGGTCCTGGAATAACAGCAGCAAGTAGCCTACCTGCACCTGGAAGTAGTGGAAACAAGAACAGTCTGCATAAAGAAACAGCAGACCGACTTGATATGCCCCCACCACCTTCTCCTGCATCCAGTACCTGTAGTGATACAGGCAGCATTACAACCAGCCACAGTAAGTACACATGTTCATTATGTATACTCAGTTATATCTGCATTACATCTTTTGAATGTGTGTACATTTCCGCATGTGCCTTTGCTCCGATTTTAGCACTTGTATCTTATTTTTTTTAGAATGATGAGGTTTGTGGTATCACATTGGTGTGGGGTTAGGTAGAAGTGTGCCCATTTTTTCTAAACTGTTGAGACATATGGCTGTCGGTGAAACTCGGTGCCAATGTCAGATCATTAGACTGTGTGTGCCGTTTTTTCCACTTTTATTCATTATGATATCTATCTAAGTTTCTGATATGTGACAAGACAAATGCATTCAGTGTATGGAAGTAAATGAACAATGTAAGATGGTGTACTAATAAGAACTAGTACAGAAATACAGAATGGTTGCAATCTTCTTATCATGGTATTTTTTTAGCACATTTCTTTTTTTTCAGTGCACACAGTCCTGGATATGTTGTCTAGTTCATAGTGTCATGTCTTTGTTTCGTCCAAGACGTGATTTAGTAGATCATTCCCTCCGCTGTAGTACTGTGCCTCATGATGTGTAGTAATTGTTTTGTATTTTTGTTTCTGGTTCACTGTCTGTGTTGCTTTGGCATTTACGTGATATTGAAAATTAAAATGGCCTTGACTCATGTAATCCATAGGTCTATGACTATGTTTAGTTCTCATATATCGTTTCACCTACGTGACAGTTTCACTAGTGGTCTTTGTTCAGGTTTGGCACGTTTTATCAGTCTTGTTTCTTTGGCTGTTGGACCTATTTAACACATTGACCTACTTATATGCTTTTCACCATGTCAATAGGCAAATTGCAATCACTTTTACATCTTCTTACAGAAATCATGCAACAGTTTGCTGTTCATTTTGACACTTTCATCTTCTCATGTGGTATTCTCATACCACTGGTGATGGTGGTGGTGGTTTTTTATGTGTGTGTGTGTGTGTGTGTGTGTGCGCGTGTGTGTGTGTGCATTCATGCATGCACACAAGCATGTATGTGCACATGGTATTGCCATATCTCAAACAGTAAAGAAAATGTAGCATCTAAAATTCTTACAGCAATGTAGCTGAAGTCTTCTGAGATGTGGTATTATGTGAGTTGATGAGTACTTCTTGAAATTTCAAAGGATTGTGGTCACTTCATCTTCAGGGTGAAGCAGTCTTTCTTGATGCTGTGACTACTTCTTTGCCTTGAAGGTGGCAGCACTAGGATCCTTTGAAACATTGCAAACTATTTGCCCAGAACACAGTGTCTCCTTCCAGAAGACTTGAATCTTCAGATAAAATGTATGTGGTGTACTGCTGCAATGGATTATTGTGGAATTCCATTTACTTCCAGATTTACTGCCAATATTTTTAATTTTGTTTGGAGCAAATCTTTAGAAAACAAGCAGGTCTTATTAAGGTAGCAAACAGATAAAAGTTTGGTTACCTTTTGAAATCTATATCCACCTTTAATATTTGTACCTGAGGATGGTGAATCTGGGTATCAGGACGAATGAAATTTTGTATGATTTTCAGTATTTTGTACATAGGAAGTTTTTTGCTGAACCATTTAAAAAACCCTTTTTCATGAACCATTAAAAAAACCTTTTGCAAGAGAGATATAAAAATTGTGTTTTGATCCCAGGAATGTTTTCATAATATATTAGTTACAAAGACCACCAATGTCTATTAACAGGGCAACTTGGATATGCAGTTGTGTAAGTGCTAAATAAAAATTTATAAAATACAAGTCATAGTGGACCATTCAAAATTACAAGTCCATATGATTTGTTGTTGCCACAAACATTTGCTGGGTCCTCTGTGTGTTACAGACAGTTATGATAAAACTGAATTATGTGTTAGCCTTTGCATTGAGTTTGAGAATAACACATGTTAGTTTGGTTATCCCCTGCTCAGTTGGTCAATGCAGTGGAATTTTATGGTAGGCACAGGATAGGCTGTGTTAACTTAGTTTTTCAGTAAGGCGCCTAAAGGGTGACATGAAGCAAGTTACACACTGATTACCCACACATGTCAGGTGTCACAGTACAAAATCCAGTCACCATGGTGACCTGGCACCTGGTATTATGCACCCCTGCATTAGTGGACCTCCCAGTTTGTTAATATGATGTATATTTTTAGCCTGTTTCACTGCTTCTCTGTTTGTAGAACGACAGAAGCGCCCAGCACCAAAAGGAGAAGATACAGAAAAGAAGGATGAGGAGGAGTGGCAGCTAAAGGATGTTGTATTTGTAGAGGATGTGAAGAGTGTCCCAGTTGGTATGTGATACAGTCAGTTTAGATCAAGTAACTCCTTTAAACTAACTCCATGGAGCACTTTCATTCCTCAGGTGCTAGTAGCCGCATAGCTAATCATTCACTCAAGGAATGTGGCTGTTCATTACCATGGTTACAAGATTTTATATGAGCCATCCTGTTGTGTTGTGATAATAAAGTGATATTTATTACCGTCTAAAAACGCAACATATATAATCAATAATATGACAAGTTAACTACAAAGTTTTGTCATATTATTGATTATGTATGTTGTGTTTTTAGACAGTAATAAATATCACTTTATGACTACAAGAGCCCACCTATGAGCCCTGTCCAGAGACACTCAAACTCGGTTCATACTTGCACAACCCATTTTCTTAACCCTCTCATATCCTTAATCAGAATTGCATTCATTTAGAAATTAAGGACTAATTAATTTGAGGAAATGCCCGCTACCATTTTGTCAGAATCTTTTGTCCTCCAGTTTTATATCTGTGAACATTAAAATTAGAATATGCATAACTATAATTTTTTTTGTCTTGTTTTATGTGGGTGTGAAACTTTGTTCCACCTTAAGGGAAGCATGTAGGCTGAGCATATTAGAGAATATAGTGCTGTCAGAGTTATTTGGCACTACGAAGGATGGAGAAAATTGTATTAACTAGGAGCTCCATGATTCATGCATCTTGCCAGGTACTATTATAATAATGGAATCTGTGAGGGTGGGGTGGGTGGGGCATATGGCATTCAGGGGGAAGAAGAAAAATGCATGCAGAATTTTCGTGAGGAAACTTGAAGGAGACAACCTGGAAGTCCTGCATGTTGATGGGAAGATATTACAATAGATCTTGAAGACACAGGGTCAGATGGCATGGACTTAAATCACAGGTTGAGGACAGGAACAGGTTTTCACAGAGGACTTCCCACTGTGTTAAAGTAATATATTGAATGTGACACAGTCGGTACAACTATTCTTTATTATAAAAACAATAGTTGTTTCTATTTCACTTCAAGTTTCAACCCAGAAAGGTCATAATCAAGCAAGAAGATCTAAATAAAAAAGGTAGCTGGGTAAAACACTCATAATTCTTATTAATGCAAAAAGATATCTCTTCCTTAACGATTTCTTTTATTGTAATTCTGTACTGTTGTCTTAAATCACACCTAAGGTAGCCTGGAATGTATGTAATGTAAGGACTTCTTACACATCTAATTGTTTTTTTTATAAAAATTTAAAGCATTTTAATTTTCTTCCATTATTGTTATACTGTATGATAGGACATAAAAGTGATGGAATCTTTCCATATTAATTTATCATAATGAAAACCACTTAATCTCTTTTTTTATGTATGTTGTAATTTTTAAATATGTTGTATATATCAACTCTCCATATACATTTGTATGCTATTATTTTTGTTGTAGTGGTGATACTAAATGTATAGAATAGGTCTGAAAGTATTTTTCTCCTCTTCATTGATGCATGAAGTAGGCTGTAATGAGCACTTGTTTATACTGATATTGTGAAGACAGTTCTTAACTCTGCTGCAAAACTTCCTTGTGTGTAATGTAGAGGTCAGTGTAATATATAATAAAGTATGTGAAAGTGTTATTGTAGATATTTTGTCTGTGCAAATCTCTCTCTCTCTCACTCTGTCCATCTGTCTGTTTTTCTCTGTTTTCTGTCAGGGGTAGGGGATGAAGCTCAGTCTGTAACACTGAATTAGTAATAGGGCTTGAGGGTGCTAAAGAACATATTGCTAATGAGATTGTTTGGATCTAAAGAGATGGAATGGGAGTGGAAAGTTTTGTGGTTTTCCACCATGTATTGTCAGGATGATTAACCTAAACAGGAAATATTTTTCCAGAAAAAGTTAAAGTTTACAACAAGGAGATGGAAGTTGACATGACACTAGGCTGGGAGAAATCCACCCATATTTTGTTCTGACATTCCCTGCAAATGGCACTGGGCAGTAAATGACAGTGAGGATTTTTTATTCTGGTTGGTTGGAGTATCTTGGTGGTCAGTGTTTATATTGGGCTCTTTTTAATCTAGTAGGTTCAATAAGTGGTTCCACTATAATAGTTTGAGAGTGTTTTTGGACTTTTGTTTATTTTATTGTTATTTTTATTTTGTTGTGTGTGTTGATTTATTACTTGAATAGCGAATAGAGTTACAGTGCAATGCTGAAGTTGTTGATGAGATAGTTGTTGCCTTTAAGTGTAAGTGTAATGTTTATCTTAAACTATATAAATAGAAGTGTAAACGGATATTAACCACTATAGTGATAGTGGTAGAATAGTGAAGTTGATCTTGCTTAGGAAGATTGTTAGCCTTCAGTTGTCACAACAGGAAGACAGTTTCTTAAAATAAGTGAATGACTGTCCGTAACTGTATACCATAGAGTGAGTAAATAATTTGCTTGGGCAGCATTAAAAGGTAGAAGTGTGTCAGCCTTTAATTAAGGCTGACAAAGTCAAGTGATAATATGTATTGATATGTGCTCCTTTTGCAGGTAGGGTATTGAAAGTTGATGGGGCCCATGTAGCAGTCCGTTTTCCATGCACCAAGGATTCCAAGGAAATGAAAGATCTTACGTCTGATGATACAGTTAGCCTTCTACAAGACTGCAGGCTCATGAGAAAAGACGAACTCCAGGTCAGTGAATTTTTCCTTGATATGTAGTCACTATAGAGCTATACCAGTACTTGGAAAAAATTTAAGGTTGCATTTGTTTGCTTTTGTTGTCTTATATATAAAATCCTTTTATGTTCTGTTTTTGTCTTTCTGGTATGGGCTTTACATGATAAATCATTATTAGCTGTTTTAGTACAGAAGCACCCTTTGTCTTCTGCTATTTTGTGTGGCAGCTCTTTAAGTCATAAAGCCATCGTCATGCAGTTCCAAGGTGTTATATGACAGGGAGTATATCATTTGGAATAGATTTTTATAAAAGTTTTGCAATCATTATTAAGGATGCAAGATTTGAGGTTCTCACAACAGTGGTGCTTGAGTTTTAAAGTCTTTTGGCATACCATACTGCGTCTTGGACTCCTGGATGCTGCAGCTGAAGGCTTCTTGAGCTCCCAGAATGCCTAGAATTGTTTGCCACATGACAGTATGACATCCCAGAAGATTCATATTTTCAAATATTAAGAAACTTTAGTATTATATTACACCATATTTTAAGACACTTTTAGTTATTGTAATATGAGAGATGTAGTTACGGGGTAGGATACAATGTATTTTTGTTATTCATTCACTTGCATTCTCCAAAATTAAAGGAAAATCAATGGGTTGGGGGGGTTGTTTAACCTTTTAGACCTGTGTTTGCATGTGCAAATGCATGTAGGTAAGTACACCAGCAATTCATTGAATGTGTTAAGAAACAAGAAGGTTTACCGCATTATTAAGATGTGCTGTATAATCTCTGTTTTATATTCCACAAAGTGCTGTTTGCTTCATAATTTTACCTCTCCCCCCCCAAGTATACTCATGTTTTTCGTAACAGTATGCTACAATTTAAATGCCCACCCATATTAACTAAAGGTTAATTTGCAAGAATTAAGGTTAAATAGTTACAGTGACTGCTGTATATTCTGCAGTTATGAAACTTTTATATGGCATTTATCTCTATCACTGTGTAGTTACATGTAAATGACCCTTCCAAAAACCAACCTTTGGTGACCCTGTCATGTGGAGGGGAGTAATGTCTGTAGGCAGCTAACAGGGGCAATGAATGGTCTATCCAAACCAAGGTATGAGACATGCTGAGTGCTGCATGGCACAGGGATGGATAGCAGTGCTGCTAACATTTTGCAGGACCCATTGTATTTATGCCTTCCAACTGTAAGGGGCTGTGCAGGTGATTACTGTTATTTCCCCATTAATTGTGGGACTCTTATAGATGGAACATGAAATAAAAAAACTATCAAAAGCAGGGATGCTGTAGTACAGAAGAACCTGCCTAGTTTTGCTCAAAAGGGGACCAGCCAGCCTGGCGATCCACCCCAGGGAGCTGGTATTCCCCACAGATTTTAAACATTTAGCAAAAGTCAAAGACAGACAGGCACAAGATGTCCCAGAAATGTAAATTTATTCAAATTAATCTGCAAAGGCAGGCTGTAGGTTTTCTTAAAAAATCCCTCTGCAAAGAAGGGTGGGGAATTGTTCATTCTTATAACAAACCAACTAAGAATAATGACAGAGTTGCTGACAGGACACATATTTAAACTGGGGCTGGTAAACCATCCCGAGTGTGATATTTGCAAGCAGGGATTTGAAACAGCCACACATTCTTGGTGACTATGAGGCTTTGGCCACATTAAGAATTCAGCCACATGGGTCATCATTTTATAAAACCAGGTGACATTGAAGACATCTCTGTCAGCAAGATCTGCACTTTGTTCAAGGGGTGGGATTGCTGAATGAATGAGCTAAAGGGTTGCACAGATGATAAATAGTGGAAGTGCAAGGGTCACTGCATTGCCTGCCCTTCTGTATTCTGTTCTATTCTTTTCTGTATGTGTGTGGATTGTACATGTTACCTATGTTATGTCAATATGATTCTCTTGTGGGCCTGCAGTACTTACACTGGAGCTAGTTTGGTGGACCATGTTGCGTATCATAATATTTCAAACAACAAACTAATGTTTCTTATTCAAGGAGCAGGCTGGGCTGTCAATGGGATGAGTTATGGGGATTTACAGTGGAATGCTCCAGCCATTCTGTTGTGTTATACATGTAGAAGTGTGTGAAGTTGGACGCACTGAATACAAAGTGTTGATCTAATCACTGCTGATATTTTATGCATTCATCTAAATTGTTTTTAGGCCAATATCCAGTAATACAAGGTTTGAATACTTGCTAACTATGTTGTGTGATGTTTAATATATGTTTGCTCTCTGAAATGGTAATGCTTTGGTTGGAAAAAATTATACAGTAACAAGAATAAAGCTTTTATAATATACTGTATTTACCAAACCCCACCCCTACCCCCTCTTTAAAAAAAACACATCAGCCAAGGAAAATGTATTTATTCAAGTCTAAGATATGACCCCCCCACATGTCTGCTAAGAAAAAATGTTTTGCTATTAATTTCATACCCTTAATACATGAAGCTTCAAGGTTCAAGTATTAAGGACTTCAAGTCCACCAGTTTAGGTGTGTCATTTCCTGAAAAGGGAAACAGCTTTTTTCCAAAACATAGTTTGTCTTTAAGAACTTAGAAAATGACGAATTCCCAAAAAAGAAGATTGTGTCAGTTAACTTCCATCATGCTCTCTTCTGTCTTTGGATTTCTTGACCCTTGAAGCTCGGACCAGTAGGTTGTCCTGAAACACTGGTATGGAATTAACCCCTCTATGCTGTATAATATCTTAGAAGAGCACAGATCTCACACAGTTTGGTGATGCAGACCTTGGTTTGTCTCTGCATGCCCCAGTTCAGTGCGATCTGGTTTGCCACAATCCAGTTCAGCACTTCATAGGCAAATTTAAGATGACCTCACATATTTAAGCTCCAAATTTAAGGAAAAGCCTTATCGTGCATTTGTGTAAATATGGTATATCATTCCTATTTTTCAGTTGAGTACTAGATTGCTCTCATATCATTGTTTGATTCTTATTTAGGCTCCAGAGGAGTCTTCTGTGTAGTGATGCCTTTTGTTATCATTTACATAGATATATTTGTAAATGGTAATGATCTTGCATGTGTTATATTGGCAGGTGATAAAATCTGGAACTACTTCCCGTGCTCCAGACTGTTTTGTGCGTATCCCACGGAGAGTAAATATTGCTGATGGAGGACAGATTCTCACATTCACAGTTGATGGACAAGGTTAATAATTAGTATAATTAATTAATGAATAAAAATGCCTTTTTTTTCTTTCTTTCTTTCTTTCTTTCTTTCTTTCTTTCTTTTCTGTTTACTGATCTGTGTATCATTCTCTTTGGCATGTGTTTTAACAAATCTAAACACATTCTTGTTTGGCATGTTGGACATACACCGAATACTGCACTTCCAGACAATGTTGACATGTATACTCTGTGAATGATGCCAACACCAAAGCTTTGTTGTTTCTTTATGTGACATCTGGTATGTGTAATATGGACATTTCAGATGCCATGCTTCTTTACACTGTGAAGTATGAAAAGATATATCTCTGTCTCCTCTTCCTTGTCCTTCTCTTCCTCTCATCCTTTCTTGTTTCACCACAGATATTTCCGCTTTGTGTGGGGTGTCTAGGACCCAAACCTCTTGTGTATCTGTGGCTTCCCAAAGCTGCTGCTTCACAATTTCATCCCACGTTCTGCCTTTCCCCTGTAACAATACGTCGTATCTTGTTATGTCTGTCTTGATCTCAGTCCCCTGTTGGGTATTTTCCTCCTCCCTCCCCCTCCCCCTTCCCTACCCCTACTTCTTTTTCATTTTTCCTTTTTCTCCCCTTTTTATGTTTAGTACCTTTGCGAATTTGTTTTTGTGCATACTATCTTACTCTGTTACCCACCCCTTCCATTAGTAACTTTTCCATCCATCCAATCCAGTGAAACCTCTGTTCATTTTTCCCATATGCACCCTTTTATGACAATTGTTGTTCATTTCTTCCACTCCAGAAAGATTGCCCACATAAATACTGGTATTTTGTTGAAAATTGAAGATTGTAAAGAGGGTTATCTTCACACAGTAAAACCAACAAATGCACCAGTGTTAAAATTACATATTCTACACACAATTTGTCATAACTCTAAAATGTTACAGTCTGTCTTGACATCCTCAGAGTTACTGAGTATCAGTAAAGCGTAAATAAAAACATAGATGGGTTATTAAATGTGTTGAAATTTGTGCTTAAAATTTGTTTGTAGTAGTGTGCAGAACTGGTCCATTAAGATGCAGAGGTTGTTGTTTTATGGATATTTTACAACGGTTCATGTTAGGATGATGTCACGTTTCTGTTTTAGTAGCAAACCAGCCCTCACAGTTGACTAGATGTAATTGGCTACCAAACATAAACATTTTGTATTGGCAATATACAGTTTTTTTTTTTATGTTACTTGTTTTGTGATGCTAACTCTTACTGAGTTGCCATTATCTTAAATTGTGAAATGTTTTTAATGTTTTACAGAGCCCAAAAATTGTTTCCCAAATAGGACACTAATTAGGGCATGTGATCCTAGACATAATGTACAGGATGTGTTAAACATAAGTATCCTGTAATGCAAGTTCATTGTAGTTACACTGTATTTACCAGAATCCAGATGTTTAGGGTTTACAGTTTTGAGATTTGTTGTGTTACACTTTTATACAGCAGTCTCTTGTAATGGATGTCTTAAGGAGATGGCGTGAGACATGTTTGCATGGACATGTGTCTGAGTGTAAGATAGTGAGTTGCATTGTCAGCAAAATAGCTTCTTTATAATTTACCATTAAAATGCCTTTTCAATGTTTGCTACAGCCTGTTATATCTCCGGGTAACAAAAGATTAAAATTTTCAGGGCAGTTTTTCATACATAATGAATTTTAAATTACATTGCAGGTATTCATGCAGTAGTGAAGACAGGTATGAAACTGAGCTATGTAATCTACAATCTGAGCAGTGGCAGGGCGGAACAAGACAGTCCATTTCCATCTGATATGAGCTCATTCCTAGGACTGGAATCTCAGAACATCAGTCTGACAAGTGCTGGAGAGGTATGTGTGTAGATGGTCCATCATAATCTCTGTAAGAGTGTTTATGTGACTTAAGACATGGAAAACAGTTACAGAGTGTATTATTTCAGGTGTTGTGTGATTGAGTGGCATGTGTATATGTGTTTATTGACTTATATTTGTAAGATATGAATATTTGAAGTATGCAGTTATTTTAATGTATATTGTAAGAGGTACTGTATCCACGCATGGTTATTATACACTGTTAAAAGTGTTGAAAGAGGGGAACAAGAGTACTCATTTCATTTTGTGATTATTGTTGCCACATGTTCAGAATGAGACTATGGACCTATCACCAGGTTCTCACAATCACATTATTTGTTGCTTGACTGCACATTCTGTGACCACATTGATGATGTTGCTGTGGGATTGCCTGTAGCTCTAGTAATAGCCAATTTGTATGCACAAAGCTTTGAACAAGTGTCTTTCGTGCAATGTGAAAAAAGGCAGTCCACTGTTAGAGGTAGGTGGATGACACTTTTGTAGTTTGGTCACATAGAAAAGAGGTTCTACAAATTTGATACACATATTGAATCTGATGGATATATATATATATATAATAAATTAACTTATATGTGCTACAAAATATTCTGTAGCACCTGAACAGCATACATCCAAACATTAAGTTCACTATGAAGGTAGAACATGATAAAACATTACCTTTCCCTGATGACCTTATACAGAAGAAGAAAAATTGACTCACTTGGTCACAGTGTGTACAGAAAACCTATGAATGTGGTCTCTTCCAACATGCTGAGCCTGAACATCACCCAGCAGAGAAGCTGGTCCTCTTGTCACTACTTGTTTATTGTGCAAGTTCTATTTGTGATGTTGATATTCTAGAGGAAGAAATTGAACACTTAGAGAAGAATGGATGTAGCAACCAGGACATAAGACAGGCTTTGAAAGAAGTTCTGGATATTAAACTAGTTGTGCCAGTCTATAAGTATTTGATGGTTTCAGTTTCCTGCAGATTCAAGTCATTAGTATCCAAATAAAAGCTGACTTTCTTGGAGCATTTCTGTGTTGTAGGTACTTTCACTTCATTCTCTGTTTTGACAAACCCAATTCAAAACATCAGACATGTTTATCTTCAGTTGCCATAGCTCCTTGCTACATTCCAACAGTGTTGCTAACGTCTGTACACGATTCCTGCAATAATTCAGTTCAAATGAAATAATGATCCCAAGATTGTTGTTAACTGGTACAGCTGGCTGAGGAAAGTGCCAAGTGAATTTTATGCAATTGCATATTCACTGTGTTAGCAGGGCAGGGATCCGGGGACAGTAGGGCCTTTTTTTGAGTCTGTTTACCCTTCATAGAATCCAAGCATAGGCCTCATTTTCAAACGTTTTTTATATCACCTAAGCTTGTGAATTTGCTGCGTAGTTTGTTGCTACTTTCTTTATATTTTTGTTACAGTGTTTTGCATTGATTGATGTTTAGTGTATCACTTGTTATGGTTATATTATCTTGTTAAAATATATTAGTATGAGAAGAACTGTATGTCACTAATCCTTGGACTATAGTCTGTTGCACAATCATCCATAAAATGGAATCAGTAAATTTAGAATGAACCTTCCACTTCCATACAATGTGGGGAGTTTCTTGGCTCAATGTGTAAGTGGTAGCTTCTGAGGAATGCTTCTGCTGTATGGATTTGGTTAGCCCTTTTGTGCCTGATGTCGGGCAGTCCTGTCACATAGTGTGATGCCTAAAATGCCAAATGTCAGGCATGGATGACAGCCATTTAGTGACCTTCCTTGTGCAGCTGTCATTTAAGTTCTGGTCTCCTGCGTATCACACTGGGCATTTAATTCCAGTGCCAGAGGGTTAATCTCAATGCTGAAATGTTTGTTGTAGCAAGCATTTAATACATCAGAAATTATGATTTAACACTGCTTTTTTACATATTTGTTTCACATTTCAGACAAGTGAGAGTGTGCTGATTCTTAGAGATGGTAACAGCACAATCTATCCTCTTGCAAAGGATTGTGTGGATAGTATTCGGGATCCACATTGGCTAGATCTCCCACCCGTGCGGTGTATAGGAGCTGGAACTCATGCCCTTAGCGTACCTCCTGGTTCAAATTTGAAGAATCAGGTGGCTGTCATTGTTCTAGCCTTGGAATCCCAAGTTCTTATGCCTAGAATACTCCGATGTGACATTGAAGGTGTTAAGCAGGTGTTGATGAACCTTGAACAAGATGCAAGTAAGTAATTTAATGTATTAAAATATGTGGTGGTTTATCCTAGAATTGTGAATATTGTAGACCTTCATTTGTAACACTTTTATGATTGTTTCTGATTCGTATTTGGTGTTGCTAAATACTGTGTAACACTTCTGTAGGCTGCTTTCATCTTTCTGTATTGGAAGATAGGTTTGTGCATTGTATTGGAAGATAGGTTTGTGCATTATCATAGTAATTTGTCCATTCGTGTGCCCATGCGTAACTGGCATCCACCTCTCACCCAGTGCAGCTGTCAGATTGTTGTGAAATATGGTACGACTTTTATGACATTAGACATCACTCTGCCTTTGTATTGTTCAGTTTCCTGCCATCATTAATACAGATATTATAGGGATGCATACTTCTGATTAACACTACTTGATACAGGGCTATGAAATTTTTTTGTAGTGTGGTAATAGATCTTTAAAATATATATAGTAATTTTTATGTAAAATGTAAAACAAGAATGTATTGGCTGCATAGAAGGTACATATAGTGTTACATTTAAAATCAACTTACTCTACTATGGCCATGTATATCAAATTTATTCGGACATAAAAGTATCTTACAGACATATTATCAAGTAGGTCTGTTTAATAGCAGGTTTAACTTTGATAAGTGTC
>Ga0123357_10004533_pt1 | contig 16341 bp, 21 predicted proteins | sample TergutEmb28metaG_FD_89873 | JGI IMG/M metagenome (GOLD analysis project Ga0123357, IMG submission 89873) | Embiratermes neotenicus P4 segment gut microbial communities from Petit-Saut dam, French Guiana - Emb289 P4 | ecosystem: Host-associated > Arthropoda: Insects > Digestive system > Gut ... | reverse complement strand
TCTGCGCGGACGCTTGGATGTGGAGCGCATGACCTGGCCTGACCGCAAACTCTGTGGCATGCTTAAAACACAACTGGCCAAGAAACCTGAGCACGAGTTGCGCGGCGAGGAGCGCGCCCTGCTTGAAGCCTACGCACAAGGCGATGGCGCCGCCTTCGATTGGATGAGCAAGGATCAGCTGGATCCTCTTTTAGAGTGGGCGCAGGAGCAGTAATCGCCGGGTTCCTGGCTTCAAGTGCGCAGTTGTTGCGATTGCAGCCTGTGAGCGAGACTTCGCGTATCACGCCTGTCTGTTCTTGGAGCGGATATCTTGAAAGAGCCTCTTCGCTCCGTAGCCGATAGTACTCAGGAGCATGCCTGCTATTGACATCACGATGGCATACATAAGGCCCCAGGAAAATACGTCTCCGAAGCTACCAAAGTCAGTAAATGCCCAGATCACTAGATGAAATAAAATCATCGCGACAAAGCCAAAGAGAAAGCCGCGTAAGATGGCAGTCCCTATCGACTTACTCACGACACCAAACACGAACGCAGCCACTACTCCGGCACAAAACAAAACGATGGTCGTCCACGATCCGTTTGGATCAAAAAAGAGAGTCACGCTCAGGTAAAAGAGCAGCGCATAGAGGATCCCGGCAATCAACGCCGGAACAATTGGCCGCAGCAAGAACGCTTTGTCTTTCACCACGCTGTTTCCTCTCAGTTCAGACAACCATGACCAGCCGAGCGCCTCTTATTATAGAGCGCCTGGCTCAAGGGAACTCTGTATTCCTAAGTGCCCGCCGTCACCACTCCTGGTCTTCGCTGTAATATTTCAACAATTCAACAATCAGGCTAAACGTAAGGTCATGCATGCCCGGGAAGAACCGCTCTCTCGGCCCGGCAACATTGAGCTCCAGGTCGTCGCCAAGACTGTCCAGCCAGATTACAACAGGGCTGATCTCAATGTCATTAATAACAAAAAAGGGACGTCCGAGTTTTTGGGCAATCTCTATGGTGAAATTAGTCCCGGGCGAGTCTAGTATTTCACGTGGTTGCAGGATGAGCGTAGCATCTGCGTCGCGGACGTTCCACTCCGTCCTTTCGTAGTAGTCGCGTGAGGGTGTTTCAACTAACTCTGGATATGCTGACTTCAAGCCGGGCGAATCAGGATAGTCTTCAGCCAAACCTCCCTGCGGGCACCATCCAGAAATAGGTACCTGCAGGCTCCTTGCCGCATCAAGCGCTCCTCTATCAGCGCCCGTCTGCCCACCGCTGCGTATTATTATAATTTTTGACATGAAACTCCACTCAAAAGCTATTCGATCTACAATCTTGCAAGTACCACTATAACCTTATTTTACACACCACCTGGCTCAGATCGATTGCGTACCAAGCGAACAATTTCCGCATCCAAAAAGGATCGCATACCCCCGTACCATCAGACCGTATTTTCATCAATCCAGTTGAGATAGGCTGGAAGACCCGCCGCTAGAGGGAGCTGAATTATCTTGAGGACTTCGTAGGAGTGGTTTGCTGTTCATCTCACTCGCCCTCTTTTCTGGATATGCTCCCCGCTTTCACGGACTCCGCACATCCCTCAGTGTGCGCGAATTTCATGGTTATTATCGTCCTTGACAAAGACACCCAGGACAGCCGTCACAAACGAGATGATGAGGCCGCCCCAGAAAGCGGGCCAGAAGCCGTTTACATAGAAGCCGACGCCAAACAGTCGGCTAACCCATGCGGCAAATAAAAGTAAGAACGCATTGATTACAAACGCAAAAAGTCCCAAGGTGACTATCATGAGGCCGCAGGAAAGAAACTTCAAAACAGGCCTGATGAATACATTGAGGAGCGCAAGAATCACCGAGATGACCGCCAGGGCGATCACCGAAGAACTGTTAGGATCGATGTGCATCCAATGGTCCGGCATAATCCAAACCGTGAATGCTACCGCAATTGCCGTGATGAGCCAACGAATCCAAAATTTCATGAGCCTCTCCTCTCCTCGCTATGCCTAACAACCACTTTATCAGACCAGAAGAGCACACTACCGTAATTTGACAACAGGAACTGGTGCGTACAGTAGCCTGTTCTTAAGTGAGAGCCATTGCTGTGAAAGCTAGACCAGGTTGAGCTTCTGTGTGAGCACGTAGCGGGTCACGAAGAAATAGACCACGTTATAGATGATCATGAGCACCATGACTGGCCACATGTTAGACTGCTCCGAAGAGGCGGTCAAAGCCATGAGTACTACCGCTACAATATGTGTTGCGCAGTAGATCGCGATAATAGCGCCAATCGTTGCCGCAACGCGATGCCTATTGGATAACTGTCCAACCGCAAGCGAAACGTAGTACATCAGGGTGCTGCCAAAAAGCCCGAAAGCGATCACGATCGTGAACAATATAGTTTCTACAGAGGGATCCGCTCCCATGATCGAACCCCAAATCGAGGTAAGACTCCCATTTGATCCCAGTGCCAACAAGGAGGTACCGGCCAGGCCAACTACCAAGGACAGCACCTGCCAGACCGTCGCAACGATGAGCTTCGCTCCGATGAGGCTTGTCGTGCTGACCGGGAGCGTGAACATCAGATAGCCCTCGCTCCCCAGTAGGTTTCGGTGGAAACGCCAGACGTTCATGATCGTCGGCAGCGTGAAGAACGCCACGATAATCCCCACAAACAACAAGACATAGAGAGGTACTGAAAAATCTTGAAACCTTGAAGTCATTGATTGCCCGAAAAATCCCACAAAGCTAAAGGCCAACACCAGTGCAAACGCTGGCAGGAACCAGCGCGCGGTCGCTTTGAATTCGTATTTGATCAGTTTACCTAACATGCTGCGAACACCTCCCGGAACATCTCGTCAACTGACTGTCCATGCTCTTCGCGAATATGGTCGACTGTGCCCTGCAGCACCACTGCTCCCTGGTTGATAAAAATGACCTCATCGAGCACCGACTCAATATCGGCGATCAGGTGCGTGGCGATCAACACCGTCGCTTCCGGCGAGTAGTTCGTGATGATCGTCTTGAGGATGTAATCGCGCGCCGCTGGATCGACCCCACCGATCGGCTCGTCAAGCACGTAAAGTTTCGCGTCGCGGCTCATCACAAGGATCAGCTGGACTTTCTCCTTCGTGCCTTTCGACAGCGACTTAAGCCGGCTTTTGGGATCGATCTGGAGCGAGCTCAGCATATTCAGTGCACGCGTCCTGTCGAAATCCGTATAGAAGTCAGCAAAGAAGTCCAGAACCTGATCGACGCGCATCCAATCTGAAAGATAGGACGTGTCAGGCAGGAAAGCGACGATCTTCTTAGTCTCGATACCAGGCTCCATCCCATCTATCAGCACTTGCCCTTCTGAGCACGTGAGCAGCCCGTTGATGATCTTGATGAGCGTTGTCTTGCCGCTCCCATTTGGACCCAGCAGCCCGATGATCTTTCCCGGCTCAAGCGTGATGTCGATATTGCTGAGTGCAGCGGGACCCTTTGAGAAATAGCGCTTCGTCAGCCCCTTGCATTCCACAATGCTCATGAGCTCACCTCCTCGTTAACTTTCCGGATGATGTCAGCCAGGTCGTCTGAGCTATAGCCGAACACCTTCATGCCCTCAATGAATTCCTGGGCGCGTCCCTCCACAAGATGGCGTTTGGCCTCCGCGATGATCGATGGGTCTTTGACCACCGTGCGTCCCGCCGTACGGTGCGTATCGATAAGCCCCTGGCTCTCAAGATCGGACAACGCGCGCTGCATCGTATTGGGATTGACCCCGAACGTTGCGGCAAGATCACGCACGGATGGCAGACCCGAGCCCGCCGGATATTTGCCCGTCATGATATCGATTGCAAGGTATTCGCTGATCTGAACGAATATCGGCCGACTCGCTGCGAACTGAACCATCACCGTCGCCTCCTTTCGCCCTCCGATTTCCTGCTACTTATTGTACTAAGCGTCTAATACAATAGTACAACTGAGCGCGCCCGTCAAGCCGACGTTATCGTGGGTGCTGTTGCTCATCATCAAGGAGGACACCCCCATGGATTCTGTCGCCTAGCGTGCGCTTATCCGCCCCTGGGTTGTGCTATCATGGTTGCGTTAGGTTTGCGAGGCATTGGCTAAGCAATACCCCGCGCGCCTACTCATCATTAGTCTTTTGTTGTTAGCTTAAACGTAATGATGATGTTTCCAGCCCTTGTTAGTTGCACCCGCAACTGGCGGGGGTTGGTTGCTTTTGAGTTAAGCATTACCAAAAGCATCAAAAGCATTTCAAACATATATCCATCAGACATTTTGCTATCTCCTATCTCTAGCAGGTAGCTCCTTGTCGGGATACCTTCCTAGCAGTGGATGATCGCGTCGCAGGAGCCCAGGCTGATGACGTCACCATCGCAGATGAGGCTTATATGGTTCGCTGCTCCCCCGTTGATCGTTGCCGTAGCGCTTGAGCTGAGCAGTTCCATAAATACCCCCTGCTCCAGGCGATAGATATGGGCATGGCGACGCATGATACATTCCTCATCAATGACCAGATCGTTAAAGATCGCGCGGCCAATATAGAGCGAGCCTTTATGCGTCTTGATGCTATGAGGCGATGCCGCGCCAAAGCGTAGCTCGACAACGAAACAACGAGCTTCTGACGGCGCGGGGATCAAGATCGGAGAAGATGTGGCAACAGGAGCCGCCTCCATTGCAGGGCGCGTCGAAGAGGATATGACTGGCGGCGCTACAGCGGGAATTGCAGCTGGTTGCGCCCCTGCCCCGTCATCGATAAGCACATCCCATCTCATGAGCGGGCGCGGCGGCACGAGTGGTTCGGGTATCACAGCAGGCGTCGGTCTTTCCAGTACCGCGACCGACACAGGTGCGACGGTTCCGGAGGATGAAGTATCTTCACGTCCACCCATACATCGCGCAGCGACTGGTTGGATCGCAGGCGTTCCCAGCTGGCACACATCCTCAGTCGAAAGCGTATCGAAGTGATACAGACATTGAAAACAAGTTCCGGCCGTCTCAACTGCATGCGCCCCACAAATTGGACAACGTTTCATAACAAATTCCTTTCTGCTCTAGTGTCCCAACTTCAAGCTGGCTTCGCTCTTCCGTGCGCCCGGAAAGCAAACCTGGCTCGAGCGTTCTTTGTGCGTCAAACGTAATCCCCAGTTCGACCTGCTGTCCTGGTAAAAACCAGTCACTAACACAAGCCCGGCGTTCAAGCACCGCCACCGCTTGCGGGCAACCACGCGGCAGTTTCCCTGGCGTCAAGCCGCGCAGTGCTCGAAGCACCTGGCCATCCGCCGCAATCCAGGCGACATCTAATGCAAAGCGCATTCCAAAGGTGTGAATGCGCTGGCAGGGCGCTACCAGAAAGACCTCGTCTCCTGACCCTGTCGCATCCGCCTCCTTGAGCATCCCGCGCATCCGGGCAAAAGGAGTAACTGCTAATCGCAAACGCATTCAGGCTCAGAGCTCCGACAGCGGCTGGCAATATGGCACAACTACGGTTTTGCTCCGCCGCCAGACGCCCAGTCCGCCAGCACCAGAGGCCGAAGCAAATATCCGATAATCCAGCGTGAATGTGAGTCGCAGATTTTGCAGGCCCGGCAAGCCCTCGACCTGAGCCTGGACCTGCGCACGAAACGGTCCACGCCCGCTTGCCTGGTAACCAAGAGCTTCCTGCAAGAGCTGGATTGCGTCGGAGGGACTCCGCTGATCGGCCGCGGTTACGCGCGCAACTTCATCAACAACGCGATCAAAACGCGCGCACTCACTCACGAACGAGAGGACGTTGACAATCAGCACAACCGCCACTGCGAATGCCGGGATCACAAGCGCTAGCTCAGGCACCATCTGACCCGCCTCGCCTTGTCTGCCCTTGCCAAATCGGCGCCGTGACTGCGCCGCATTACTAGTTCTCTGCCAATTCCTTCCGGAGGACGCCAGTACATCCGCGCTTCGCATCATAGACTCCCTATCTCATCAAGTTGTCGGGTCACATCCGGTAACCACGTCTTGACTTCGTCGCCAAACGGCAGGCCCAAGTCAGCTCCGAGCACCTTCGTCTCCAGTACCGTCACCAGATCTCCCAGATCAGGCAGAGCATCCGTCCCGCCGCACAGCCCTTTGATTGTCGCCAGCAGTTCGCTGCTCCCTAGTGCCGCATAGCCCTGCTTCACCGCCCGCAGCGCGGATACAAACTCTCCCTCAAAACCAGCAGCGTCAGGACTTCCCACCGCCGCCGTGTTGACCAGTACCGGTTGGGGATAGCGTAAATCAGGCGGACTTGCCTGCGCCGTACTCAGAAGCTTGTCGTAAGCTGGCTTCATCACCTCGTCAAGGCCGAATGGCAACCCGGCAAGCTGATCACCCAGGCCATCGGCGCCACGCGCATAGACATCCAGGCAGCTCCCCCACAGCGAAAGCACGAACGTAAACGCCCCTTCTCCGCCACCTTCCGGATCATCAGCTCCCAGCAAGGCGCGCGTCGCGCCACCCAGCCCGCTGTTAGTCACGTCGTGAGCCTCGGCGCCACTCTGCGCAAGAAGGGACGGCAAAGTCTTCTGCGTAGCAGACGGCAGAAGCTTTGCGCCGGACAGCGCTACTTGAGGGGCCAGACGGCTGCCCTGTGCGTTCGTCAGCGGCGGGAGCGTGAAGGCAGGAAGAGAGCGCGTCTGCGTATCAGCGACCACGCAGATGAATCCGCGCGCACCGGTGGCGTGGTAACGCAGTCGGCCACCCAACAGGTAGGATCCCGCCTGATCGCACACCTTCTTCAACGCTGAGTTGCTCGTCGCATGAATCGTATCTTCTTTATCCGACAGTGTCTTACGCGCTTTTTGGTAGCGACGCAGGGCGGCAGCCTCAGCATTCCACTGCGCAATGAACGGTCCCAACTTCTGCTCCCACTGCTGCAGCGCGCGCCAGTCCGTAGGCGTACAGATCGCACAGGGAGGATGGCCCCCAGCGCCTATCAGTGTTTCCAGGCGCACCCGCTGCGGCGTGCCCTCAGCCCCAGCCAGACCAAAACAGTCAGCCTCATGGTGATAGGCGCGTCGCTGGCCAGCGGGCGTCGCCAGAACATAAACCGGCTCGTCGAGCCAGCGCTGCAGAAGCGAGTTCGTCTCCAGATCAAAGGCTGGGTAGTCGTCGGAATCTGGGTGCGCCGTCCCAATCGTGCTCGGCACGCTTGTCTGCAACTGAGTGCGAATTTCAAGGTAGTTCTTCTCATAATTAGACTGCAAAGTAGCCCGTGTGTTAACGTTATCATCGATCGGCGCGAGCACTGGCGGCGCCGGGCACGGATCAGATATGAGCGGGCTAAAACCTTGCTTGAAGTCATCGTAAGCGTACGCAGGATCCCAGGAAAGTTCCGGGGCGCCGGCAGCCTTATAGACGTCCAACCGGAAGCACTCCGCGCGCGCATCATCGGCCTCTTTCTGAGCCGCTTGCGCATCAGTCGCCGCTTGTTCGTTGGCATCGTGGGCCGTTTCAACATCAGAAAGCAACTGGTCCTCATCGGCAGGAAAGCCCGTCAACTCGACCTGGCCTTTAAACGGGAACGGTATCGCTACGCCAGCATAACTCCCACCGGAAAAGGACTTGATGCTGCCCGCCGACTGCTGGATCGCTACGCCACTGCGCGCCATCACCAGATAGGGCGCCGCCTCGTTTAAGGCCTGAGCCACCTTATAGATATCTTGGGCAAACTCTTTGCGTTTCTCGCAGTAGCGCCGATCAAGATCAACCGCTTTCTCAAAGAACTCCGCGCCCGAGCCTTCAGTTACAACTGTTACCACCCCCGCAACAACCACGACACAATGCAACAGCAGGCCGAACAAATTGGCCGTCAGAAGCAAGGCGTCGAGGATTTGGATGGTCTGCATGACTTTGCTCTCGGTGTCCGCCGCAGCCAGCGCGCCGCTGTCTGCCAGCATCTGGATATCTTCTGATGAAGAGTTCGTCCAGTACCATTGCAGGCTGCCAGCAACTAATACCAGCGACAACACAATCGCAAGAACGACTGCCAGGCTGGTTGAACCGCGCTCATTTTTAAACCAGGTTAAACGAGGCATCATGCTACGAGCTCTCCCCTCATCAGGGGACCTGCCCTAAAGGCGGATACTCATAGTCGGCGTCCTGATCCGCACCGACCAGCGCGCCGACACTGTGCGCTTCAGCAGAAACCTCCACCGTGCCGTCACGTCGGGCGCCAATCAAAAGTCCCAGGAGTGGTAGCGCCTTCTGGTCAAGCGATAGGCGCACACTAACCTTTGCCGCATGGGCATCCCCCGTCGTTTCCACACGCAACGAACCCGGGATCTGAAACGCCGACCCACGAGGAAGCCCCGCTACCTTACCTTCCGCATAAGTCTGCAGCAGACGCTCAGACAGCGAGGCGCCTCCTCCGGAACTCGATGCCGCGCCGTCGGTTGCCACCACCCGGCACAGGCTTGCGGCAGCGGCGCCCAGCACCATCTTCGTATAGAGCGTCACGATCGGCTGAAATAAGATCAACGCCAACATGCAAAGCGTCACGATAGCAATAGGCGCTTCGGTTAATGCCTGGCCGCGCTCAGAATGAATCACTCGCGCAACAGAGATGATGCGAGTCACAATTTCAGTGCATGAGGACATCGGCCGCCCCTTGCAAACCGCCCGCGGCGGGCGAACCCAACGTATAGGGAGCCCCCTGTAAAGTACGCGATACCGGGCGGCCATCCGCGCTCCCGCTGCGGTAATACTGGACGAGGCCACCCAACGCGAGCACCACGACAAGCACCAACGTTAACGCCACCACATATTCTGTCGCTGCTTGCCCGCTTTCAGAGACGGCGTGAGCAAAGTGCGGGTCGTGCGGATCGGGTCCCCGATCTGGCGCGCCGCAACACATGCAGCTCATGACAAGTCTCCCAACTGACTGGTCACACTCTGCCACACCGCCGCCAGTTTGTCGTGAAAGGCAACGGCCAGGATGATGGCGGCGACCACGATAACCGCAAGAATGATGACGTACTCAGCAACCCCTTGCCCGCTTTCATCGCGCAACGCGGGGCACGGCCGTGGTCGCGGTCCCTCTCTCCGCAGAATTCGCAACGCAGTATATCCGAAACCCTGCAGATAGTGGCCAGCATGCTTCATGACGGCCCCTGCCGTTGCTCTTCTCCCTTTTCCCGTAAGTTCCATGATGAGCTCCTTTCTCAATATCGTTTCTTGTTGCCCGTTTCCTGTCCTTCATTCGGCGACCTCAGTCGCCTTGTTCCTCACTAAAGATGCAGGCCCGCAACCATCTGCAAGAGCACCGGCCCCATCAATAAGATCAATACAGCTGGCAGCACACACAATCCCAAAGGCACTAACAGTTTGACGGGCGCGCGTGCAATACGTTCTTCAAGCTTCAGCTTCTGATAGCGGCGCAGCTCAAAGTTGAGCGTTCCGAAGGTCTGCAACAGGGGCGCTCCCAGATCGAGCGCTTCGCTGACCACCGCCACAAACCGGATGACTGCATCATCAGAGATTCGGTCAGCGAGCTGGCGCAAGGCCTGGCGACGACTACAGAGGCCCAGCTGGTATTGATGCTGCATCTGTCCCAACTCGCCCGCAAGCACCGTATCAAAACGCTCGACATAGGAGCCCAGCGCCGCATCAAATGAGAGCCCCGCCTGCAACCCAAGCATCAGGATGTCGATCATATCCGGCAGTTCACGCGCGCAACGTTCACCCTGGCGCTGGCTACGACGCGCCTCGCGCCAGGTAAATACCCGCGGCGCCAAACAGCGCAACAGGACCACAACCTCCTGTCTTGCTGACTGTAAGGCACGGCGCACGGGCGTGACAGCAACCTCGCTCAAACCAAGCTCACGCGCACGAGCAGCGTTCAGGAACTAGCCTGGCCACAAACCGTCCAGCAAGATCCGCACGAGCATTCCCACGCTCACTGCCCCGGTGATTACCACAATCGGCATCAGGATCATCAACACCACATCAGAGCTCAATGTTAACCACCCTCCGCACCGCCAAAAACCCGATGCCCAGAAGCGCACAGGCCAGCGCCGCCAACGCGAGACCCAGGCCCGAAGACAGAAACGATCCGATATAATCCGGTAGCGCGAGAGCCATCACAGCAACCAGCGCCAAGGGGATCACGGCCACCAAACGCACCGACATCCGGCCTTGAGCCGTCTGCGCACGTAGTGACCGCAGCATTTGCAGGGACTGCCGCTGCAGGCCGGCGCTACGCTCCAGCAGCTCCGCAATGTTTCCGCCCGTACGATGCTGGAGCTCCAGGGCCAGAGCGACCATGCGTAGCTCGGGCAGCGGCACTTTCGCCTGAAACCGCTCCAGACCCTCACCGACGCTATAACCCAGAGACAAATCCACGCTTAACGCATGCAACAGATCAGACAGGGCGCCATCACGCTGATCCTCAACACGCAGGATTGCCTGGGATAGAGAGAGCCCCGCGCGCAAAGTCTGAGCTAATTGATCGAGAAACTCGGGCAAAGCCGCGCGCATCCGCTCGATCTCAGCCGGACGACGCAGGCGCTCCACCGCAGAAACCAAAACACCAGAGAACAGAGACTTCCAAAACGGCGGAGCAGATCCGGTTATCGCGCGCTCCACCTGACGGATCCGACGCAGTTGCTCAAGTCGTTCGACACCCGCGCGGCCGGCCAGATAGGCTGCTAAGACCGTAGTTGTCAACAAAGCCCCCAGCAAAAGCAGGTCAATCATCGCGTCGCCTTCCTTCACCATTGTCAACAGGGCTCTGCGGCGCACTGGCGACAATCACCTCTGGGGTGTTTGTCACGCGCGAGTCCGAGTCTGAGCTTGTTGCTAAATCATTCCAGGTATTCAGCGCCGCTTCATCCGCGATCCCGCGCGCTAGAACCTGCTCGAAAAACTGCGGCTGCGCATCAACAACCCAGCTTCCTCGCGGACGCCCATCCGTCGCCACGCCCGTCTGCTGGAAATGCACGAGACGGCGCAGGCAGACTTCGCCGCCCTCAAAACTCCCGACTTCGCACACCTCAAGCACCTGACGCCGCCCGCCCGCGAGCCGCCCCAGATGTACGATCAGGTCAAGCGCCGCGGCAATCTGTGCCTGAACAGCCGCCAGAGGCAGTTGCGACCCGTAGTTAACCATCGTGACTAAACGTGAAATCACTTCGCGCGGCGTGTTCGCGTGCAACGTAGTCAGCGAGCCATCATGACCTGTCGTCATGGCCTGCAGCATCTCAAGCGCCTCGTCACCACGGACCTCACCGACAATAATGCGGTCGGGCCGCATGCGTAGGCTGTTGATAACAAGGTCGCGAATCGTAATTGCGCCCGCGCCTTCAAGATTGGCCGGGCGCGCTTCAAGGCGCACGACATGGGGATGATGGCTGAAGCTCAGTTCCGCGTTATCTTCGATCGTGATAATGCGTTCGCCTGAAGGGACAACCAGCGACAGAGCGTTAAGAAAGGTCGTCTTACCACTGCTCGTCCCCCCGCTGACCGCAATGTTGCAGCGCGACAGGACGGCCCACTGCAGCAACGGGATCAAGAACGACGGCAGCGACCCATCTTCAGTAAGCTCTTCAAGCGTATAGATGCGCTCACGGAACTTGCGAATTGTCAACGTCGGGCCATCAAGGACCAAAGGAGGAATGACGGCGTGAACGCGATGGCCAGCGGGCAGACGCCCGTTAACCAGCGGGTTTTGTTCGTCGATTCGCCGCCCCAACGGCGCGATGATGCGCTCGATCACCGCACGAACCTGCTCGTCATTATCAAAGCGCACCTGGGCGCGATAAAGCTTACCCTCGCGCTCAAAAAAGACCCGCTCCGACCCGTTGACCATGATCTCGGTCACAGTAGGGTCACGCAGCAATGAATCGAGCGGTCCCAGTCCCATCAGTTCCGCAAGAATCTCATCAATGAGTTCTTCCCGATTGGCGCCCGCCATCCCATATTCAGCGCGTGCGTTGATTGCGCGCCGAAGTCGATCAGCCAGCTCCTTGCGCGCCAGGTCCCCATCACGCTCGATGAGAGCCGCGACCTGGGAAGGTGCAAGCTCCTCATAGAGTTGTGCTTTCAGTGTGCGGCGTAAGCGTTGTAAAGACGAAACGTCGGAAGTAAGCTGATTGCTCTGTCGCGTCAAGCTGGTCATCGCTGTATCCGGCCTTTCGCCTCGCGGCGCAAAGCGCCGCGCATGTGCGGCAACGAGTTAAGATCAAGGCCGGTCGCCAGCGCAATGTCATCTAAGATCAGAGCAACCTGCGCGGTAAAAGAGCTCCGCCCCTTCTGGATAAGCGCGTTGAAGTCTCCCGCATCCAGGCTCTGCGACAACTTAAGCCCGCCCTCATCAATACTGCGTAAAGGCGCTCCCTCAAGTATTGCGCTTATCTCAGTGATCGCAGGATGATACCCGCCGCCCGAATGAGCGCGGTTGACAACAGAGAGCAAACGGGCAGGCGGTATGCCCAACCGGGCACAAAGCCCCCGAAGCCGCCGCGTTACGCTGGCGCCAGCCAACGTCTGATCGAGCAGGCAGATCGCGACGTCGGACACATCGAGTAGCTCTGCATGAAGCAAGGCCTGAAACGCGCCTGTATTGACAACCACGAGTTCATGTTCCGCGGCGATTGCGGTAAGCAGTTGACGCGCCCGACCAACAATACCTTCCGCCTGCTCAGGCGCAGAAGAAGAGGCATACAGGCTCACACCCGCTGTAACCGGGACACTGAAGCTCCGGCTCCGACAGCTCCCCTGCGCCAAAGCTGCAGCCAAGTCAACCAACGTGTAATCAGGGGATGCGCTCAACAAAAATCCCAGGTCCCCGAACTGCACATCGAAATCCACAAGCGCCACATCCATATCGGCTTGCGCCGCCAGCATCGCCAGCATCGCAGCCAGGGTTGACTTTCCTGCTCCGCCCCGAGCGCCGAACACCACCACGATTGTCCCGGACTGTACTGCGATATCAGCCCCACTCTCTGGCCCACTGCGCGCAGCGCTGGCCTGCGTCACATGCGCAAGCCGTCGCAAAACCTCAGCCAGATCGACCTCTGTCACGCCGGTCGGCAAGGTTGCGCGGGCGCCCGCCAACATCGCGCGTGAGACCAGTTCCGGGCTGGGGTCGTCAGCCATCAGAATACTTGAGATCTTCGGATGTTCCCGACGCAGCGCATCAATCAGGTTCAAAGGCGCCAGGTCAGAGACGGTGGCGTCGACCAGCACCACGCACGAATCACCCTGCTCCTGATACGTCAAAGCCTTCAAGCATTCCTCGCCCGTCGCGAAGGTCTGCACCACCCGCGCCAACGCATCCTGGGCCGTGCGGCTCAGATCCAACGGACAAAGCGGATTCGAGCTGACCAATGCCAGGGTATCCAGCATCAACGCACGCTCCCGTTCTGCAGCACCAACCACAGCTTGCCCGCCTGGGCAGCCGAGATGACCTGGGCAGCCTGCGGCGTCGGTACCGCCAGCGTGACCCAACTGATATCTGACACGCCCCCCGCCCCGAAAAGCCCCGCGCTTGCTGAGGAAGACTCGGTTTTCGTATCACGCACTGAGGTACTCGATGACAAAACCTCAATATTCGTTGCAAGCGGAGCAACCACGCCGTTGACGCCTGCCCCCATCAGCGTGACCCGCGTGCCGTCGGCAACCTCCCCACCCAGCGCGTGCACCGCGTCAGTTGAGATCGTGACCGCGCTCAGCCCTTTTTGCAGCGTATCCAAGCGCTTCGCTGCCTGCAGCACTCGCTTGCGCACAAGCGGCTCGCCTTGAGCGACCCAAGCCGTCGTACGCTTGCCAAGCACCGTTGCGCGGTCACGTGCCAGAACTGCCCCTTGCGGGAGCAACGTCACCGGCCACGATTTGGTTTGCAGGAGTCCGCTGCTCAGCACCGTTCCTGTCATGAGGTCCTGGTGCGCTACTACTATTTGCACCGTTGGCCCGCCATAGCGCGCCAGAAGCGCGCGCTGATTGCGCTCAGCCGCCGTCGCGTTACGCTGCAGGAACAACCCTAACAACACGACCGCAATAATAGCGCAAGCCAGAGCTATCACCATCCGCTGACGATTCGACATACAAGCTTCCTTCCTTTGAACCATTGCAGCCTTCACCGTATCAGGAAGCGCTTACCATCCTCTTACCACCTTCTTACACCCGTGATAAACGAACGAGTGGTGTAGCATAGAGCACAAGGTCAGAGGCTCAAGAATAAAGATATGGAGAGATCATGCAGAAAGTTTTCCACCGGAAGTTTTCCACAGAATTGGGAGTAATTGAACTGGCTGCAACAAAGGATGTGCTGGTCGGCCTGGAGTTCATCAAAGATAAAGAAACTACCCCACACACATCGGGATCCACCACCAGCCAGCCTGCCATTCTTGACCTTGCCGAGCGTGAAATTCGTGAGTACCTGGCTGGTGCGCGTCAGACCTTCACCGTGCCTCTCGACCTGGGCGAAGGGACAGCATTTCAACAGGACGTGTGGCATGGGCTACAAGAGATACCCTATGGCGAGACACTCAGCTATAGCGAGCTAGCGCAACTTGTAGGGCGGCCGCGTGCCCCTCGCGCAGTCGGTAACGCCAACCACCATAACCCGATCAGCATCATTGTACCCTGCCACCGTGTCATTGCAGCCGATGGTTCACTCGGCGGTTATGGCGGGGGGCTCTGGCGCAAGCAGACGCTACTCGACTTGGAGCAAAAGTATCGCTAGGCAGGAGGATTGGTCGGCGGAGCTGGTGGCTGTGGAGGAGTCGGAGAAATCGGCGGCTGGGACTGGGGGGTCGCAGAAGCTGCGATCGCGAACGCCATCGTAGGCGGCAGCCCTTCAACGGAGTGCTCCCTGCGCAGATCATAGTAGAACTGCACGCGGGTCAGCTCCATATAGGGCAAAAGATAGAAGCCCAGCAGATTAAGGCTGGCAAAAGCGCTTATCAACGACCCCAGCATCAACCAAAAAATGAAACTGAGGTCCAGGAAAAACAGTCGGGCCTTGTAGCCACGCATCAGCTTTCCAGATAACCGCAACGCCTCATTAACGCCCATCTCAGGGTCCTCCAGCATCAGATAGACAGCCTGACGATAGCGATAGGCAGCTATGATCCCTGGGATGACGAACAAAAAGGTCCAGAGGGTTATCCGAATATACATCCAGAGATAAAGCACGAGCCAACGGCCGAAGCGCTTCAGCGGCGTGAAGAAGTCCTTGAACTTCGGCTCACCTCCTGCGCTGGCCATCAAAGACACATGGCTCATACCTACCTGCAGAACCATGACGCCAATGAGGAGAAGCTCGGAGAGCAGAAGCACATAGGTAGAAGTCTGCGTATTCTTTTGCCCGCCATAGATATTCAGCCACTCACTCGTCAACTGATTGAGATTCTGCGTACTGGCAGAAGCGCCTTGCGCCATCACATGAGACGTTTTGGTCAGCAAATTCTGCATTTGCTGAGCAGAGGGCGCCTTGCCAAAATAGGTCGGAAGAGTCGCGATAAACGCCACCGCGACCAACAAAGCTGCTGCGGCAAGAAACGTCCCGTTGCAGCGCCCAAAATCCCGCTTCGCCACTCGTTTCATCTCTGCATTAGTTCTCATCGCCGCTCCTTCTGCTGGCTCGTGAGTAGGAAAGGGGGACCATGAACGGTCCCCCTTTCACTGGGTATCATCATCTGTAATAAAACGCAACCTTCATCAAGACTGTGCGGGCGGCGCCGGTGGTACGGGCGGCACAGGTGACTGTGGCGCCGAGGATACAGGTGGTACAGGTTGCGGCGTCCACTGTGGCTCAGAAGGCGCAGGCGCTGGAGGCATTGGTTGCTGCCCCGGCTGTGGCGCCACGGGTTGCGGCGCAATCGGCGGCATTGGCGTTACCGGTTGCTGCGGCGCTGCGGCCGCAAAGGCCATCGTAGGCGGCAGTCCCTCGACGGGATGCTCCCGGCGCAGGTCGTAGTAGAACTGAACCTTGGTCAGCTCCGTGTAGGGCCTTACGTACAGCCCCGCCAAGCCGAAGGTAATACCCGTCAGAAGGGACCAAAGGATGAAGCTGAGATCCAGGACGAAAAGCTGCCCTTTGTACCCGCGCATCAGCTCGCCAGATTTTCTAAATGACTCATTGATCCTCATGTTGGGATCCTCAAGCATCAGATAGGTCGCCGCGCCGTAACGGTAAGCAGCGATGATCCCCGGGACGATAAAGAGGAGCGACCATGCAATTATCCGCAGCCCCATCATCAAGCTGAAACCCAGCCACCGACCAAAACGCTTAAACGGCGTGAAGAAATCACCGAACTTCGGGACTCCTCCCGCGCTGGCTATCAGAGCAATATGACTGAAGCCTACCGTAAGGATC
>Ga0123357_10004531_pt1 | contig 16344 bp, 13 predicted proteins | sample TergutEmb28metaG_FD_89873 | JGI IMG/M metagenome (GOLD analysis project Ga0123357, IMG submission 89873) | Embiratermes neotenicus P4 segment gut microbial communities from Petit-Saut dam, French Guiana - Emb289 P4 | ecosystem: Host-associated > Arthropoda: Insects > Digestive system > Gut ... | reverse complement strand
TGCCTGAGTCGGTGAAATAGATGTTGGTCTTACCATTACAGATAGTGATCCATTCGCTGTTATTCCAAAATTCCACACAGCCGATATCTGTATTGTAAATTAAAAGCCCTTGAGCCTCCGTAGGATTAACGGTAAGGTCAAGGGCGTCGCGCTGCAGAGTGTTCAGTTGAGGCAGCCGAAGTCCGCCTTTCAGTTTTGCCGACGTCAGTTCCAATACTGAAAATGATTGAGGAGAGTTTTGGTCTCCAACGGTTACTTGCGCCTTGAGGGGCGTGGTTAAAAATGCAATTACCAATATTATAATTGACAATTGACAATTGACAGTTGAAAGTTTATAATTCATAATTCATTATTTTTGATTCATAATTTTTATTATATTATTGAATGTTATCTTTTTAGAAAAGTTTGACTTGATTGATAATCTATCGTCATATCATTAATGAATATCGAACGCAGCATACTTTCCATTTCATCGCGAACGTGCTTAAATTCGTTATGCAGGGGACAAGGCTCGTCCCTCACGCAGCCATTCAAGCCTAAGGCGCAGTGAGTATAAACTCCGTCGCCGTCGATAGCCGAAACGATTTCTACTAATTTCATTTGGGAAAGAGATTCTTCAGGAATATAAAAACCGCCAGAAGGACCTTTGGAGGAAGCTATTATTTTATGTTTAACCAGCGTTTGCAGAATCTTTCCGGTAAACGCTTCCGGAGAATCAATCTGACGAGCGATTGCTTTAATGCCCGTCTTTCTGCCATTTCGTGATTCTTCTGCTATAAAAATCGTGGCTCGTATGCCGTATTCACAAGTTTTTGAAAACATAATACTCGATTTTATATTAATTGACGGGACAAAGATATATATAATTTTCATAAAAGACAAATATATCTTCTATTTTTTTTAATATTGATTTTTATAGGGAAAAACGTAAAAAGGGTTTCAGAAATTGTTACTCGCTATACATCCGGTCGATAATGTCTTTATATTTTTCGGCGATAAATAATCTTTTCATTTTCAATGTATTGGTTAATTCTCCGGTATTAATTGAAAACGGTTCGGGTAAAAGAGTAAACCGTTTGACTTGCTCATAATTGGCAAATTCATTTTGCATTGCCCCAATATGCGTCTTAAATAATTCAATAATAGTTTGATTATGGCATAAATCCTGAACATTTTCAAACCGTATTCCCTTTTCGGAAGCATATTTTTTCAACTCGTCAAATTCGGGAATAATCAGAGCGGAGACATATTTTCTTTGATCGCCGATAATAATTGCGCTATCAATATATTTATCATCCATCAGGCGTCCTTCCAATTGCTGGGGAGCAATGTATTTCCCATTGGAAGTTTTGTATAAGTCTTTGATTCTTTCAGTTATAAAAATACCGTTTTTTTCGGTCAAGCTTCCCGCGTCTCCTGTTCTGAACCATCCGTCTTTGGTGAATGCAGCGGCTGTTTCTTTTGGTTTTTTATAATATTCGCTCATGACCGTTTTTCCCTTCACCTGAATTTCATTGTTTTCACCGATTCTGACTTCTATTCCGGGTAGAACCGTACCTACCGTTCCCAATTCAAAATCGACCGGAGGAAAAAATCCGACAGTAGCCGTTGTTTCGGTTAATCCGTAACCCATCACCAAAGGAATATCCACCGAACGAAGAAATGTAACAATCATTTCGGAAAGCATTGCTCCCGCACAGGGAAAAATTACGCCATTTTCAATGCCAAGCACTTTTTTTAGCTTGGAATAAACTACTTTTGAATAGAAACTGTACTTCCATTTCAAAAACACGGATGGTTTTTTACCTTTATTGATACAGTCAAGATTATATTTTTTTCCTATATTTATTGCATCGTGAAAAATAGCTCTCATAAAGAAGTTTGAGCTTTCAATTTTTTCCTTTACGCCGGCATATACTTTTTCCCAAAAACGCGGAACGCTGCACATCGCTTCCGGTTTGATTTCTTTAATTGAAGTAGTTATTTCTTTCGGATCAAGATTAACAGCCACCCTGCATCCCCGGTGCAAGCAATAAATCGACCATGCCTTTTCAAAAATATGAGCCAATGGCAGAAAACTGATGGATAGAAACCGCTGAGGAAGATAAGACATACTCAAATCGTGGAATTTAAAAGTTTCTATATAATTGCTGTGAGTTAAGACTGCGCCTTTAGGTTCTCCCGTTGTTCCTGAAGTATAAATAATATGGGCGATATCGTCGCTTTGCACTTCCTTCATCCGCCGTTCCACTGCAATCATGTCTTGAGACGAACGATTTTTCGGCGAACTGAAATAGTCAAAATAGATGGAAGTTTTATCCATCGGGGCTTTGACGACAGTATTGTCGAAGATTACGATTTGTTTTAGCGAATTGCTGCTTTGAAACGCTTGCCATGCATTATCGTATTGTTGCTGTTCGCCTACAAACAATAATTGAATTTCGGCTTCTTCAATCATGTAGGTAATTTGCGGTATCGAAGCCGTTGCATACATGGGAACAACAGCCGCCCTGTTAGCGAAAGCTCCAAAATCGACATAGAAGCATTCCGCCATGTTTTGAGAATAAACGCCGACATTTGACCGGGTTTTAACGCCCGAATGACACATGGAACGGGCGACAGCGGTAATTTTTTTTGAAAAATCTTCCCATGAAACAGAAGACCAAATGCCGGTTTCTTTATTGCGTATTTTCAACGCTTCCTGATCTCCCAACTGCAACGCTTGTTGGTGAACTAATTGTGATAAATGATTATATTCCATTTTAATATTCAAAAACAGCCACAAATATACGATTTTTATTCTAACTTTGCATGAAAGTTTATTATAATATGAATATTGATGTTTTTTTTTGTGATGCGGTCGATTTGCTAAAGCGGTTTATTTCCATACCTTCCGTCAGTGGAGAAGAAAATCTGTTGGCTGATTTTTTGGAGGTTATGCTGAAAGAAAAGAAATGCCATCCACGGCGGAAAGGGAATAATGTTTGGCTGATGTCGCCCGAATGGAACGACAAAAAACCTGTCGTTCTTCTTAATTCGCATATCGACACGGTAAAACCGGTTGCCGGTTGGACAAAAGATCCTTTTTCCCCGTTTGAAACGAATGGAAAACTTTTTGGTTTGGGCAGCAACGACGCAGGCGCTTCTGTGGTTTCTCTGCTCCAAGCCTTTATGATTTTAACGCAAACGCAACAGGAAAATAATTTTATTTTTTTAGCTTCTTGCGAAGAAGAAATATCGGGGAAAAATGGCATTGAATCCGTTTTGCCCGAATTGCCGCCGGTCGATTTAGGAGTGGTCGGAGAGCCAACCTCCATGCAACCGGCGATTGCCGAAAAAGGATTGATGGTGTTGGATGGAATCGTTTATGGAAAATCGGGACACGCCGCCCGTGAAGAAGGAGAAAATGCCATTTACAAAGCGATTCCTGTGATTGAGTGGTTTCAAAATCAGCATTTTCAGGAAGTAAGCCCTTTATTGGGTTCCGTGAAAATGACCGTAACCGGCATACAGGCAGGGACGCAACATAACGTAATCCCCGACCTGTGTAAGTTTACGGTTGACGTTCGAACAAATGAGCTATATACAAATGAAGCGCTTTTTAAAACAATAGCCGCTGCTTGCGGAGCTGAAGTGAAAGCCCGTTCTTTCCGGCTAAATTCATCACGGATAGCGCCTGAACATCCTTTGGTGCAGCGGGCGATCGGTTTAGGCATGACGCCGTTCGGCTCCCCTACCCTGTCGGATCAGTCGCTGATGACTTTCCCTTCCTTAAAAATCGGACCCGGAAATTCAGCCCGTTCCCACACCGCAGACGAGTTTATTTTCTTATCTGAAATCGCCGGTGCAATCGCTAAATATATAGCATTGTTAAGCAATCTGAAAATACGCTAAATGAATTTTTTAACATTTCCACAAAATAATTTAACACTTTAGCCGTTTTGTTAAAAACATTTATTTTTATCACTTTCATTTTTTGTATTTTTTTTGATAAATGTTAAACAAAAAAATTGTTACTTTGTTTCTTCAAATATTAAGGTATAACAACAGATGAGAAAATCAACTATTGGGTTACTTGTAAGTTTTATGATTATTGCTTTTGTAGGATTATTATACCTGCAAGTAAACTACATTCGCGAAATTGTGTCAAGTCAAGACGTACAATTTGAAGAAGCGGTGAAAAGAAGTTTATATCAGGTATCGCATAGCTTGGAATTAGACGAAACTTCCCAATTATTGAAGGACCAACTATTAAAATGGGGAAAAAAATCAACAAGCAAAACGAATCAGCCAATTGATAATATTTTAACGAAAGGACAACAACAGTTGAGGTTTCAAAATTCAGAAAAATGGACGACTCAAATGGACGTTAGCGTAACGGACGATATTATTCAATCCAACAATATTCGCGGAACGGGGAAAAGCAGCATAAATTCCCAATCGCAGTCTATTCAGGAATCATTGTATGAACGATACAATAACAGCGAAAATCTACTGAGCGAAGTTATCCGCCAACTGATGAAAGCGGATGAGAAACCGATAGAAGAACGGATAAATTTTAAACAATTAAAAACATACATCGAAATGGAGCTGGCAAACAACAATATAGCTTTGCCTTTTCAATACGAGATAATTAATAATAACCGCTTTGAAAATGTCGTATATAAGAGTCCGGATCTTGTTGATATTGTCAATTCAAAAAGAATTTTCTCACAAATTTTATTTCCTAACGATCCTGCTTCAAAGTTATATACCTTGCAAGTTGTTTTTCCTACAAGAAACAGATTTGGATTAAATTCCATTAAATTTATTGTTCCATCAACTGCTTTTTCATTGCTGTTGCTGGTAGTTTTTACGACAACACTTTATATTATATTAAAACAAAAGCATTTATCGGAAATGAAAACCGACTTTGTCAGCAATATGACTCATGAACTAAAAACGCCAGTCGCCGGTATTTCCATTGCCGGTCAGATGTTGAGCGACGAGAACTTGATTTCAACGCTGGAACAAACCGGTTCATTGAGTAAATCGCCATCATTCAACAAAATAACGCGAACAATCGCAGACGAAACCAAACGTCTGCAATTTCTGATTGATAAAGTCCTGCAAATGTCGTTGATGGAAGACGGACGCTCAATGCTGAAAATAAAAGAATTAGACGCTAATGACTTGCTGTTTAAAGTAGCGCAAATTTTTGACATACAGGTAGAAAAATGCGGCGGAACGCTCGAATTGGAGTTAGAAGCCACAGAATCGATGATTTATGTAGATGAAATGCACTTTACCAACGTGCTTTTCAATCTGATGGAAAATGCGGTGAAATATCGCAAGCAGGACATACCCCTGCAGTTAGTCGCCCGCACGGAAAATGTGGACGACAAGATATTGATCAGCATTCGTGATAATGGACCCGGTATTAAAAAGGAAAATCTGAAAAAGATTTTCGAACGTTTTTATCGAGTACATACGGGAAATGTACATGACGTAAAAGGATTTGGTTTAGGCTTGGCTTATGTGAAAAAAATTGTAGAAGAACTCAATGGAACTATCAAAGCCGAAAGTGAATTAAATTCCGGAACGAAATTCATCATCAAATTTCCGTATGTTCAATAATAGAGAATAAGAGAATATTATTTTTAAAGTAAACAAATTTTTGTGATTATGGAAGAAAAAGTAAAAATCTTCATGTGTGAAGACGAAGAAAATTTAGGGATGCTCTTAAGAGAATACCTTCAAGCCAAAGGATTTGACGCTGATCTGTTTCCGAACGGAGAAGTAGGAGCAAAGGCTTTCCCCGAAAAGAAATACGATGTTTGTCTCCTTGATGTAATGATGCCTAAAAAAGACGGTTATTCTTTAGCTCAGGACATTCGCGCTATCAACGCCGAAATTCCTATCATCTTTTTAACGGCTAAGAACATAAAAGAAGACATACTGGAAGGTTTTAAGGTTGGCGCTGACGACTACATGACAAAACCGTTCAGCATGGAAGAACTTGTGATGCGTATCGAAGCTATCATGCGAAGGATAAAGGGAAGAAAAAAAGAAGTTCCCCTGTATCATATTGGTAAATATATATTTGATACGCAGAAACAAATATTGAGCGATGGGAAGGAAGCTACCAAGTTGACAACCAAAGAAAGCGATTTGCTGGCTAATTTGTGCATCAATATGAATGAAATTTTAGACAGAGAATTTGCAGTTAATACAATTTGGAAACCTCATCCTGATTTTTATCAATTTGCCGCTCGCAGTATGGACGTATATATTACCAAACTCCGGAAATTATTGAAAGACGACCCGCGTGTGGAAATAATGAATATTCATGGAAAAGGTTACAAACTGATAGCTCCGGTCGAACCCAAAGAAAATCTGTGAACAATTCATATTTGAAAAAAATTTTCCGGGCAGGAATAATTGGTATGATTTTCCTGCTCGGAGAAGTTTTAGTCGCCGCTCAAAACGGAAAAGACTCGCTTTCGCTGGCTTTTGAATATATTAAGCAAAACCGGCTGGATTCCGCTGAAATTGCATTGATAGCCGTTTTAAAGAGCGCTCCGGATAATCCGGTAAATCCGTTCCTGTTAAACAATTTGGGAACGGTACAACGCAGAATGGGAAAGTTCGAAGAGGCTATTCTGTCTTATACGGCAGCATTAGGTACATTTCCAACGCAGCCCGTTTTTCTCGAAGCGCGCGCTTCCCTCTTCGCCGAAATGGGGCAACCGCAGAATGCAATTATTGACTACACCTCGTTGCTGAAAGAAAGACCTAACGATCAGGAAGCGCTGTATCAGCGCGGTTTATTGTATTTACAAATTAAAAATACGGATTTAGCCGAAGCTGATTTCAAAAAAATGCTCGATTTAAATCCCAACAGTTTGTACGCTCGCCGCGGATTTGCTTCCGTAGCCAAATTCAGAGGTGATTACGAAGATGCTGAAAAAATATATAACTACCTTTTAGACAAAGAACCGCAAGATTTCAACCTCTACGCCGGCAGAGCCGAATTATACCTTTTAATGTCAAGACCGGGAAAAGCTTATGACGACATAAATAAAGCAATTAATCTCGCCGGCGAAAAAACGACAAATCCTTATTTATACGTAATCAGATACCGTACAAAACTTTTGCTTCACGAAAAAGAAGGAGCTATCAATGACTTGAAAAAGGCAATATCGCTTGGATATAAAGAAGGAGAGGATGAATTGCCTTTAGGGAAAAAGAATGAAAAATGAAAAATTTTTATGAATTCAACTGCACGCTATTTCAATAAAATAATTTCATAGCGCTTCAAACTTCTTTATAATACTCCTTTTAATTTTTTGCAAATTTGCAATATTTAATATACCTTTGTACAATAATTCTAAAATAAAAAATATAGGAAATACAATTTTAATTTAACATTTAACATATTAGAAAAAGCGTTAGCTTATATTCTGTGTTTCTGAAATTTCCACAATGATAGACAACCAAGAATACGATTAGGTAGCTAAAACCTCAGAATCAGATGAAGTAAAAGTTAAAGTTCCACGCTTTCGCATTTTAAATAACCGCCTGTTTGGAACTTGGGGCAAAAACACTTATAATTTTATGAAAAAAATTTCTTTATTTAATTCAGGCATTCATTGCTTTGAGTTTAGCTCTTGCTGCCGGATGCGGCAAAAATGACGACCCCAGTCCCAGTGGCGGGGAAGAGAATCAACCCAGCGTTGAGAGCCTTGATTTTGTCAGTTTTTCGGATGGAAAAATACCGAATACATGGAAAACTACGGCGTGGGTTATTGATAACACTGTGGGATTTGATGACATCTATTCATTGAAGTCAACAACAAGCGGGGTCGCAGTAATTACGAATAAAACCTGTAATTCAAGTATTAATTTTATTGAATTTTATGTAAGAAGCGGTTTTGTCAATTTTATAATTGACAGCGTACAAATAAAAGAATGTTCATCTACAAATAAATGGACAAAGTATGGTTTCTTTTTAAACGCAGGATTGCATGCAATAAAATGGGAAAGCATTTCTCCAAATGTAAATATAGATGCCATTCGTTTTAGTAAAAATGATGAAAATTTTAACGGTTCGGTTGGAGATAGTTACCAAGGAGGAATTGTCGCTTACATTGATGAAACAGGAAAACATGGGCTAATAGCAGCTTCAGTAGATCAAAGCGCAGGCATTCAATGGTATAATGGCAGTTCCATCATGACAGGCGCTTTCGGCACAGCATTAGGTACAGGAAAAAGCAATACGACAAGGATAGTACAGGCGCAAGGAGAAGGAGGTTATGCGGCAAAACTTTGTGATGATTTAGTTTTGAATGGCTATAGTGATTGGTTTTTGCCAAGTAAAGACGAATTGAACATACTTTATCAGAATAGAAATGCAATAGGTGGATTTAGTAGCGGTTATTATTGGAGTTCTTCTGAGGGCAGTAGCAGTTACGCTTGGCATCAGAACTTCGATGATGGCATTCAGAACATCATCTACCTTAAGAGCTATGCGTATAGAGTTCGGGCTGTCCGTGCTTTTTAATAAAGTGGAAATGAGGTTTATTTAACATTGGACTTCGCTTTATTCAAAAACAATTCGTAATTTTGCATAATGATTTATCCACAAAGTTACGAGCAAAAAACAGGTTTTGATAAAATCAGGGAAATGGTAACTGTCCGTTGCCTGTCGCCCTTGGGTGAGGAAAAAGTCAGGGAAATGGCTTTTTCTTCACAGTATGATTATATCCGTAAGCGCCTGTACCAAACATACGAATTTGTACAAATTATTCAAGAAGATAATAACTTCCCTTCCGACCACTTTTTTGACGTGCGCGATTCGTTGAAAAAAATCCGCATAGAAGGTACTTATCTACTTGAAAAAGAACTGTTCGACATTCGCCGTTCATTGGAAACAATTAATGCTATTGTGCATTTTTTCCGATCGAAAGAAGAGAAGCTCTACCCACACCTTCAAGCTCTAACCGCCAACGTAGCCACTTTTCCTCAACTTGCCAAACAAATCGACAACATCCTTGATAAATTCGGCGACATCAAGGATAACGCTTCTCCGGAATTAAGCGCTATTCGTAAAAAACTGGCGCAGACAGTCGGCAGTATTTCCAAAACATTAAACAGCATTTTACGGACAGCCCAATCGGAAGGCTTGGTGGAAAAAGACGTAACGCCCACGATGCGCGACGGTCGCTTGGTTATCCCAATATCTCCGGCTTTCAAACGCAAACTGAAAGGAATCGTTCACGACGAATCGGCATCCGGCAAAACGGTTTTCATTGAACCCGCCGAAGTCGTGGAAGCCAATAACAAAATCCGCGAGTTGGAAAATGAAGAAAAACGGGAAATTGTCAGGATACTCACAGCCATCACCAATCGAATCCGTCCCGAAATTCCTGAAATCCTGCTGTCTTATCAATTTCTTGCCGAAATAGATTTTATTCGCGCCAAAGCGCTATTTGCGCTGGAGATCGGCGCCATTCTCCCTGTCACCGGTGACAAACCGCAAATCGACTGGATCGGGGCGGTGCATCCCCTACTCTATCTCGCTCATAAAAAGCAGAATAAGCTTGTTGTTCCATTAGATATAGAATTAAATCCGGAAAAAGGAAGATTACTTCTTATTTCGGGACCTAACGCCGGCGGAAAATCAGTCTGTTTGAAAACGGCGGGTTTATTGCAATACATGCTCCAATGCGGAATGTTGATTCCTGTCGGCGAACGCTCAAAAACCGGCATCTTCAAAGATATTTTTCTGGATATAGGAGACGAACAATCCATTGAAAACGATTTGAGTTCCTACAGTTCGCATTTGACCAATATGAAATTTATGGTTAAAAATGCGAATCCGCTATCGTTGATTTTGATTGACGAATTTGGCGGAGGAACCGAACCGCAAATCGGCGGCGCTATTGCTGAAGCTCTGTTGCATCGTTTCAACGAAAAACAAAGTTTTGGAATTATCACTACCCATTATCAGAACTTAAAAACTTTTGCAGAAAATCACGAAGGAGTTGTCAACGGCGCCATGTTATACGACCGGCACGAGATGCAGCCTCTGTTTAAATTATCTATCGGACAACCCGGTTCGTCGTTTGCCGTTGATATTGCCCGGAAAATCGGCTTGCCTGAAGACGTTATTGCCGAAGCATCCGAAAAAGTCGGCAAAGATTATATCGACATGGATAAATACTTGCAGGATATTCTCCGCGATAAACGGTATTGGGAGTCGAAACGTCAAAACATCCGTCAGCAGGAAAAACGCTTGGAAGAGCAAAATGAACGGTATCAGTCGCTTATGGAAAAAATAGAAAGTCAGCGCAAGGAAATCATCGCCCAAGCGAAAACGGATGCCGAACGCATGTTATCGGACGCCAATGCCATTATCGAAAAAACAATACGGGAAATCAAAGAGGCGCAAGCGGAAAAAGAAAAGACAAAAGATGTGCGGAAAACGTTGGACGACTTCAAACAAAACATACAAAGCGGCGAACGGCGAAAGGTGCAAGGTGAAGGGTACAAAACGAAAAGCGAAAAAAATAATAAAAACCATCAACCATCCTTCGCCCTTCCCCCTGTGCCTTTTACCCAAATAGAAACAGGCGACGCCGTCCGCATCAAAGGACAGCAAACTGTCGGTAACGTATTGGAAATCAAAGATAAATCCGTGATTGTTGCTTTTGGCTCTTTAAAGACTTCAACTAAACTGGAGCTTCTGGAAAAAGTCAGTAATAATCAACAGAAAAAGGAAAACCGTTCTTCAACGACTTCCAACAGTCTCAATACGCTCGCCGGAAAGAAACTGCATTTTAAGCCGGAAATAGATATACGGGGGATGCGGGGCGATGAAGCCTTACAAGCTATCATTTATTATGTGGATGACGCGATACAGTGCAGCGCGGGACGAGTGCGCATCCTGCACGGCACAGGCACCGGCGCGTTGCGGCAAATCGTTCGCGATTATCTGAAAACTGTGAATGGCATTAAAAGATTTAACGATGAGCATGTTCAGTTTGGCGGGACAGGGATTACGGTGGTGGAATTGGAATAAAAGGAAAAACATGAGCAAAAGAAATCGACGCAAAAGTTTTAGCAATCATAAGAATAAAAGTAGATTTTCATACTTCTTTATTGGTTTAATAGCCGGCATCGGAATTATTGCCTCTTTATATCAGACTTCAGTCTATTTTTCGACAGATGAGTCGTGTATGAAATGCCATGTGCATCCTCACGCCGAAAGTACATGGAAATTATCCAAGCATTACAACAATTCGAGCGGAACGCGAGTTCATTGTGTGGACTGTCATTTGCCGCCTAAAAATAATACATGGAGTTATTATCCGGCGAAAGTCAAGTTGGGAACGCGCGATCTCTGGTCTTACCTTACCAAAGACAGCGCTGATTATGATTGGAATAAACTGTCGGAAGCAGAAAACGCCATAAAATATATTCCGAATGAATCCTGCAAAGAATGTCACCATAATCTTTTCCCTGAAGGAATAACCGATGATGCTGTCACCGCTCATTTATACTATGAAGAAAACGAAAAGAAATTGAATCTGCAGTGCATCAGTTGCCATTTGGATGCAGGACATTACAATCCCAATTATAAACACGCTAAATTAGAAGTTTCCAAATTAATTGATAACAGGGTGGATACATCCCTGTTCTTCAAGACGGCTACTCCTGTCGCCGAATTTAAGAGCTTTACCGAGCAAATTCCCAAATCGGTCGTGTCTTTTAAAATGATAGCTATTCAGGGAGGCGTCTTCCAAATGGGAAGCCCCGACAGCGAACCTTTCCGGAAACCGGACGAAGTACCGGCGCATGAAGTGACCGTAAGTCCTTTCTTTATGTCTGAAACAGAAGTTACCTGGGATATGTATTGGGCATTCTATTCCAAAACGATGAGCGAAGGAAGAACGCCTCCCGCAAATGTTTTTGCGAACAACAGCCGTCCGGATGTCGATGCGGTTTCCGGTCCAACGCCGCCATTCGGATTTCCCGATCAGGGCTGGGGCGGCGGCGAACGTCCGGCAATAACGATGACGCATTATGCAGCGGAAACCTTTTGTCAATGGTTATCCAAAGTCACCGGTAAAAAATACCGTTTGCCGACGGAAGCCGAATGGGAATATGCGGCGCGCGGAGGAACAGAAACGCCTTATTTCTTTGAAGGCAACCCGAAAGATTTTTCCAATCTGGGCTTTTGGCGCAAATTTTTCAAAGCTTCCACAAAGGATATTTCTTCGTATGTAATTTATGTAAACAACAGTAAAAATCGTACGCAAGAGCCTGATGCAGTCAAAGCTAATCCGTTTGGACTTAAGAATATGCTGGGAAATGTGTGGGAATATTGCGCCGACAAATATGATTCGACCGCTTACGCAAAAGCAGGGGAAAACAGCGTAGATCCATTGGTTACGGAAGGCAAAGAATATGTAGTTCGCGGAGGAAATTATGTATCCGATGCTTCCGACCTGCGTTGTGCAGCACGGAGTTATACACGGAACGACGAATGGCTGAAAACCGATCCGCAACAACCGAAAAGCATTTGGTGGTATTCTGATATTCGCGGGATAGGATTCCGGATTGTGTGCGAAAGGGAAGAAAAGTAAGAATTATAAATTATAAATAACAGGTATTATGGGAAACAAAATTGACAGAAGATCATTTCTTAGAAATTCGGCGCTGGTGGGAAGCGCCTTGAGTACGGCAGGCGTGGGAAGCAGCGCTTTTTTAAGCTCATGCAGCGATAATTCCAAGCCGAAATATGTTCCTTTAAAAGCTTCGGGAACGTATTATATTCCGGAGTTGCCTGATTTGGCTAATGACGGTAAAGAATTGAAAGCCGGTCTTATCGGTTGCGGCGACCGGGGCAGAGGAGCTGCCTATAATTTTTTGAGCGCTGCTAACGGCGTAACAATAGTTGCTTTAGCCGATACGTTCAAAGATAAAGTGGATGATGTTGCCAATTCTCTTCAAAAAGATAAAAACATCACTATTCCCCCTGAAAAACGTTTCGTAGGCTTTGACGCTTATCAAAAATTAATCGACAGCGATGTGGACATAGTCCTTATTGTTACTCCGCCTTATTTCCGTTCCATACATTTTAAATATGCGACAGAGAAAGGCAAACATGCTTTTTTGGAAAAACCGCTTTTCGTAGATGCAAACGGTTACCGTTCAATAATGGCTACCGCTAAACAGGCTGCCGCTAAAAATCTGGCGGTAGTTACCGGCAACCAACGTCATCATCAACGTTGTTATGTAGAGTCTTACAAAAAAATCATGGAAGGATATATCGGCGATATAACCGGAGGCGTGGTCTATTGGAATCAAAATCAGCTTTGGTATAAAACCCGCAAAAAGAATTGGAGCGATTGCGAATGGATGATTCGCGACTGGGTGAACTGGAAATGGTTGTCCGGCGACCACATCGTGGAACAGCACGTACACAATATCGACGTGTTTACGTGGTTCAGCGGTTTGAAACCGGTAAGCGCAGTCGGTTTTGGTTCCAGAGAACGGCGGGTAACAGGCGATCAATTCGATTTTTTCAGCGTGGATTTTACAATGGAAAATGGAATTCATCTACACAGTATGTGCAGGCAAATCGACGGTTGCGATAACAATGTCAGCGAATTTATTCAGGGAACAAAAGGCTCTTGGTCAAGTCTGAACGATGAGTTTGCAATAAAAGATTTAGCAGGCAATGTCATTTGGAAATATGATTTTGAAGCGGAAAAAGCGCAATACAAACAAACAGACCCCTATACTTTGGAACATGTCTGCTGGATCAATCAGATTCGCAGCAATCAAACGAAGGAAATGGCTTCGGGATTAGCTGTCGCCAACATGGCTGCGCTTATGGGACGCGATTCTGCCTATACGGGAAATAAGTATGAATGGGATAGCGCAACTGCTGCCGTTCAGGATTTTACGCCGGCAGACTTGGATTTGAATGGAAAGATGAATATGACCGGTTTTGTTGTACCTGTTCCCGGAAAAGAAAAATAATGTTTTAAATGATGGAATTTAATCGAAGGAATTTCTTAAAAATAACCGCTTCCGGCGCCGCTATTGCTGCATTGGGAAGCGTTCCGGCAGTTTCGTGCACGGCGCAAACCGCGAAAAAGGAACGAAAAGAAAACAATTCTACAGAATTAAAATTGTCTTTTCAGGAAGGAATCCCGCCGGGCGACAACCTCAAAGCCAAATTGGATTTTATGGAAAAGTTAGGCATTGCAGGTTTTGAACCGGGAGGAGAAGGTTTAGCAGGGCGCGTCAATGAAATCAAAGATGCGCTCAAAGGACGGAATATTAAAGTAAGCGCTATCTGCGCAGGATTCAAAGGGTTCATTCTTTCAACCGATGAAGCTGTTCGTAAAACGTTTTTTGATACGATGCGCGAAATTATTGCCGCCGCAGGCGAATTAGGTTCAACAGGCGTTATTATGGTTCCGGCTTTCAACGGACAGAAACCGGTAATGCCGCACACGCAGGAAACCCGCGATTTTCTCTGCGAACAATTGGCAACGTTGGGAAGTTATGCCGTTGAACACGGGACAACGATTATTTTGGAACCTTTGAACCGCAACGAAGCGTTTTATCTGCGTCAGATAGCCGACGCCGCTTCGATTTGCCGAGATGCTAACAATCAGGGCGTTCGTTGCATGGGCGATTTCTGGCATGCGACTCGCGAAGAAACTTCCGACTTTGGCGCATTCATGTCGGCAGGAAGTTATTTGCAACACGTACATATAGCCAGCCGCAAACGCCGCAGTATGCCGGGAGAAGATGGAGACGCCGATAATTATGCAGATGGTTTCAAAGCTTTGAAAGCGCTTAATTACGGGAATTTCGTCAGTTTTGAATGCGGATGCAAGGGCGACAGGGATATTGTTGTGCCGGCGGCGGTGAAGTTGTTGCGGGAGCAGTGGGGGGAGGTAAATTAGTGGTTAATGATTAGTGGTTAGTGATGAAACAAATGTTGGTTCAAAGAATTGGGGGGGATAATCTGAAGGTTGAAGATTTATCGTTGCTGTTTGATAAAGCGGCTGTTCCGTTTCATCGGATTGATACGGTGAGTTGGGAATCTTATACTTACTGTCCGGAAGCGTCGTTTCGGATTGCTCATAATGGAGATGCGATTTTTCTCAATTTCCGGATCAATGAATCGGATATAAAAGCGGTTTGTAATCAGGATAATGGAAAGGTTTGGGAAGATTCCTGCGTAGAATTTTTCATTGCTTTTACAGAAGGTTCTTATTACAATATTGAATGTAATTGTATTGGTAAAATACTGATTGGCAAAGGTTCAGGGAAAGAAGGACGAATTTTGCTTCCGGATGCTTTACTCAAAAAGGTTGATCGCCGGTCAAGTTTGGGTAATTCGCCGGTAGAAAATCGTTCGGGCGATTGGGAAGTTTCGTTGATTATTCCTAAAGAAATCTTTTTCCCTGAAATAACCGAAACATTCAATAACGTGAAAGCGAGAGGCAATTTCTATAAATGCGGCGATTGCTTGCAAACGCCGCATTATTTATCATGGAATCCGATTCTGTGGGATACTCCTAATTTTCATCTCCCTAAATTTTTTGGGGAATTGAGATTTGAATAAAAAACAGGATTTATTTCTTAAAAGACATACAAAACCGCGTAATTCCCTCTGCCGAAGTATTAAATGTAAACTTGCATCCATGATTCAGCAGAACTTCGCGGACAAACATCAAACCTATGCCCTGCCCTTGCGGTTTAGTCGTAAAAAACGGCGTAAAAAGTTTTTCTTTTATTTCCTCGCTGATTCCGGCGCCGGTATCTTCAACAATGAGCTGGGGAGTAGAAAGTTGAGTAATGATACGAACCTCTCCATCGGTCTGAATGGATTCGTAAGCATTCTTTACTAAATTGATCAACGCCTGTTCTATCTGTATGCCGTCGATTTTCAAAATGACCGGAGTATCCGATAAAAGCAAGGTTAATAGAATGTTTCGGCGATTGCATTCCGTATTGCAAAGTGTTTCAACAGAATATACTAATCGATTCAGATCGGTTTTCTGTAAAACCGGAGGCGGAATTTTAACAACATTCGCAAAATTGGTGATAAACCTGCTCAGGTGGATACATCGTTCGTAAGAGGCGTCCACAGCCGGTAAAACATCAGCTAATTCATTGTTTTCATGCAGTTTCAGCGTATCGGAAATAATTGTAAGCGTGGAACCGACCGCAGTCACCGAGTTATTGACTTCGTGAGCCATCATCCGGATAATATTTTCGTATGATTTTTTCTCTATTTCCAGCGCTTCATGCGTTAATTCTTCAATCAGGATA
>Ga0123357_10004530_pt1 | contig 16345 bp, 9 predicted proteins | sample TergutEmb28metaG_FD_89873 | JGI IMG/M metagenome (GOLD analysis project Ga0123357, IMG submission 89873) | Embiratermes neotenicus P4 segment gut microbial communities from Petit-Saut dam, French Guiana - Emb289 P4 | ecosystem: Host-associated > Arthropoda: Insects > Digestive system > Gut ... | reverse complement strand
GGGTGGGGGGGTTGGTTTTATATCATTGAAAGATGGCAGGGAGGGGGGGGGGGTGTCGGATGGAAAGCGGGTGGTGGGTGTCCCGGGGGGCGGGGGGGGGGGGGGGGGGGGGGGGGATTTCTTGACACAGCGAGCTGTAAGGTTCTCACACGGGTGTTGCTGAAGGTTCAGGTCCTATGGCGTGTGATGCTGTTGTTGGGTGCGTAGTTCTCGGCGCATCAGCAGATCATAGTGTCATCATCGTGAGAGGCGTGGGATGATTGCCGTCAAAATTTGGACTCCTTCACACTGAATATGAAGATACTGAGATTCTTCGAAACGTCGGGAGCTCACACTCAACTACACAGCGTCAGATCCTAGAAGAACTGAATCTTGAAAAGCTGACAAGTTTTTATTAACTTAATGGAAAGGACTGTAGTCCGTGCAGTTTGCTAAAATGAATAAAGTGTGGTGTTCGGCCTTAGTTATTCAAATGCACCTTCAACATACAGCATGATCTGCTGTGGGTCGGGGTGTTTCTGTTGTTCACAGACACATTTTAAAGTCTGTATATGAAGCATGTGTGACGCCTGAATTTTAATGTGTATTACTTGAATTATGTCAGACAGTCTAGTAAGATCAGCAAAGGAAGGAACCATTCGGTATCATAGTCTCAGAATTCTTGTGAACGTACAAACATGTCTGACTGTAAATAATTCTACAGTTTGAATTTAGATGTTTGACAGTGCAAGAGGAGAAAATACATGTCATTTGTAATATTTTATAGACGAAGTAAACGTTTCGACCTGCTTCGGTCCAAACTTTTTTCTTTTATTGTACAGTTTGTCATAAAGTATAAATGTTGTACCTGTTAAAACGCAGTCTGGTTACCGTTCTGTTATTTGTGTTTACCATGCTGTATTTACTGGCACGTGTGTTCAGCGAACAAAACAAAAAACGTGGGTTATTTGACGGTCAGATTTGGTAAATGTTTAAACAAAGTACCTAATTTAGTTCTCTGTACTTGGCCAACATTACGTATGGGACTGTTTCAAGTAATCATTATTCTAACCCTGTGTTAGTCCGGGATGAGGGAAGCTGCTCGAGCAGCTTCCCTCATCCCGGACGCATAGCCTGCTGCCCTGCGCCTGACCGCCGACCACCAGCAACGAAGGCATTACACACCATATGCGGCAATAACACGATTTTAGTCTCGAGCTCCTGATGATGGGCATGTAAGTGCCCGAAACATATTGCGCAGATTACAAGCGCAATAAATCATTCAGGGGGGGGGGTCTGGTGCGGTGCGGGGATTGCTGGCTATAGGTGGAACTACTGGACTGCTATTGCTAGAAGCGACAGGCTGTTTCTACTAGTACACCGAGAGTGAAAAACATCAAGCATTTCCAGTAGTGTGTATTCAGCGAATGGACTGTGCGAATGCTTTCTGGGTGGGTAGTACCAACTAGTCATTCACCACGATATTTTTGTGCACGCGCATCTGTCGTGTTCCTAGCAGGGATCATCTCATGGTCTGTGGATAGTAATGAAACAAGTTTATTTTCCGATGTAATCGAAGCTACACACTTCCACGTGACATGTGCCGATCTCTCCGGGAACACTTTCTTTGCAGGGGTTACATTACAACCATTCCACGAGGAATAAAACGTGAGATTTTCACGTTTTTACATCAGTATTGCTGAAGATTGAAGCCTTCTGGGATGTTGTCCCATGTCGAACTGATAAAGTTACCGACGTCTTGAATTATCTTAGTGCTTTCGTGTTCAGGGTCGAGTATCCTAGTAGCTTTGAAACTTTGGTAACTACGTACGTACATGTCTTCGAATGAAAACATTTGGTGGGATGTATAAATATTGAAGTCACTGACATAAAGCTGCGTTTGCGGATGGTTGGTGAAGAATTAATCCCGTGGTGTCGTTTCACTTGTATCTTTCAGGATGTGATTGACGAATATGTCGAACGTATGAAAAGAAGAGGACCGATGTACAAAGCAATTGACCCGACTTATTTGAAGTGGACCCCGTTTGTAGCACCAGCTGCCACTGGGCCCACCTGATACTCGGAGAATTCCGTAGAAGTGTCTCGTGAAGAAGGTAAGAATCAACTGTCTGTGAAGACACTGTGAACTTGTTGCTTGACGGAACGTTGACGCACCTTACAAGTCTGTGATGCGAAAATGTGTGGAAAGACAAGACTTGCGTGAATATATAAAAAAAGTTTCCATTGTGTTAGCGTAACACGGGGCCAAACGGGGTGCTGGCGTAAAATGGGGTACCGACCTTTCTGGCAGTCGAAAGTGCAGTCAACATGCGGTAGTTGCATGAACTGTGTACATCGCGATGCATCTCAGGTACTAGCGGCAGCCATGTTGTGAAACTACAGTCACGCAGAAAATTTTACGATTCTTGTAACTTCAGGACCAGAAACTGAAGGTAGGATACTGTCTATCGCTTTGTGAAATGGAAGTCACCCTAGAAGTAGATGGTATACTTAGGAACGCTCTGATATTAGTTGAAGACATGTGTTTGTTCGGACACTATGCTTCATAACCTCACACGACTATGAACGGGGCTGGATGGGGTTGCTATAATGCATTAGTAACCCTTTATGCCCCATATATCTTTTCTGCTCCCAATACTGCTATGCTTTGATTAGATTATTCAGGAGCGGGAAAGAATTAACACCCGCCAAAGTTGGTCCCTTGAATGTGTGACTAATGTAGCTGAGGCTGTCATTACTTGTTGAGTGGGATATCTAAGAGCGTCTTAAGCAACTGGGTTCCCACAAACGACAATGGAGCGCCGTGTAATAGAGAACAGAATTAACCCCGCTAGCACAGTATCAAAACGGGCAGATATCGATGTGTTCTTCTGAACAAGAAGCAGAATTTGTCAACTATACTAAAAGTATAGAGAAACGGCTCTTCGGTTTCACCACAAGAGAAATAAGATGTTTGGCTTACGAGCTTTGCAAGACAAACGACTTTTCGAACCCATTCAGAAGTAGCAATGAGATGGCGGGGGTTGATTGGCTTTGCGGATTTCTCAACACACACCCAGACATCTGAGAAAGCCAGAGTATACATCTGCCGCCCGTGCAATGGGCTTCAATAGAGTCGCGGTCTCAAAACATTTTCGGTTTGTTGACAAGTGTACTCGATGATCACCGTCTGACGCCGGACAGAATTTATAATGTGGATGAAAGTAACATAACAGTTAACCCCTAAGGGTCAGTCCAAAATTCTGGCATTGAACGGCTGTCGTCCACTTGTTCTTACTTCTGCAGAGAAAGACGAAAAGGTCACAGGAGTAATGTGCTGTTCTGACTTCTGTGCTTATTTTCCCCACAAAAAGAATGCAGCAAGCTTAGCAACTGAATCTACCCCCTGGAGCATGGACTGAAGTTCATGAGACTGGATGGATAACAAGCCTTTATTCTGTACGTGTTCAGAAAGTTCCCACGCTTCTCAGGACCTCAAAAGGAGACATCAGCGCTACTTCTACTGGATGGACGCATGGAAGAAAAGCGAAAAACTATTGAGACTTTCCAAATATTTCAGCGATGAGGTAGATGGCGTTGATGACGCCTAGGGCCTTTACTGTCAAGACTGTTATTCGAAGTCCATCGAAGGCTGGGTCGTCTGCTGTAGATGTCACAATTGGGCCTCCAGATCATGTGCGGGTGTCGACAGCGACGGTGACGAGACCGTCCACGTCGGCTGTCAATGCGTCTCTCTAAGATTCTGAAATAGACTTCTTCTCTGAAATGTTTAATCTTGAGTTCTTGAAAATAGTTTTCCCAGTCCCTTCCTTTACGAAAGTGATCAAAGTTTGTCTTTCATTGCCTTTTTTTCCGCCCGTGTTTTATTTGATGTGAAGTTAAAGGGTCGCACAATACACAGCATGTGCAATGTCAGTGATCTGTGCTAACTTTCATATCCTTAAACGCAAATATTACCTTCCCCCTTTTGCCCCGTGTTACCCTAAGTATTTTAATCAAGCTTGTGACTGTACGTAAACAATGTAACAATATGTATAATGTAAAATTAGGTTTATGAAGGTAAGGAAATGTATGAGACGGTTTTGTTATAAAACTATGTAAAATTGTTGTACAGTAAGAGGATGTGTTTAATTAGCTTCAAAGAATATGAGCTGATATTACTGTGTTGTTTAGTGTGACTGTACATGAACATGTTGGATTGTGGTACAAATGAATGGGGAGATCAGCTTGTGTCAGGTAGTGTACTGACACCGAAGAATCACGTTGATGTCATTCAGGTCATGGTTATTATTATTATTGTTGTTGTTGTTGTTGTTGTTACTGTCACTTTCGTCAAATGTTCTTTGTAAAATCTTCAGCCTTTTGCTCAGTCTTGTTTAAAATTGTATGTGACAAAGATGTAATTCTGTTACTAACCTAACATTGCATCACCAAACATTGGTATGGAAACATGTAGGTATTTCTGTGTAATGTTATGGTTCGTATCAATACTACACATTGCAGTCGTGTATCTCACAACACCTGTAATGTTTGTGTATGCGGTGTTAGAATGATGTTCATTATAACAAAGATTCATCATTTATACAGGATTGTTTCTTTAGTCGATATTGAGGATTAGAAGTGACTTGGTGTGTCCTTTGTAAGCTACAATGATCCCAGCTGTCCCAGAATTTTACAGGATTGTTCAGGACAGGCCAGTATTTTAGGAGATAGTAGTATCGGTCAATGCCAGAAACAGGTTCATTTTTTCCTATTTTTTAATTACACCCAACAAGATGCAACTATTTTTCATTATTTATTTCTAAAAGACTCTACATGTTTCGGGCGGTTCCTTCTCCCATCATCAGGAGCACATAACCTGTACATTCAGCTGTATTGTCAACCGATAGTGTTGCAGGCTGGTATTGTGGATGTGATGGAACTGACTTGGTATCGTGGATGTGATGGAACTGACTTGGTATCGTGGATGGGATGGAACTGGCTTGGTATCGTGGATGGGATGGAACTGGCTTGGTATCGTGGATGAGATGGAACTGACTTAAACCAGTGGATGAGGTGGAACTGACTTAAGTCAGTGGATGATATGGAACTGACTTAAGACAGTTCCGTATCATCCACGATACCAGCCTGCAGCAGTATTGGTTGACAATACCTGAAGCTGAATGTACAGTTATGTGCTCCTGATGATGGACGGAGGAACCGCCCGAAATACACGTATGTAGGGTCTTTTAGAAATAAATTATCAAAAATAGTTGCATCTTGTTGGTTGTAATTATAAAATCATACTAACGATGCACGGACACATGAATATCAAACAAGTTCATATATAATCACTTGCTTAATTCTGTATGCGTACCGAGCAACAGCTGTTCGAATACAACAATACAAAAGCGTGCATTGTGAGTGGTAATAAAGATATGCAAATTAGGGTTAATTGTATTTTAATTTAATGTTTAAATGACAAATTTGTTACAGTTCACAATAAATGTTCCAAAACCCTGTCAGCCTCAGAGCTCTATACAACTCATGTATGAAGATCGCGTGTCGTTCGTCTGAGCTGATCTTCACGTTTCATTTCGCGGGCAGCTGCATCCAAAATGCGAGCGAGCAGTTCGTATGGTGTATCCTTTCTTTTGCGAACTTCGCTCTTCATCCAACCCCCACAGGCAGAACTCTGATGTAGTTAGGTCTGGAGATTCAAACAGCTATAACTCGGCAACAATTCACAATTACACGCGTGTTCATATGAACTTTTTTTTTTTTTTACAATGACCGATACTATCGACTCCCAAAACATTGACCTTTTCACTTGAAATAACCCTGTACATGCAGCTCCTATATATTAGTTTGAAATGTGTGGGTGATGGAAGGCAAGCGGGCGCATAATGGCGAGTGATGTACCTGTGAATACCATGCAGGCGTATGGGGGAGTGTCATTCGGGGTCATTTACAGATGTCCGGGGGCTAAATTGGATTACTACTATCCATCATATTTTGGCCTGCAACAGAACTTATTTTGCCGCTATGAGTCCCTTCAGGAGTCGACTTTTATCCAGAGCTACTAAAATTATATTATATAAGACACTAATAAGACCGGCAGTGTCGTATGGAGCGGAAGCCTAGACGTTGACGAAGCTGTGCTAATTTTTGAAAGGGAAATATTTAGAAGAATATAAGGTCCTAAATATGAAAAAACGGGGAATGGAAAAGTCGGACGAATCGAGAACTAGAAGAGATGCGCAAAGGAGAAAATATAGTAAAATGGATAAAAAGGCAAAGGATAAGCTGGTTAGGTCACGTAGAGAGAACAGAGGTGGATAGGATGCCAAAAAGATCTTCACTCAAGAACTGGAAGGGACGAGAAGAAGGGGAAGACCCAGGAAAATATGGAAAGAGGAAGTGGAAAGAGATCTTCAAGTGCTGGGAGTGAGAAGATGGAGTTGGTGGCAGATAGGAAAAAATGGAAGGACATTGTTCGACAGGCCAAAGCCCACAGTGGGCTGTAGTGCCAATGGAAGAAGAGGAAGAATATCCATCGTATAGGATCTTCATCACAGTTGAACTTACACTTCGGTTCTGGCAGGCAGTCACAAAGAATTACCACGTAACCTGAACTGCGGCTAGTTTAACGTAACTGACATCATTATTTCTCAATTCTGTATAAATATTATTGACCCAGAAGCCTCCTTTAGCGCCCGGTACCCTTTGCAAAGTGGGTGAAGTGTGACACCGGTGCCTCCTGTCTATCTAATGCTGATCTTAAGAAGGCGTGGAGCTAACCACCACTCTTCCATACCCCTTAGGACAGGAACAAGTGTAAGTTCACTCGTGCTGAAGTAGTATGCACACATTAAGTTTTTTGTAAACAAATTTTGTATGTATTTATTGTTTCTCCGTCTGCATTACATGTTCAACCCGTAATTGGGTGAAGGTAAGAAAATGTGTGACGTCAGAACAAGCAATGTGCTGTGCTGTCAGTTAACTCCGGCCCAAACCAAATAGTATTAGTTTCAGAACATATCAACTTATAAATCGGGCATTTCGACCCCAGACGGTGAGACCACTACGCCTTCTCGAAAAGCCGGACACCAATCACCCAGTGACGCGGCCCAAATCCCAAAAGAACGGCACTTCAGCGTACAGTGCGTTACACATTGCAGCTCCTTATTTGGGCGGGCGGGTCTCAGAGTAGACGTCAAATACAGACACCCACTGCCGAGAAACCAAACTCGTCGCCGGGTGTGAGATTTAAGGTTCTCACAGTGGTATCAGCGCAGTGCACTCTTCTACATTAAAGATAGTTCCTCTGAAGCGTTGGTACCTGACGAAAATCTCCCTGTAGCCAAATCCCCCCGCTGGCTGATCTAACCCAGCGTAGGCAGTGCCATTTGCTAAGGAATGTCATTTAAATTCTAATTCTTTATTTTATTACAGCTTCCAAACTTGTGTTGTATGCTCTGTTTACACCGACTCCGACTTTACAGATCAATAAGTAACGAAACTTAACATGTAAACTTAAGTCCACTAGCTCCTGTATCTCCGCTGTCTTCCTGTAGCAGCCTTTGTTTCTACTCTACTGAATCAAGGGGCCAACCACACGCGGCTGCTTGCTGAAGTCAACCTGTACCTCCCGGTTACGCTCTCATTTATACTCGGTAAGTAGTATTAGTAGTCTGCCTTTTAAGTGAGCCATCCCTGTTGTGCTGCATACAATCATAAAGATAGGTACAGCGAAGTCAAACACAACTCCATAGCAATAAAATATCCACAAATTGTGTTTACTTTGCTCTACCTATCTTTATGATTGTAGTCTGCCAATGACACGCGGTATAATTCAACACCCTTGTTATCACTGTCTATTGCCTGGCAGACCAATGTGAAGGAACACTTGTCCATAAGCGATATTGCAAGAGGTGACAGACACATCCTGTTACTGTGGGAACGCTGAAACTCGGCCTGCCACCTCACCTTCAGCATAATGTAAAAGTCACTTGACTGCTGTCTGTACAAGAGCTTCTTGCTGCTGAAATACAGACCCTGCCACACATTGACTTTATGACGCGTTGGCAAGTGTTGCTTCCACTGCTGAGACAAACGAAAAAATTGAACCTGAAACAGATTCCCATTCTAGACTCTGTATTTACATCAATCAACTCTTCCCTTGATGCAGAATGGGAGACAAGAATTTCTAAACTTGACATTGAAGCCATGTGTGCACAAATCTGTACACCACGTAGGTGTGAAGTTGACAGTTCACTAGCAAACTCTCGAACTATTCTTGCACACATGTAAATATCCTGCACAGAACCACCAATTGTGTAACTCACCTGAACACTGCACAATGAATGCAACAGGAGTTTTTCAATTTAAATTCCTTTACTTCATAGTGTGGGATTAAAAACAGCTCGCTTTCGCAAACCAACGCGAGGCGCGTTATTCTTCTTCTTCATTCATTCCGATCTCCTGACCTCTTGTGACCTGCGATAAGGCTGCGCATGTAACTGCACAGCTGTAAGAGTCTCGGGCGAGAGTTGTCCACTGTACCTCCTGCCATCTGCTATCCGCCTGATACTTCTTCCTAATTTTCGGGTCAATTACTCTCACCACTTGGACGGTCATCTTCTCATATTCGGGGATTGTATTCAGCTAGCCTGCCTCCACAATTACCCCTTTGCCCCTACAACAGGTGTTTCGACTACGGTCGGGAGTGCCTTCGTCAAGGTTATTCTGATGGCACAGGACCGTGACTGGGATTAGATTGTTTCCACTACGGTCAGGGGTGGCCAAGCTGAGGGCGGTGGCCCAAGGTGACGCGTACTGTTTCGACTACAATTGGGATGCCTTCGTCAGGGTACCTCCTACGCCATGTGGGACCAGGACTGGCCTGTTGATACTCGGAACGTAGTCGAAAAATTCTAGCACCCTCCTATCGATTGCACTCCAACAGGTGCCGGGATACCGATCCTACCAGAGCACCTGATGAAGTACAATGAATATGGGGTGCCTTGCCCGTTGGTCGCCGACAGCTCGAAGCGCTGCAGATGCGATACAAGAAACCTTGGCCCCTCCACGTGCTTCTTCTTGTACCTGACTGGCAATGAACGGGCTGTCGAGGTCGTGGCGTTGCCCAATCCCGGAGATGGCAACGTGAGAGGCCTGGTAGCTCGCTCATCGCAGTGTGAGGCTCATTCCCCGCAACTTACGGATGATGACGTGAGCCCTGAGCCGCTCCGCGCGCTACTTCAGGTACCTGACTGACAACGAACGCACAGTCACTAGCACCTGATGCAGCACGTGCGCGCGGCCAGGAAAACGACTGCCGCAGAAAAGAAGAATGGCTTGTCTCGTTTATAAAGACTCTTTATGGCTCAATCATCGACATACCTGAAATAATACGAAAACACAGGTTACATGTAGTTGAAATCACTATATTGTAAAACCATTTCTGAAAATATTACAGGATGACGCTCCCATTGCTAGACCCTAGTGTAAGTGTGTGTGTGTGTGTGTGTTTATATTTACACATAGCCAATACAGGAAAAACAATTTTCATTTAAAATGATTGAACAGTGTGAGAATTTCATCCTGAATGTTGTTGTTATTTAAATTCCAGAATTCTTCTCTAATGACTTTAGTTACGTAAGAAGCTGCATTATTCTTAATATAAAAAGAAACAAAATAAATTTCAGCATTCATACGAATATCTTTTAAGCCTTGAATTCAATCAAGCAAAATTTAATGTTCAACGCATTTTCCTGTAACTTTATATAGTTTGCACAGTCCACGCATGCGCTACAAACGATGTTAAAGTTTGGTTACGGTCAAAAATGAAGGGTACTTAACTTCGCGAACAAAGTACCTTGTCGTCTGTATCTGGCATTCTATAGGAGTGATTTTCCTGAAACTCCATATCATGCTGTTCCCAAGCATGCGCTAAAATAATGGACATTATTTGAAGAATAAAGTATCTTTTCGTCTGCATCTAGACTTCAAGAGGAGTGATTTTCTTGAAACTACGTAAATCGAAATTCCCACGCATGCTCTACAAACGATGTAGCTAGGGTGGAGTTCAATGAATCTTCAAGGTAACTATACTGGGAGAACTAAGTTTCTTTCCCTCTCTTATCTATGATTTCCTCTGGAGAGATTTTCCTCAGACTTCATAACCCGAAATTTACACGCATGCGCCACAAAGGACGTAAGATTGCGTCCTATCAAAAATGAAAAACACTGCACTTCGAGAACGTACGGTGGCCGTTTTGTAAACTGCCCTTAATTTAGGGTCTATAGTAACAAAACTAATGGTGTCGTCTGAAGGGAACGTAAAAGGTGTCCTACATGTTTATTTAAAAGGGAATGCAATTACAGCGCGGCAACATAGAGACGAATGCCCTTAATACGAGGCCTATACCAACCAAAACTCACGGCATTCGAAAGGAGTGTCCTACGTGTGTATTTACACGGGAGTGCCTTTAGTGCGAGACAAGATACAGACGAGAACGTACTGCGATATGTGTAAACCGCCCTTAATTGCAGGCGTATAGCAAGGAAACCCATGATGTTTGAAGGGAACGTAAAGGCTGTCCTGGGAAGGGAATATTATTACAGAGGGCCAAGATAGAGAGGAGAACGTACTGTCGTCTTTATCTAAACTGCCCTTAATTACAGGCCACCAACGAAACTGATAACGTTTCAAGTGTGAACGTCAGCAGTACGCTACATTTTTATTTACATGGGAATACATAAAGAGGGAGACGATAGACCGTAGAACGTACTGTAGTCTTTATGTAAACTGCCCTTACTAAGAGGCCTATAGGAACGAAATTTAAGCCCATTCAACGGATCGTAAACAGTGTCCTTCCAGCGTACTTATATGCGGATGCCTTTAACGAGAGACAAGACAGGGACGAAACGTACTGTCGTCTGTATGTGAACTGCCCTTAATTACAGGCCTATAGCAACGAAAATTGAGGGTGTTTGAAGGGAACGTAAAGTGTGTCCTGTGTGTGTAATAACAATGGAATGCCTATAGAGGAGGCCAAGATATACTGCGGTCCGTATGTATAAGGTAACGCAATCCCTGTGCAGGCGTGGACAGGCCCTGAGGGTTTCCAGGAAGTCGAGGCCTCCTATATCAACACAATCGGCACTTGAAATTGCTATGTTTGTCAACCATACGCACCGGCCGCCTTTACCCGCCGGGAAATATTCCTGGTACTCATTTCTGTTAGAGGCCGAGTCACCGAAAAGATTTTGTCAATGAAGAATTCCACTGTCACCATCGGGTATCGAGCCCGCGACCTTGCGGCTTGTGGCGCACTGCCTCATCCAACTGTGCTACCGCCTGCCCCGGTCTGTACATAAATTATCCGTAATTACAGACCTATAATAACGAAACCGATGGCGCTGAAGGGAACGCAAACAGTGTCGTACATGTGTATAGTCGCGATTTTCCTCTAAGTTCATAAATTCCCGCGCATGCGCTGCAGATAATGTAAGTACGGTTGCGTACGGTCAGCACTGAAAGGAACTATACTTGTAGTGCGAAGTACCTCTCGTGTGTTTCTACGCTACTCGTCGAGCATGGCGCCATCTCCAAGAAAGTAGCACATACCGTGTAAATATCGTTGAGATCGGTCAATAATGAGTACTTTACTTGGAGAACATTGTACCTCCTCGTCTGTATCTGTGACTTTCTCGGAACTCCGTTCGTCGCACTTACCACGCATGCGCTTGCAAACGACGTCAGTTTGGTTGCGATCGGTCAATAAGGAAGGGAACCTCACTCAGGGGGCAAAGTACCTTTTCGTCTGTATCTCGGCTTCCGTTCAACGGATATAGCTGCTACCTCACAAATCGCACTTTCCGAGCAAGCGCTACAGATAGTGTAAGTTTTCTTGCTATCAGTCAATAATGATGAGCACTTTACTTGAAAAAAAGGTACCTCTTCGCCTGTATCTCGGCTTATCCTGAAGGGATTATCCTGAAAAGTCATATCTTACACTATACACGCATGCACTACACCCCATGTAAGTTCGGTTGCGATTGTTCACTAATGATGCGCATTTTACTCCAAGAACCCCGTTCCTTTCCATCATTATCTGGGCTTTTGCTGGAATGCGCTACAAAGGATGTACGTTTGGTTGCGATTGGTCTATAATGAATGGCACTTTACTTGGAAAACAAGGTACGTTTTCATCTGAACCTCGTCTTCCCTTCGAGGGATATGGCTGAAACTTTACATTTCGCGCTTTCTATACATGCCGTAGGTAAGTTACCCCACTCTCGGTGAATAATGCGGAGCACTTTCCTTGGAGAACAGAGTACCTTTCCGGCTGTACCTCGGCTTCCATAGGAAGGATTTTACAGCAATCACACACCCTGAACTCTCCACTAATGCACTACTAGTGGTGCATGTTTCGTTAAAGTCGATCAATAATGAAGGGCAGTTTGCTCGCAGAACAAAGTAACTTTTCGTCTCTATCTGGGTTTCCATAGGAGTGATTTTCCTGAAACTCCATACCTCACACTTCCCAAGCCGCGCTACAAATGATATCTACTGTGTTCCGAAATGTCAATAATGAATGAAGTGCACGTAACCTGCAGAACGCTGTACCTGTTCGTCTCTATCTCGGCTTCCGTTCGAGGATCTCGCATTTTCCACGCTTAATCATTCCCTGTGGAAGTGTAAGTTTCCTACTGTCAGTCTATAATGAAGGGTACTTTACTAGGAGCACAGAGTGCCTTTTCAGCTGTATTTCGCCTTCCATATGAGCGACTTTACTGAAAATAAACACAGCGAGTTCCCCACGAATACGCTACAAACGATGTACGTTTGGCTGAAAACGGTCGGTAATGAAAGGCAATTTACTGGAGAGAACTACGTACCTTTACGTCCAAATCTCGGGTTTCCTTGGAGAGATTTTCGACAAACTTCATACCTCGCACTTTCCACGTATGCGCTACATATGGTGTACATTTGGCTGCGATCGGTCAATGATGAAGGGACTTTACTGAGAGAACAAAGCTCGCTTTCTTCTGTACCTGGGCTTCCATAAGAGTGATTTTCCCTAAACTCCATATATTACATTTCCCACGCATGCGTTACAAGCGATGTAAGGTTGGCTGCGATCGGGCAATAATGAAGGACAACATACTTGCAGAAGAGGGTATCTTTTTGGTCTCTGTCATGGCTTCCATTCGAGAAATACAGCTCAAATTCACCCACCGCACTTTCCGCCCATGCGCTACAGTGTGTGTAAGTTTTCTTGCTCTATGACGATAATTCAGAGCACTTTACTTGGAGAACAAAGTGTCTTTTCGGGGGTATCTCGGCTTTCCTAGGAGGGATCTTACTGAACATACATACCTCAAATTCTCCAGCAGTAAGCTACGAAAGGTGTGTGTATGCTAATCAAATATACAAGAATCAAAGTCCAGTTTCGCTGCATTATTTCAGAAGACTGTAGTATTATTTTGGAAGTTCACGTCCCATCTGGCGTCCCCATCTTGAGTTTCAGCATCCTTGTATTAAGGAAATCGTTACAATGTTTGAACAAGTGCACACAGGAAGTGGCGGGCGCCGGATAGACTGAACAGAATGCAGACAATGCCCCAACAGAAGTGTCATGCCAGCTTTGGGGGGTTGATCCAAACTGTGGCATACAAAAGATATTTCCTTCCTGTCCAGATGGTGACCATGGCCATCAACAGCCCTATCAGAATAACTATGAAGATGTATCCTCCTGTGTTTACTCCTCTACCCTGCACATGAAGGTTCCTCCAAACAGCTGTAAACTACTACGAAACCACACGGCGTCACATCCCAAAAGACAGTATTCTTCAAAGACACCGCCTTAAAAACCACAAATCTTACAAATAAGGCCGAACATAAACAAAAGCCGATCAGGTAATGATGTAATGCTGTGGCCTCCTATTGGCCAACCACACCCGCGGTGAGGAGTGGGCCGGCGGGTGGAATGCATAAGTGTATGTTCCTCCCACGTATGTTTCGCGGAATTTCTATTTCTTCCTACATTCTGTCATATTTAAGAAGGCCATATTCTGAATAGGGCCCCCATTCTTGAGAGAACACACAACAGCACTGGTAAATTCGCCGCGAAATGAGAACTTTCCGTAAGATAATGAGTAATTCTGGAAGAAGCAACCCTTGTGTTTACGACGTTTACTGCTTTGTCAAGTATGGATGCCCCAGAACTTTCCACAGTCCGATGTCCAGGAGCCACCTATCCTTAATATCTGCCTCACGTAATCCGCGCCAAATTCATGCAAGAGAAAGGAGATTCCACCCCACCTGTGTGCCTTCTAACATTCCAGTCAATTGCCTTTAGTATTCTGGCTTCCGTTCCGATAAAAGGCTTGCTCACGGACATATCGTGTCATATTTCATCTTAATGAAGACAATGACAGTAACTAGTACAACACTGAATAATTATCATGCAAACGGCTCCGTCCAAGCAAGGCAGTGTGGCCAGTCTCAGCTGCTGACGTAGGAGAGGTATGCGGTGTGGGTATGCGAAGGATTCAGTATGCCGGCTGACCCACCAGTGGTGCAGCAAACATGGTGACAGACAGCGCAACTTGGGAAATGTCAACGGAGCGTCATACTTCTGGTGCGTTCACTCTGTTACTCTCCCTAAATTCATAAATGATAGAAAGAAAAATGCGCATAATGTATTTTGAATGTGCCTCTCCACTTAACTGTGGGTCGGGTAGCGTAGTCGGTATAGCGACTGGCTACGGGCTGGGCGGTCCAGGAATCGAATCCCGGTGGGGGGGCGAGATTTTCCGCACCTGTCCAGACCGGCCCTGGGGCCCACCCAGCCTCCTGTACAATGGGTACCGGGTCTTTCACGGGGTTAAAGACCGGCCGGGACGTGACGCTGACTCCTCACCCCCTTCTAGTGCCGTCGTCAAGAAAGAGTAGAGCCTTTACAGAGGCTCAGTGCCTATACAATGGTGCACTTTATCTTTTTTCACTCCACTTAACTCACGACACACACTGTAAGGTTTATCCCTACTCTGTATCTGTACACACAGATCATAACGGTACACTAAACGCTAAAACGTCGTCCACAGGCAGACTTAGAATGGATACTGCCCAATTATTATGCTTCCTTCGTCCGTTGTTTCTTCGGCTTCAGCTCGTGTTTCTCCTCTGTCAACTCTACAAACCAATAAAACAAAGATAACGAGTGTACACAGAACTTCATGCAAAGTGCACGTTACTTTTGACCGACTGAAACACAAATCGGGAAATGTACACACACACACACACACGCACACGCGCGCGCGCACACACACACACACACACAAATTTTATAAAAAATCACTAATACGAAATTTAACGAAAATCTTTCTGGTGAAAATCACCCCGTTCCATGCGGACGGACATTACAAGTCTAGAAATCGTTTTTCGCAACTGTTAGCGAACGCGCCTATAAAATGCTCACAATAGAAGCACAGCTGCAGCTAGTAACGTAGCAGTCTAGTGGCTCTTATTTGTATCAGACTGGACGGTTTTCCGTGCAACAGGTTTCTTATCTGTCACGCCTACTTACAGGTTCGTAGTTACTCCGAATAAATTTTAGCAGACGATATTCATACGATCAACAACGTGCTGCCTGTCGTATCAGTACGGAAGATCGCCACCGGATCCTGTCGTCAGCCATTCATATCCCTTTCACATTAACCCTTACCGTTCCAATGTTGAATTAAGCTCGACGGACCAGGTCCACTGTCGAGATCAAATCGACCCATTATTTTACAGCGTTTTATGTTGGTTTTCCCAAAGCTAGAGGCTGCTTTTGAACTTTGAACATTAGGGATTTTCTGGAAAATTACTTTGAACCAATCTTTTTGAATTCAGAACAATAATCCAGACCGCAAATGCCTGAAGCACTAAAACCAAACGAAAAAGGCCCCTACCTTTATTTTGGTTCATAACCGACTGACGACCCGTAAGACTTTCCAATCGCTAACTCAATCTTCCGGGCATATTTCTATACAAAATAACACTAACGAATTCTGATGGTCCTTATGAACCGATAAAGCTTCAATTATGCACCACGCCATCAAAATGCATGCGTGCGTGGTGGTATAGCTCCATGGACTCTTACAGCTTAGGGAGGCGAGTGGTGAGTTTTACGTTCCCGCCGCCCTACACCCGTAAAAGAATATCCGGACAGGACGATGGGTGTTAAGAGTTGAAACGGAATCTGATGGCACACGGCGAAGCACGGGAGGAGAAGTGAAGGGGAAAGAGGCGAATGGAGTGGGTAGCCAGCACTCATGCACTGTATGGGAACACGGTCTATCCAGCATT
>Ga0123357_10004526_pt1 | contig 16353 bp, 6 predicted proteins | sample TergutEmb28metaG_FD_89873 | JGI IMG/M metagenome (GOLD analysis project Ga0123357, IMG submission 89873) | Embiratermes neotenicus P4 segment gut microbial communities from Petit-Saut dam, French Guiana - Emb289 P4 | ecosystem: Host-associated > Arthropoda: Insects > Digestive system > Gut ... | reverse complement strand
TGAGTGCGGTAATGAACCTTCGGGTTCCGTGAAATGCGGGGAGTTTCTTGACTAGATACAAACAGTTAGCTTCTCAAGAAGGACTCTGCACCATGGAGTAAGTAAGTAATTAAGTAAGTAACATTCATGGCATTGTAATATATATTTCCTACTATGATTATGTGCTTAGCCTGAAGATGGCTTTGATAGCCGAAACATGTTCCCGATCATTACTTATAGATAAAGTTGTGTTTAGACCTGATTTACATTTGTTTTATTTATTAGTATATTTAAACACAATGGGGATGCCTTCCCTAAAAAAAATACAGAACACACTACTGCATTTCCATTGCAACAACATTCATGCAAACAAGTCACAATGTTATGTGATATGCACATTGTTTATCTTGTTTCTTTTTGTCGTCAGGTGTTCATAATTGACCTGGCAAAGTAAACATGTATTTTTGTGAGCATAGAGACAGGCTGGTGCAGCTGCTGCTGGCAAAAGCCCTCTGCTTACAACATACATTTCAACAATGTTCATGTATTCCAATTGGCACTGGTGAACACTGCAATCCAGTGATTTACTTAATGCACATCATTTGTAAGGAAAATCAATATCATAAATTTTTCACAAAAATTGAACTATGCATCTGACAATCTGACCTGCAATTCCTCTGTAACTGTGTGTGTGGTATTTTTGTGACCTCAGCAGTCATTCAAACACAACTTACAAATCCCTACAGAATGTGTACTGTACCTACAAACATTTTCACACCTATCACCTATCAGATCAATCTCATTCTTATAACTGGTTTCTAGTTCACTTTCCAGAGCTAAATTTAAAAATACTTATTAGTTTCCAAATATTTATACATTACACTTGTTTCATGTCAATCTACCATAAGTCCTTTTATATTCAGTATTAATGTGCCAACAATGATTTCTTCCTGTGCTTTTCTTCATTCAGACTACAAATTATTACCAAGAAGGAATTAACATAATTACTAAGTAAGACTGCAATGGATAATGGAAGAACTAATGACATTTGTACAGACTTATAATTCACACATGATTTATCTATTCAATCACGGTTGTTCGCATGAAAGAAAAAGAAAATCATTGCTCTGACAAAAGCATGATGTTTATATTTATCACAAGAAGAAAGCGTCATTTATCATCTGTATTCCAGAGTAATCAGTCAATGTCACAAGTAATAATCATATGAGATTTAAAAATACCACTAGTAGCCGATATATATAAACATTTCATGTGCTAAGTCAGTAAGGCAAAACATGAACTTACTAAAACATTCAAACCAACATTTCTATGCCCAGTAACACAATTCATATCATATCACAGAGCATGATGTCATGCAGGACTGGTAGTGAATGTGTAACTCAGCTGACAGCTTCAGGTGCCATGATAATAAAAGCCATCCATATTTTGAAAACTTCACCACCTGACTTTCTACTCATCTCCATGCCTTTCACTAAACAGCAATGAGAGACATCTCTAAGACCCCGAAAGAGTTCCAGAATCTATTAAACATAAGCGTCTCAACTCGACGTCTGTATCTAGCCAGGGAAACTGGCTTTAAAGTAAAATCGCTGCCTCTGTAACACTGTGGATAGGTAAATTCTACAACCCACATTCCATTTGACAGTGTAATCCACAAGGGTTATAATGTCTCTTTATCTGTTAACTTCCAGGTTTACACCAAATACTTGGTAATAACTTGCAAACCACAAAAGCATCACTTCTCCACCAGCCTGTGAAACATACGTCATTGCTTTTTGCCAAATACATCACAATGAACATCAGCAGATTCATTTTTGTCTGGAAAGCTTTGTGAAACAGAGAGCATTCAGGAAATTATGGTTACCAGTTCAAGATTACAAATAAATTACCGAATTATTAAAATCAGAACATGTGATAAAAATGATATACTCATCTATATTTATATTTTAAACAGGCCTTAAAAAATGAAAATTCAATCATACAATTAAGTATTAAATATCAGCCCTGTTACATTATACAGTAAAACTATATAAAAATATATCAATATAACAAATCTGTTCGGACTTTGGAGAATATTATGAACACTGTAAAACATCCATGAAGAAACACATAAATCATATGATAGTCATTCCTTAATTACAAATATTCTTGGCATTCATGGATGAAACAACATCTCAATCAGAGTTGGGCAAGAGACTGTGTGTTACCACATGGTGGTGCCCCATTTGGCTGATAAGGTGCTGCACTAAATGTTAAAGGGGGAGGAGGTGGAAGAGGTTCCTGTGGTGGAGGTACATGACCCACTAAAGCCAGTGGAGCCATTGTTAATGGAGAAGACTCAATTCCTGATTTGGGTTTCCTTCTTCTGCGTTTCTTCCCATTTGTGGCCCTTGGTGGCCTATCATGATGACGAACATGATAGGAAAGGCTTGAACTTTGTGTGAAAGCTTTGCCACAATTCAATGGACACACATAAGGCCGTGCACCTGTATGGCGAAGTTTGTGAGTTTTTAGAGTTGATTTACGATAAAACGACTGATTACACTGATCACAAGGGAATGGACGCTCATTTGAATGTTTCCTGGCATGGCACTGGAGGGTATATTTCTTTGCAAAGCTTCGACCACAGGCTGTGCACAGGAAAGGTTTTTCTGTTGAATGTGCACTGGCTTTATGGATCCTCAAATTACCACGATTAGAATACACTTTCCCACACTGATCACAAACACTTGGTTCAAAATCACGAGCTCGCCTTTTGTAAACCTTTGGTTTATCAGGATCTGTATTATGACGGATACGTTCATGAGTGCTAAGTGCACCACGTGTAGAAAATGCTTTGCCACATACAGCACACATATGTGTTTTCTCCCCTGTATGAGTAAGCCGATGGTTCTTCAGAGTGAAAGCCCTATCAAATGAACGTCCACAAAGATCACAACTGAATGGACGCTCATTCGTGTGTTTACGATTATGAACTTTAAGACTGTCCTTCTTAGCAAAAGCCTTGCCACATGTTTGGCAGACAAATCGTTTTAGACCAGTGTGGGTTGCTTCATGTGCTTTCAGACAAGTCTTGGTAGGAAAAGCTTTTCCACAGGTCAGACAAGCAAAATCTCTCACACCAGTGTGAACAGTTTCATGGCATTTAAGTGCACTGGCACATGTAAAAACTTTGCCACAAGTCAGGCACTCTCGCGGCGGTCGGTTTGTCACACCATGAACTACACGTTTATGATGGGTAAGAGACTGTTTGAAAGCAAAGTCCATGTTACATAGCACACAATGATAGCTAACATCACCCGTAAATTCATCAGTTGTAACCTCACCTTCTTCATCTTCACCTCTGGTTTCATTCAAAGCTGCTCCAGAATCAGATCTGTGTGAATTAAATTAAAAAATTAGAAAACTGACAAGCTAACTGTTCAAAATCACATGATTATCTAGAGGATTTCTGAATTAATACTGCAAAGCAAAGTGTCTTAACAACTGCTTAAAATCCAGCCCTGTAACAAAATTTTATTACATACCATCCTATGATGCACAGCAGGCTAATACTCTAACCAAATTCTCTACTAATGTATAACGTAATTGTTCTCAAGTTCTATGCATTCATTTCTGCAAGTAAAGACTTCTCACCATGCAAACTACAAATGCAGAAGTCACATACCCTGGCTCTTCCTTTACAGTTTCCTCTGAAGATGTTTGCATGTGCATCCGAGCATGTCTCTGTGCCTGGCTCGATGTTGAGAATGCCTTGTCACATCCTGAACAAGTAAATGGCCTTAGTCCACTGTGAATACACAGGTGTACCATAAGGCTGTGCTTGCGTGTAAACATAGCCTTACAAACTTCACATTCAAATCTTTTCGGAGGGCTCTGATCACCTAACTTTACACCATATTTTGCTGACCCCTTAGGCCTACCAACTCTTCTCTTTGCAGGAACATTATTTTTTATGTTACTTTCTTCATTCTTAATTTTTGAAAGTGTTTGTTTTGTACTTTCTTCACAGCTGTCTTCATTTTCACTTGATTCAGAATTATCATTTATGTCCAAAACGCTATCAAACTTGTTATCATCACTAGAATCATCTTCAGTGTTCAGTGTGGCTCTCGTTCCTGCATTGCTGCTCCCATCTTTAGACTTACTCCTGCTTTCCTTGTGATTGTAATGACTGTTATTTGATTTAGGAGAGAGGCAGGTGGCATTTTGGAAATCTGAATTTTGTTGACTACCTCTCAGGGTACTTTCACTATCACAGTCTAACTCAGTTTCCATTTTACAAATCCCATTACGACAGGGTACATTTACAAAATTTGTGTCAATGTGGATCTGCAAATCTTTTGTATCAACTGATGCTACAGAGGTAGAGGTCACTCGTTTGAGGTAGTCAAGATCTCTGGTATCCGTTGAAACAGTTTTAGTACGTTTTACACACTCCCGCTTATAATATTCATAGTGGGCCTCCAAATCACTTGTATCAATTGCTATGCTCCTGCTTGAAAAATATGTAGCTTTTGCTATGTCATTAGTGTAGGAGTCTAAATCATGTGTGTCAATCCCAACACTTTTACTGTTATTGCTAGAAGTGTAGTCACTCATTGCTCTCTGCTCGGTCTTGATAATTAAATCTTCATGAGTCATGTTGGTGATTTTAGTTACGTCTTCAACTTCTGTTGAAGCTAACACACATTCACTGTTGAGCATGTCATCTGAGGCTTCCACCTGAAAAATAAAGCATAAAAATATAACATAATGTTGAGACAAATACTCCTTTATTTAACATAAAACACAGGTCTAAACAATATTAACATTCCTATGACCCCACAATAAAGAACACAAACTACGTAAGTATAATTCATATGGCACTGAGAACAAAACGCACACTCATCACCAAGAAAATAAAGCCAAAAGTATATACTTTTATAAAACTAAGAGTGGGAACAAAACTGAACACCATAAATAAGAAAAGCAGTGATTTGAAACAAACAGGATTGTAAACCAACACTAGAATCAACTGCATAATCAGACAGTCATATGTTCAATTGCAGTTCCTTTACTTCCAATCAAAACTCTTGTGAGGTCTTTCCCTTTCTTATGTAAGTTTCCACTTAGTAACTTCAATTTCACAAAATTTTTAAGCAGCAAAAACTTACGAAACACTCAAAATACTGAAAGTATATGTGACAGGTCCCACACAGCATTATCAAGTTCCTCTAGGTAGGTCAGAAGGACCAGGACAATCATGGTCATGAGAACTAAATTTCGCAGCTATATCCACACTGCCAAATTGTTCAAAATTTTAACTGATACACTCTTCTAATTGCACAAAATTCCTAAGCGCATATTTTACATTCATTCTATAATAAATATAATCCTCTAGACGCACTAATGGAACCTTCTCCTTCAACTATACAGTTTCCCAAAGAGCTGAAAACTGAGCCTTTCCACACAGGGAAGGAAGAATTCAGTCTATTTTAAAACACTATCTTAGAATTTATGTGGTAGTACTGACATAAAACTATGATAGACCTCAGTCAAAATACCCAGTCTCCCAGCTAAGATTGATACTATAGACCTGTGAAGTGCGAAGCAGGAGTGCTAACCCCTGCACCACAATGATTAGCAATAATCTTATGTATGCTACAACTACATTCCACACATAAGAATTAGCACACACACACACACACACACACACATACTATGCTTGTTATGCAAGTCTAGTGTTCACATCAAAGATACTTCTTTAATTTCTGAGACACTAATACTGGCATCATATTTCAATGTTAAAAGTGTGGCTGTTACACCATAAATAACATATCAAAGTCAAATCTCGGATGTAGGACTGAATCAAACGAGTTTTTCTGCATGGGAAAAAATAACTGATGGTGTCCCCCAGGGACTGGTCTTAGGTCCTCTGCTGTTCCTTAAATATGTCAATGACTTGCCCAAAACTGTAAATGATAAAACTGTACCTATACTGTTCGCCGATGATACAAGTATAATAGTAAAAAGTCCTAATTCAAAAGATTTTCAAACTAATATGGTTACAGCTTTTAACTGTGTATATAAATGGTTTAAAGTAAATCTACTTTCCATAAACAGTGACAAAACTCATTACATTCAATTTAAGACCAAAAACAAGCCCACACTTGATATAAACATTGTTTGTAATGATAATCTAATAACAACTCTACCTAAAATTAAGTTTCTTGGCATATATATACACGATACAATAAACTGGAGTTGCCATATTGAATATCTTATCCCAAAACTGAGTTCAGCATGTTACATAATGAGTATTAAACCATTTATGTCTCTCAATACTTTAGAAACTGTTTACTATTCTTATTTTAATGCAATTATAAGTTATGGTTTACCTTTTTGGGGCAACTCACCCCATGCTATGAAAATATTCAGAATGCAAAAAAGAACAGTTAGAATTACGATGGGTTATAAAAATAGGGTTTGATGTAGGAATCTGTTTAGAAGGTTGGAAATTTTACCTCTTGTATCTCAATATATCCTCTTACTTATGACTTTTGTAGTTAAAAATAAAAATCTGTTTACTCTGAATTCAGAGAATCACACTAAAAGTACAAGACAATTTAATAATTTTTACCAGCTGATAACTAATTTTACTGTATACCAACGGGGAGTACATTACATGGACATTTGGATTTTCAACAATTTTCCTCCATACATTAAAGATGTATCCAATAATGTCAGGAAATGTGAAATTTACTTAAAACGATTCCTACATATACATTCTTTTTACTCCATAGAAGAATATTTTCAATATAAGTCTATTACAAGTTGATAATGTGCCATTAAACGTCTTTCATAAGACGAATATACTTGATACATAGTCCTAACAATCCATGTTTGTCACTAAGTCTCATAAAAAAAAACATTGTTATGTTAATGTTATTCATATGAATAAATTTGCTGTCTGTACTTGAATTGTTTCTCTGCTTGTTAACTACTGCTATATCTTTTGTGCTTTTGTTGTTACACAGTGGTTTTGTCCTGTCTGTAGTGAGCATCATTCATGTACTTGACTTGGAATCAGTTTGTGTGATTCCAAACATTTATACAATGTATTACTCTTGACATGTTCTATATCCTGTTTATTGTTATTGTGGATGCATGGAATGTACATAAAATATCAAATATCAAAGACAAAAATTCAGTATCATAAGCAAGACACCTTATAATGTCACTAAGTGTTGTTAAAACCCCTGAATGATGTTACACTTACCACCTTCTAAGGTGAATGCTGCGATAAGAATACACACCAAGACTACCACATCTTCCACGGACTGAGGATTTACAGTTGCATGTCATAAGCAGTTTGTGCATCAATGAACAGCATACAAACGATTACGAACTTCACACGATGACAGCAGCACTACCCAATCAAGGGACCATTTATGGACACTTGATGCCAATGTTTCACAGCTCAGTGTTCAACAGTTAGTACAATGAGGGACACAAAAATTCATATATGCCGGGTTCAAATATTTTAAACAAACATGAATACATTTGTTCGAAAATTGGTAATGTGTGTTCGCTTAACAATAAGTCAATGGCCGCATTTTCTGTATATTCATATGAAGTATTTTATATAAGCTTCCAGTCCCATGACATGTACATTCTTGATGAAAACTACTTCGACTTCTTAGCACTCCTCGTGAACTACCTACTGCAAGCTAAAGATGGACTCTAGTCCACTGAAACATCGGTAACGTATTTGCTTGACGAAACGGCGTAACGTTTCAGAATACGTGCGTCTTCATACACACCGCCATAAAAAACTACGATCTTGCACAACTTCAAATTTCGTAGAAAGTCTGTGAGACTCTTCTCTGAATCCACAGCATTAATAAATAACATTAAACCAGTAGCCATGCTACAACAGAAACAAACCAGGAAGATATATTAAGGAAGTCTCATGTTGCCATTGTCATCGAAACAGATATACATAGCCACATATTTGTTTTATTCAGTAGGGGGCAATAATGCCTTGTATCATTGCAAATTACCACGAACAACAACAAAACAACTGAACAGCCATTATGGTGTCTCTTTGGGCTATTTTCCTTTGGAGCAACATGCGTTGCAGTTATTATACGAACCGGTTTTGCATGTACTTCGTGTTACATTTTCTCTGCACGTATTATTGTGTCAGAGAATCATCTGTCATTACACGTAACAATTTTGGTGGCAGAGAAAGCAATGAATTCATCAGATTATGCCTGGTTTTGTTTTGTATCACACAAATTTCAAATGCGAGGAAGGGCAATTCGTGTTGAACATCAAACGAAAGCGGACCACAATCGCCAAGGAAAATGGAAGGGACATACGATCAAAAAATAATAGAAGGTAGAAAAGCAGCAGAATGCACCCGATCGTCGCACAGAGCGGTGCGATTAGTTGCGGTTTAGAGAGGGAAGTATGGCTAATATGTTGAGTTAGTAACGTCAGCCTAACTTCTGCTAAACGCCCAATGTCCAGAGTTGTGTTACCGTTTATTTGTATTTTCAACCAGTCGCACCATTGTTGTGTATTACTGATATTCTACTGTGCAGGGTGAGCAAAAAGTTCCTGCATACCTCGTGCAAGCACGCTGCTACAGTGGGGACAATGGGGCAGTCCCATATATTCAGACATACATTCCATGGATCCGAAGACAGTAGGATGTTGAACAAGTCATAAATACACAAATATATACAATTTTTACAGTGTAAAGTACTACAAACATTTTGCAAAACGGTATTATAGATCACCTTTACACACAAATAGATTTGTCTACAGAGTAAGGGGGTTGTGTTTTAGTATTTTTTTAATGGTGCTGTGTAATTTGCCTTGTCATGCTTGAGGATTGTGAGACTGGGTGGTAAACTGTTGAAAATTTTTATGCCAGCATAAAATGTACTTTGTTGAAAACACCATAGTTTGGCATTCGGTCTCTGAAAATGGTGCTTATTCCGTTTATTAATATTGTGTATAGATAATTTGAAAACTTCCTGATTATGGGCATGGACAGGTAGAATCTATAGTTTAAATAGGCTTCTACATTAAGTTCTGCACTGTGCAACAGCCATAATTCTTACTATTTCCTTTTGTAAAGTGAGAATCTTCCCACTGTTGTATGAGCCCCAAGAAATTATTCCATGTGTTATAATAGAATGAAAGTATGCATAATAAATTGATTTGAGAGTATTGTGGTTACTGATATGGACCAGTATAACATGCTCCACTTAACTTATGAATCATTTGTTCAATACGGTTTTTCCAATTTAGGTTGTTATCGATTTGTAAACCAAGAAATTTTGTATTGACCACCTCTTCTATCTACTTTTCTTTATAACCAATACACAATGTAGAATGTGATGAATTCTTTGTTATTAATTCCATTAAATTCATTCTAATTTTTGAACTAACTTATTGGCAGCAAACCATTTAATTATATGAGAGATCTAAATTTTACACTAATAGAAATCTTTGAAATTTCTGCTTGAAATTATGACACTGGTATTATCAGCAAATAATATTGGTTCTGATATAGAATTTATCACCAGGGGAAGGTAATATATATATATATATATATATATATAATGAACAATGCAGGCCCTAGAATTGATCCTTGGGAAACTCCATGTTTCAGTGTACCCCAGGCAGAGAAAAAATGTTTAGTTGTATTAGGGGATTTTATTTCAACTTTCTGTCTTCTATTAATCAAACAGGACCTGAACCAATCTTCAGATACCCCTAAAATTTCATAGAAATGTAATTTAACTAACAAAATCTCATGATTCATTCAATCACAAACCTTTGCAAAATCACAGAATTCCTTCAAAATTCATCTTTTGATTAGTAGATTTAAATACACTATCTGTTAGTCTCAAGGCAGGAATGTCAGTTGATGCCCCTTTCCTAAAACCATACTGTTCTGTGACCAATATGTTGTTAGTATGCAGATGATGGCTAAATCTACTGTGCATAGCTTTCTTGTATACTTTAGAAAATTAGTTAATAATGAAATAGGCCTGTAATTTGTCGTATTAGTTTTGTCTCCTGTCTTGTAAAGTGATTTTACTGCTGCAATTTTAAGACAGTTAGGAAAAATGCCTGTACATTGCGAATGATTATAAATGAAGCTTCATGGTTTACTAATAAGAGAAGCACAAGTTTTTAAGATCTTACTTGTTATTTCTTCATAACATGATGATTTTCTTGGTTTTAGGGTATTTATTATTCTTTTTATCTGAGCTTCAGTGATTAGGATCATTTTTATGCTGCATTCCAAGCAATGAATCTTTTAGAATTGATATAGCACCTCCTTTCTCTATTTTCAGTAACTGTGATAAAAGAAATTTTTGAAGGCATTGGCCAAATTTGTTGGATCTTTTATCATTCACAAGTAATGTGGTAACCTGTGCCACTGAATGTACTTTTCTGTCTCTCTTTATAATGTTCCATGTTTTTATTTGTTATTAGATTTTGCTATAAGTCTACTGTCATGTTGCTTCTAAGCTTTTTTATAACTTTTCTTAGGAATGTACTATATTTAAGATATAGTGCTTTTGGATTGTTGCTATTCTTCATGAAGGCATACAGACTTCTTTTGTGTTTGCAAGTTATTTTTATCCTGTGTATAAACCAGTCATCTTTTCTTCATACTTTTGCATTTAACTGGAATACCAGCTTGTAAAATGTTTAAAAAAGTGCATATAAATGACTTAAAACATATGGTTAGGATCTTTATCTTTATAAACAGATACCCTTGTTTCTTTTTTTAGTACAGTCTGGAAGTTCATAATTGTTTATTAACCTGGCTCTCTCCTTTAAACGAAATTTATTGTTATATAAATATGTGTGTATATATATATATATATTTATATGTGTGTGTATGTATCCTGTATATACACATATATTTTTTTTTTTATTGTGAGAATAAGAGCATCGTGGTTTGATAGTCATTTGTTATGGGAGATACAGAGGATAAACTTAGTCTACTGTTATTCACAAATATATTATCAGTGGCAGTACTTGAGTTATTTTGAATTCTTGGTGCAAAACTTACTGTGTTCGACTTATTACATGTTGTTCATAAGGGCTAGTTGTTTTTTTTTCAGTTGCTTACAATAAGATAATCTATGTTTATGTCTCCATGAATTAATAGTTCTGGTTTAGATTTATATGGATGTTTCAAAGCATCATCTAAATGTTTAATATATTGATTAAAATCTCCTGTAGGCACCCTGTATAAGTTTAGTATAATTAATCGAGATGATTTAGTCTCTAGTTCATTGGCACAATTTCCAAAGCCTCTTCTTTACAGTTACATGAAATATTTAATTTTTCTGAAATAAAGGTCTTTATGAACAAAAATACACACACCTCCCTTCCATAGATTGTGATGGCAGAAAGTTGATCCTAATATATAGCTAGTGATGTGAGGTGTAGCTGGTCTTATTCCTCCATGTGATGCTTACTGCAACATAGTACATGAGGATTAATGTTATCTATTTCTGAAGAATTTATTAATTTATGAGTTTTGCTTCTTACTCCCCTAATACTATGATGAAATATTTGTAGTGAATTAGATGAATCTACAGTTCTATCTTGGTTTCTAAACTGTAGATAATTACAATTAATACCACATCACATACTCATAAATATTTTAGGTCATATACATGACCTCTATCATGCAGTCCCCATGTTACCTCAAACAGATGTTTAACTACACTACGGTCATTCACTGTGACTCCAACCTATATCCCACTTCCAACAAGTGCACAGGGACTTTTTGCTTATTGTGTATGTTGTATTTTTATTTACATATAAACTGCACAATATTGGATTGTGCTGATCAGGTTTTTTTGACTGTATACTTGAACCTGTTTATTGTATTGTAATTATATCAATACACATGTTTCACAATTGTCTTCATTGTTCCTGCATGGTATGTTCCTCCTGTAATATAAAAAAGAGAAGAGAAGGGTGGTGTATCAATGAAGTCAATGATAGGAAAGTTGGGCTGTTGTTGCTAATCAGTCATGGGGCCAGGGTTACATACCTCAACAAGAAATGCTAGAGGTTGGTTAAGAATGTGTTAAATATAAACATTTTACTGCATTGAAAGATGACTGTAATCATATGCATTAAATTGTGCAGACATATTGTAGCCTCCAGCTCTTTACTTTTTCCTCTCCTTTACCACTTTTGAAAACATGAATGATTTTCTTAAAGATTAGGTGATTGCAGAATCTGTCCAGCATCTCATTCATTATGTAGTCTCTTACAACAGCTCCATAACCTCTTCCAAAGCAAGTTCTTCACAGAGTGCAACCTAGTACTTCCTCTTACAATTTCCAGTACCTAGTCACATGAAAAGACTACATATCAGAAACTAGATTAATTTCAGGCTGAGATGAGTTGCTGTCAGTCACACTGCCCCATGGGATTGCTAAATATTGAACAGTCAGCCTGTGGATGGTGGCAATGCTGTCTCCAGTTTGGATACGAGCCATTTTTAAGTATACAGGCAATGGCTTCCCATCCTCTGTACAAAATATAAAACTGTAACATATTTGTTTTCTAGAATAAGATGTGGCATGCTTCTTTCATGAATGTATAACCACGGGTGCCAGTTTCATTTATCCCATTAAAATCATATACAAAACTCCAGTTGTGATATATGGATGGCCATGTGACTATTGGTATGTGATCAGTTTTTCCAGTGTTGTGCTGTGCAGATGTTACAATGTGGTACTACAGTCAACTTCTTTTCCATATTATATGTACATATGTTGATATACTTCTGAAATTTGCTACCTCCAATTCTGTAGTCAGTCCTTATAAAAAAAACTAACTATATAACAAATCAAAATGCAATTATTTACACCATAGGATATAATTACGTGTTTGTGAATTGCAAGTATTTTTGGCACTTTCATGGCATAATACTTCTTTTTTTTCAATTACTGAAATGGACTGTATTTTAGTAAACAGCCATGTACCTAATGAATACTTGCATTTAAGCAACATCATTGACAATACAGAACTTCATGATCACTGCCGCACTAAGTAAGGAAATCATTGGAGATAAACTGTTTTAAATGACTGCATACTATGTCAAAACAAACTGTGTATAGAGAATTAAAAGTACTTCAAAACAGAAGTTGAAAATTATATGGTATTGACTCCCATGTCACCACAGTGTAGGACGTTCTCAGGTTGTGAGGAAATGGCCTCCAAATATGGAGGGTTAGCTGTGAGTATGTTGAAGAAGCACTCACAAACTGAGAATGGGTGATCCTCCAGTCTGGGGGTTGGCCTAGGGAATAACCTCCCACAATAAAAAAAAAAAAAAAATAGTGAAATACAGAAGTGTGAGCACTGCAGTAGAATTTTTTGAGTGTAATGTAACTCATAGCTCCCAAGCCTGTTTTTAATTACAGTACACTATAATTCCTTAACCTGATTATAGTCCAGTGTCTTAGGAAACAGCAACTATCTCCGAAACATCCTCCACAGGAATTTTAGGGTTCCCTTTTAAAGGATGTTTTATATATTGTGCATTATATTACTTTATTTTAAACATTAAAATCAGGCTTCAGAAAATCCACATTTATTTCTATTGCAATCACATCAAGTTAGACAAACCCAATAACTATGTAAGACTCGAGTACAAATGACTTATTGATGGGACTTCATTTTGTACATGATCAAAGTATACAATACTACAATCACCTGAATTCTCCAAGCAATGTATTACTCAACCAAGTTAACTATAACCTTCCAGATCTTCGACTAGCTACAGTACGTAATTGCCCATACACTTTCGAGGGAGGACTACCTAGAATAAGGTTACATATTGCCCTTCTTGCCAGTTGAATGTTTTGAAAGGATCCTAAGATATGTATTTTTGAATCTGCAAGTACTATTCTGGTTTTGGTAACATTCTCAATTGTAAATTTTGTTCTACCTCCCTTCCCTGCTAACCTACCAATTGCTCGGGACATATGATCTCCTTTCAATGGCTTTACATCTTTAATCTCAAATGTTTCAATAAACAAATCATCAAGTCGGACCAATGCCAAAGCGTCGTCTACTTCAAATCCATACACAAACGCCTTAACAAAGTCTGCAGCTTTCTGGAGGTTGCCAATATCACCTGTTTCGTCACAAGTCCGAATCTCAACATTACGTGTTTTAAGGTTGAATCGGATCTGAAGATGTAAATGCTCGACAATAGGACCAAATATTTTCATCCAGTTTTCTTTAAGCGGTGTGTAGCGATGAGAAGGTACTGCTATTTTCCTCATTTCTGCACGTTCCCCATTTTGCAGCCTGCCCTTCTTTGGTGGCGTGTGCTTAGGTCGACGTCTGCCTTCAATACCTCTGTCAACTACCATCTGGTTTTCATCATCTTGTGCTCGACGTTTGCGACTCCTTTTCGACGTAACTTTCACGAAAGTGTCCAAATCTTCGTTTTCTTGCCCCATAATCACTAAAATTCACTTCAGGCCTGTTAAAAAGACACTTAATTAACAACAGCATTCTGTATACGACATGTACAACGCTTATTATATAAATAAACTTACAGTGATGCTAGCAGTTGAAATAAATTATAACACACACGTGTACTATAGCTTATGCCGCCATATTTGGTGCGAAGAGCGTTTAAACAGGCCGGCTAACGATTAAAAATAAATTTACCAAATTGCAATGTACGCTAATCCATTACACAAGCAGGTTGACAGTTTAATGTGTAAGGAATAATAGGTTTATATTACTACGGGCTCAGTGTCATGCTATTGTACACCAAAATCACTCTGACTGAATGAAGCACAGATCATGTAGTGAATGAAGTCCGTGTAACTCCATTTTATGCTCGTCTACCGTGCTACCACATGCGGTAAGAAAATACCAACGTTTGGCAGCAACTTGTTTCCGTCGTCTGTATGCGATTTAATACCCTCTAAACCGGTGTAAGTAGTGAGGTTTGGGTATGATACAGTTGTGTTGCTAAAGATTCAAGTCTTCTGGTTTCTGGGCTGTTAACAGCAGTATCTGTTGGGCTTCGAAAACCACGTATATGATAAGATCTATGCTTGAATGGCTGCTGTTTCGCTTAAGAGAGTAAACAGAGATTAGAGTTTGTTAGCGTAGGGGAGACAGTCTAGTTATGTTGTATGAGAAGGAAGGGAGTTCTGTTGCCACCATGTGTGTTAATACTGGACCTGATTTTTGGGCACATAGAGAGGTCAAACAGCAACTGCACAATGCTGATATAATATCTTTCATATAGCAAGGCTTGTGCCATCCACTTGACTGTTGCTTAGTTCCAGGCAATTTCCTGTCACCCCCTAAACTAGGCTGACTTGTGTAGCAGAATATTTAAGGAACACATCATGAATAGGAACATCAGTTTCTCTAGGGAAAGAAACTAAGCATAAAGAGAAGGTATGTTTCCCCTGCATATCCTCCTTCATAATACAGAACATATTAATTTGACTGTCCTGCCATTCCCATTCACAAAGAGTGCTACACACCACTGGTATCAGCATGATCATGATGGGTCAGTCAGTTCTGCATAGTGCCCAAAGCAAGGTTAAACATGTAGTGACTGCCTCTGAGTACAAAATTATTAAATGTTAGGGCAGACTACCATTCAATTTATAATACAAGATATTAATAAACTGTGCATGGGTGCATGGTACTTCGTGCAGTCACATAATTACAGGTTCAAAACAGCAGCCTACAAAAAGAAAGAGAGAAAAAAAAAAATGAAACACAGAGAAGTTGAAAACTAATGCAGTAGTCATGTAACAGTGAAGCTGTGTTCTCTGGTTTGCTGTACAGACATCTAGTTGTGTGCATTGGACTATTCAAGTTGTGTTTTATTTAAGTGAGTCATTTGTGTGGCATATTATGTTGGCTTTTTTATTTGCAGTGTATTTTACTCTTCTTATTAATGTTGTTATCCTTGCAATTGTTAGGAGGGTGGACTATTTTTTTGGTGGTAATTCTTTGGTATTGGTGCCAGCACAGAAACACTGCCTTGTCACATCAAAATTAACAAGAAGCGAGTAACAAAGTTGGACATCTTATGAAACACCAATAAACATGATAATTCCCACAAGTATTTTAAAGCACAAAGGGCTATATATATATATAGCACAACCCTCAATTAGCACCCATTGAAGTCTGTGAATAGAGATTCCTTATTAATTTAACATAGTAAACCCACAAAATAGCACCTCCCCTCCCCACACCAATTTTCCATCTACCAAAACTTCAGATATCTCTCTTCAGCTCGTCTCATGCTTTTCATCTTGT
>Ga0123357_10004525_pt1 | contig 16353 bp, 15 predicted proteins | sample TergutEmb28metaG_FD_89873 | JGI IMG/M metagenome (GOLD analysis project Ga0123357, IMG submission 89873) | Embiratermes neotenicus P4 segment gut microbial communities from Petit-Saut dam, French Guiana - Emb289 P4 | ecosystem: Host-associated > Arthropoda: Insects > Digestive system > Gut ... | reverse complement strand
GAAGAATATAATTAAATAATAAGAAAAAAAAAAAATAAAAAAAAAAAATGAGTGAGTTTGTATTGTTTTTCATCTTCATCATGAGAAAGGGGGGGGGGGGGGGGGGGGGGGGGAACTACTGGCAAGAACTTAGATATCGTTTGATAATCCACAACATTCGACAATCTGCTACCTGTCCAGTCCTGTGGGTGCCAGATTAAAGGAATTCAACTGTAATACTTCACATGTCAACTGTATACTTGTTAATGGAAATCAGAATGCCCTTTTCAGTCCTACCCTTTCCTTTCTGCATAATAATTCTCAGCGAGATTTCAACCACATTACACATCAGCTACTACAGTTCATTGTACAATATATACCAAATCCCACAATTATAGCCACTCTCAATCCAGTGCAGTACAACAGTAGACAAAATATGGTGAAGTGAAGAAGATAATCCTTGGGGGTCACTATGCATGTAAAGAGCAACATAATTTCAGTTAGTAATAAACAGGTAATAACAACATGATGCAGAAAGAAATATAAGAACAAACATATTGTACTCTGTTGAAGAATGCTGAAGATCAATGACTAGAACAGTTTCAACACGTCTGCTTCACATTACAGACTTTTATGTCAAGAAGTACAGCTCATTTTGCCTGTGGGTAGTTGTGTTTGCTACCAATATTCTGCCATTCAAATGGGAAACATGAGATTTGAATTTCAAGTTGGTGAATATTAACAACATGGTCTTCTGGCATGTGATACTATGCAATTTGATGGATAGGTAACTATGTTTTGGAGAACCCTCCATCTTCAAGGTAAAAGACAGGCAGCATATTCTAAGCAGCAGGTTCCTCTGCAACTCTGGCACCTACCTACAAGAATACAAGTGCCACATTCCAAAAGCATGTTATCCTGAAACAGGAAACAGCTCTTACAGAAGGACTTTTGGAAGTTTATGTGAAGTTGCTTGAGTTACCCATATCATTTAGCACTGCAGATCCTTCATTTGACGTAATGTCAGATTAGTCTTTAGATGAGGTATATTAACAATACAAAAATACTGTATTACCTCTGAAACAAACAAAAAATCATCTCCTCCCCCAACAAAACACAAACACTGCACCAAAATGGGATTAGAAAAAGGTGTGGGGGTGCGGTACTAATTTTAGACCACTTTTTCAGATTTATTCAGAAGCTACTGAAGTTATATACGTTATATATAAACATCCTCTTGCACAATCTTATCATTTTGGTCCGCATCTGAGTCATATTTTCTCCAGCGACCTTATTCCAGTAATTATTGTGAACTGTGAAACCAAAAATTCTTACTGCATTCCTTTCTTCTTTTTCTTTTTTTAATGATTCAGTATTTTAAATATCAAACATAAAATCTTATACCATATTTATGACCAATGTAATACTTGCTCAGCAGGTCACAGCAACAACCATAAAAGAAATCACAAGAAAATCCAAACAATATAGAAGATTGCAGGCTTGTAAATACAGGTATAAATGACAATTCATTTGATGTTAATGAAGAGAAGGATGCAAACACCAACTATAGTACTACAATTTGTAGGTCCTACAGAAAACAACCTAGTGTTTCTGAGAAAGTGACAGACCATTTGTCAATGAAAATCTCACAACCAAGTACAACATTACTGAAACACACTGACAATATTTTCAATGTATAATGTGCTAACAGAGAATACATTACCTTTTACTGTATCAGAAAAGGTGAATGAAAGTAGTGGGTACATTATTATTAAAAGAAAAAAATTACAAATTATGTAGTACAATTCCTGAATGTCCTATTGTCTGATACATACAAATTCTGACTCAAAATTGGTGCTCAACAGAATATGTTCCTCTAATCAAAAATCTGGCCGTGATTGGGAATTATATTAATGAGAAAAGAGAATGAACTTTAACTGTCTTACAAATCGGATCCAAGCAAAGTAATGTTACGTTAGTGGCTTGAATTGAACCTAATCACTACATTAGAGCTAAAAGCAAACCACTCCATTGTGCTATCTCAAATAAAATGTTTTGCCAGTCAAGTTTTTTGTATGGCTCGGTGTGTTAGGTAATATGCAGAGCAATGTAATTTATTTACATATGCAAAGTTTAATGTGGAGAATGTGTGATTATTTATTACGCAAATTCATAACATAATTATGAGATGACACTTTTATGATAACACTAACTGAATGATAATCAGTTTTTTTATGAATTACAGTGCATGATACTTGCACAGCTAAACATCCACTGTTTCAGAATGTCAATTCTGTGTCAATGGAAGACTCTTACAAGGCTGAATGTGTCACTTTGAAACCTGGTTAACAACTTAATAAAACATTGTTACAATGTTATGAGGGAACTACCAATATTCATGCAAGATATGAGCTCCTCACTGAGGTAACTGTCAAGATTACTGTCTTCTGGGATGTGATACCATGCAGTCACTAGAAACTTGAAGTAAATGCAAAGCAACTGCTGTCTCCATCTCCAAAGTTCCTCTGAAATGTCAGTAAATTTCCACAAGATAACACAGTATCACATCCCTGAACATGGCAGTCTTCACTGGCATCCAGTTTATCTTCAAGAAATGAACCTTGCCTTATCCGAATGTCAATACAGTCCTCATTACAACTGTGAACTGCATAACCCTAACTGTTCAGTTTTCACCCTAAAGTTCTCTTTCACTCCTCACTCGTACAAATATGTAGACTTGAAATAAATCTTCTTATTAGGAATTTTATAGTCATAAGAGATGAAACCGTTTATATGTTACATTATAAATATCTGTAGTGATACTGTCTTTACTTTGCATTTATGACATTAGCAGTTTCAGCAGAACATATGTTAAGATTTCCCATGAAAACCTCTTTCTTAATATAATTCTCAAATGAACAGCCATACATGAGAAACTGCTAAAACATAGATGAATGCACATAATGAAAAGTACATAAGAGATTTATTCTGTTCACCAAATAAAGCTATCAGAGCAAAAGTAACAGCCATAAGACTATGTAATACCGATATAATATATCTGAATGTGTCAATTAATGCTAGTACACATATTCTAAACAGATTTAACCATGGCTTAAATAAAGATCATCATGAATTAAACTTACATCTAACGAGAGGGGAATAGATGACATGTAGTGGGCTAAAGGACCAGAATTTGTGTATAAAGGATGATGCAAAATAAGGACACAGGAAAGAAGAAAACTGGAAAAGAAATCTAGGTGGTACAGGACTGAATGACAGGCCAAATGTATGAGTGACCAAAAACACATTAATTATTATAACAGTCATTACTGAATATAATGTTGAAATTCACTGAAAATACGTAAAGGATATGTGGCACCCATGTTTCCTCTTCTATCTCAGTGTGACATGACAAGAAAGAGGGGTGGAGGCTCATGAGGAACAGATTCGAGATGTGATGGTCAAATTGTGGAATTCTGCAGACATCTGGATATAAATGAATATGTTTCAGTTATATAACAATGACAGGGCACAACACAATCTACAGAGGTCAAATTATCATGTCCCTCAGCATGGCAGCTATCATGGGAACTTTATCACATACAAAGCCTGCATTCACCAAGAAATCAGAGTCCATGTCTACCCTGCAGTTCACTTCAACTTATTTCAAGGCAATGTCCTTAAGTGCTTGCCACTAGCTTCTACAAAGACCTCACACTTTCGGAAAATATTTCTCAGCATTTGACGAAGTGCTAGTCTTGAAATATTAGAAATTTCTCTTCTAAAGGTTCTTCTCTGAATACTGGTGTGAACAATTAGTTGTTTCTTCAAAACCCGAGTCCCTGTGATTTCGCAAAAACTCATCACATTTTCAAGTCATGTACGGGCAACTTCATGAACTGCACGAGGATTTTTTTAACATAAAAATATATTATTTTGGCTGTTTAAGTTCCTATTACTGTAAATCATGCCTAATAAGGAACAATAAGAGTTTTTAAATTTTATTTTTTTCTTGACATTGAACCTGTAATTCAAATGTTTTCCACCTCCTGCACATAGTTCTTTTACATAGTAACACTGACAGTAAGTACTTTTTATAACATTTTTGACTACTTCACTCTTTCCATGATACACACTCTGCACCAGTACTGCAAATTAACTCTCTTCTGCAACTCAGTAAATTTCACGGTTTCACTAAGATTATCTGAATAAGCGCCTATTCCAGATGCTCAGATACCAACAGAATAACACAGCCACAGGGTCAGTAAACAAGCTGATGCACATAAAGTTCATGTCTTCCTGTGCTCAGAGACATGCTAACGTGTTCTCTATTTACTACAATTATAAGAGAATAACAGATTCTTGTTTCAAATTTTTACTCTAAAAAAACTGGTCAGTACTTCTTATAAAATTTCTATCAGAGTCAATAACTTACATCAGCACATCAACAGTTGATGTAACAGTTACACTAAGATATAAGACACGTACATTTCTGAATAAAGCAACAAAGTGTGCTGGAAGCTGAACTTCAATTTCATAGTATGTGGAATTCTTCATTGCGAGACAACTTACCAGTACACTACATGTTCTGTTGCTCCTGGGCCAATGTCTGTTTGAATAATGCTGTCTCGTCAAAGATATATTTTTTTAAAGTTTCTTTTGGCAAGTCATCTAACTCCATGGCAAATCGGAATGGCTCTTCAGCTACAGGCTGGAAAGAAATATAATGAATTACAGGATTACACAAATGTGTACAAATGCAGTACAGCCTTTTCATGATTTAAATACTTCATACTTTCAAATATCCACAGACATCTGTACAAATTGGAAAGATGTTACAGACGTACAGATAATTTCTGCTATGGCATGCACTGTGCAAGCATTAATTCCTCAACAGAGTGCTGCTCACATGGATATGTTTATCCAAAAATTAATCATGTCAGAATACATATAAATATATAAGATTCATTCATTTCCATATCTCCATATTCTCTGATACAATTCAAGACAACCGAAATAAAATGAAAGTCCTGGACAGCTAACAGCCAAAAGTCACCTAGTCAGTCCACAAATTCATCAGATTTTACAAAATCTGAACCTTCATTACCATGTTTACAAGAACCCAACACTGTTTTTTATCCTGAGTCAGATGAATCCAGTCCACACCTGCCCATTTTATTTCATAAAGATACATTTTAATTTTACCTTACCATTTATACCTACATAATCCAAGGGGTCTCTTTCAATCAGGATTTCCCACCAAAAGCCTGCACACATCTCTTCTCTACATGCATGCTACCTAGTTTGCTCATCTCATCCTCCTTGATTTGATCATTCTTATAGCATCTGGTAAAACTATAAATCATGAAGCTCTTAATCATGCAACTTTCTCTACCCTTTCCTTACTCCCTTCTTCTTAGGTCCAAATACTATCCTTAGCACCTCAAACTCAGGCTCTCAGTTTATTCCTCCCTGAATGTGAAAAACCAAGTTTCAAACCCATAAAAAATAATGGTAAAGTTTAATTCTGAATATCTTAATCTTTACATTTTTAGATAGTAGAGAAGAATATGTAAAATTATGAACTGAAAGCCAAAGAGTATTCTGTGAATTTCAACTGCTCTTTATTTATTCTTGGTTAGAATTTTGACTTGTCAGTGCCCCTCCCAAATATCTGAACTGCATGACATTTGCAAAGGACACATGCTGTACCTTTACATCACAAGTCCATCCTACTTTCTGTTGATAGGACATGAATATACTGATATCTTACTCTGAGAAAATAACAAAAAATCTTGGGAATGGAGAAGAACCCAAAATGGGGAATTTGTAGGGAAGGCAAGCAAAGCACATACACAATTGCAAGGGATACTGCTTGGATTGTGGCTGCTTGAAAGAGGAGAGGTGAGATGGGGGATTTATATTAAAATTGGTCTTAGAACAGAAGGTTGAGGCTCAGGTTTGTATCTAACATCAGATATCAAAAACTGTTGTTAAGGTTTGGTTAATAAGTTCTGTTGTTAGGCAGTTATATTGCATCAGTGATCAACTATTTTCACAGCAGAAGACTGAAATGTTTGTGTGTACTATTCGTCTTAACAGAAAATTTTGAAGTACCCATCCATAATGACATACACATACCTCATCTGCAGGATCATAATACTGTTCAAGATAAGGATGTGCTAAGGCATCCTCCACTCCAATCCTGTTGTGAGGGTTGAATGTTAACATTTTGTCCAACAAATCAAGTGCTTTTAAATCAGCATGTGGGAACATTTTTGTCCAAGGAACTTTGGGTTTGAATGGCAATGACTGGAGGTAACTTCGTGCCTTCTCGTTGATGATACACTCCAGATCCTCTGCAGTGGGAGAGCCAAGGACTCCCAGGATGTGGTTTAGCTGATCTAAATAATGTTTGCCAGGAAATATTGGTCGATTTGACAACATCTCTGCTAGGATACAGCCCACTGACCAGATATCTATGGATTTCGTATAGCCCTGTAAACAAAAGTAAATTTTGGTAATACAGCTTGATGGATGCGGTTAATACGATTTGGAATTCATAATATAATGTCTATGGAAGGAAGTACATCCTGAGCTTCTCCCAAGGTAGGGGAAAGAATGCAATTACATTTGTAATAAAATAAATAAATAAATAAAACTCTTAAGTTTTCTTTTTATAATTCTTCATACACAGATGCATATAAAATGTTTTAATGAATGGAAAATATTAACAGTGCTCATTGTAGTAGGACATATTTGAAAGTTCACAATGAGGCTGCCAGACAACAAAAACAGATCCAGCAGCTACCAAAAGTATTGATCCTTTAGGATGTGATCAAGCAATAAGTTCCAGGATTGATGCTACTGCACATGTTTGGTTGGCAATATTAACCAATTACAGTCAGTATTTTTAAGTTCATGTTATGACCATCAGCAATTAATGATAAAGATATAGCTGAAAGAGTTCATCCAGAGCAGATATGCATGTAATTGTGTGTGTTTTGTTGTTGTTGTTTTCATCGTCATTGTCATCAAGGAGCAGCATGAGCAAGCAAAGGATTGTTTCAACCTGTGGAAAACAAGTATGGAAACATACAAAATGTTAAAAACTATTCAAGATGAGGCTTTGTCTTGTATGCCTGTCTTTGAATGGTTTAAAAGATTCAGATAGGGACTTGAGGACCTTAAAAAAATGATCCAAGGAGTAAGTGGCTGTCAACTACTCTAAATCTGGGAAAAGCTGTAGTTCATGAAGCAGTGACCGGAGACTGATGAATGACTCTAAAATTATGCGGGATCAAATGCATATTAATTTGGAGGCAAGTCATAATATTCTTTGAAGGTTTAGGAAAGCGGAAGATATGCACAAAGTTTATTCCACTCAGTCTCACAGATTGGCTCATTCTGCCATAATAGTGAAGCGCTTGATGGCAAATTGCCATGTGGTGGAGATCAGCCACTCACCTTACATCTGAACTTGCACAAGCAATTTTTTCTATTCCGTAAATTGAAAGATGCACTGTATATATCCTACTTCTTACCTTGGAGTTCAACATAATTTCTGGAGCTCGATACCACCTTGTTGCTACATATTCTGTGAGAAAACCCGTGTGATCATGATCAGGATCTGCAACCCTTGCTAAACCAAAGTCACAGATCTGAAACACAGAGAATTCATAATCCCAAACACTGGATAAACACCAGTTGCAAAACATGACCATCAAAAATAAACTAATTTTTCTGTAAGGAAAAACATAAAATTATATGCGATACTGAATATTCTATGCACACAGAAGTAAAAGGTAACTACATGCTCCTAAATTTTAATAAGATCTGTAACAAAAGGTTCCTTATTTTATAAACTTTCATTGCTATCAAAGTCTTTAGCAAAATCCATTGTACACAATATGCATGAAAAATATAAAAGCCATATTCCAAAAGTTGTAATGAAATACAATAATTTTTTCAAGTTTTCTACATCTCAGGCTGTTTCAGAATCATAATAAACTTCATAAATCTCATAAAAAATCAGCTGATATTTATATCTTCTCATTTTGCATCTATTGTGGGGAAAAATAACTTGGATGCAAAACACAAGGAATAACACTTTTACACAGTGAAAAGCTGACCATTCTTCTCATATGGACAGCATAATTCATCAAATTTATGAGTACAGAAGTACACACTAGTTCTACAGCATAGCATCTACTATTACACAAGTTAAACTGACTACTGTAAAAATCATAATCATAGTGTTGCTGGTGGTGGTGGTGGTGACAATGGCAATAAAACAGCTAAAAATAAAATAAAACAAATCATTCAAATGGCAATTACTGGATAAAAAAGTCCATTATTCTGGATACAAACCTTCATGAGTAAAATATTTGTGATAATCACTGTGGAATCAATTGCAGCAAGTTACTGCTGACACAACTGTTGTACTTACAAAAAGTACTACAGAAAATGTGGGAATTATATATATTTATGTACATGGATTTTTAGATAACCTTTAGATAACATTTTAATTTTATATGGAATGCACAAGTAATCTGATAACCTGAAATGTCACTTGAATGTGATTCTCAATACTAGTTTTTATCAAACACTTGCCCAATGAATTTCAAATACATAATGGGTTAAAATAAAACATGCTTATTACTTATGTTTATTGGACCGTGCATCATCTTGATAGTTGAGTAAAGAGTGGCCATCTTGATGCCACTTGTTTTATTATTACTTTATTCAGTGCTCAATATGTTTCGGATGTTAATACATCCGAAACATGTTGAGCACTGAATAAAGTAATAATAAAACAAGTGGCATCAAGTTGGTCTCTCTTTACTCAACACGCTTATTACGCTTTTTAGTGCCTTTGAATTTCTTCATAGAACATGCCAACACAAATGAAGAAATGTGAGCATTGAATAGCTTAAATCATGTACTTGTAATAGATGAAGATGTCAATTTTCTAGAAAGAGAGAAAGCTAGCAAAGTAAGAGGCATAAAACTAACTGTAGCAAGAGATTAACTTATTACAAGCCAACTGTTACAGTCATTTTCTGGAACAATCTGTAAACATTCACACAGTGTGAATACTGCTTTCATACTTGTACTTTCGCTGGATTATTTCCATAAGTGTTAAAATCAAACATTTAAATACTGAGAATTACGTGATTTATCAGTATGCACCAGTAAACACCCACTCTTGGTGACAAAAACCAACAGCTGTCTGTGAGAACCACACAAAATGCACAATTACATTCTGTGGAATTTCTGATTGTTAGACCTTGTGGTACATAAAGTAGCCACCAGGCCTGAAAGGTTTAATTAATACCAGCAATGAACATGTATACCATGTGAGGTCTGAGGTTCTTACTAGGGTCACTATAATGATTATTGTCTCTCTGATGTGACTCCATACAATGGAAATTTACAATTAGCAAGCCACTGCTGCTTTCATCTCCAAGGCAGAAATGTTCTCAGTGCTCAAGATGGGGACAGCAGGATCCACTGAACCTTGGTAAACTTGTATCAGAAAACAAGGTATCACACACTATTGGACAGTGGCCCTCAACTTGTGTAATGTCAACCCACATAATGCTGAATTTAAATCATCTCAAATAAAACCAAACATGCACATATATGGTTGGTAGCCAACACTATAACATTCAACAATTCAGATAGGCATACAATATTGCACACCAACACCTAATTATCCATATGAAATTTTGCTGAAACTTCAAATGCTGTCCTGTTACAGAAGGAAAAAAGCCTAATCATGGCCAGACAAAGAAAACCAGATTAAAATAGTCAATTGCTGAAAAGTGGTTTGGGTGGGGGGGACAGCCTTCTGGTAAAAATATGATACTATTAAAAATCAAAGTTGACAGTTAAGTGTAATCTCTAACTACAACAGCAGTGCTAGTCATACCATTCTTTACATGTGTGCACTTTGTTCACACGAAGGTGGAAGCTACTAACAGTATGACAGTTATATGCTACTGTTCAGTGTTGTCTGTCATGTCAATGAACACATTTTTAATGCAATAACAGAAAAACAGGTTACTAAAGGTTTACCAAGGTGCTTTAGTTTGGCATTATTCATATGCATTTAAATTCATAAGATATTTGTAAAAGTGAATAATATATGAAAAGAGGTATCATAAAAACAACTTTTCACTTAAGCAGAAGTGGAGTTTTGGAAAACCTGACATACAAAATTTTGAAGGCTGCTGTATCAGCTGCTGAACATTATTATATAAACAATGTGCTCAAAGACATATGGTGTATTTTCAAGACCTTTCAAGACCTTCAACTTGTTTCAGTTGTGAATAACAGAAACAGATCTTCAGAATGACAGGAACATTAGACCAAAGGTTTAATGAAGCCACATTCAAGAACTGTAAGGCGAAACAGATTCAATGGTCTTCTTGGGTGTGATGCTGTGGAAGATATACACCAAGATTCATTCCATCTTCAAAGAAGCTGGAGGCAACAGGGTCCTCTGAACTATCTGTGCTCATCCACCCTACTATATGACAACACATTACAGAGGACAGCAAGCCTCAAAAAATAAATCCTTCATAGCAACATCAATAAATGGAAAGAACACAGCAGGAATTTTTCCAGCACTGTTTTCAGTTTTTAATATCAGGCTTATGAAACAATGTAATTAATCCAAATTTTCAGTCTTGCAGCTTATAAATGGGGATATATGAGTACATAAAACACAAGATAGATTTATTGTCTATGAACATGACATGGAGTGGAGCTGTGAAGGAATGGTTTTGGTGTATCTTTTCAGACTCAGTAACAGTGAGGCAGACGTTGCCAAATTCACTTGCACATCAATGACTTCAGAAATTACCACATGATGAGAGCTCATTGATTACATAAATTACTTGGAGAAAGATGAAAAATCAATTTCCGAAAGAACTGTCAGCGTGTGCCATTTTTATTATCATATAGCTGATTTCCCAAAACTTAATATGCATACAATTCCATATGCGTGGGGTTCAAAGTTCCAACATCTGAAAGGGCATAGTGTAAGTCAAAATCAGAAACTGAATTTTATTTAAAAACACAAATCAACTGTAACCAGACAAACAGTGAAGTAGTAGTACCTTTTCACAGTATGAAAGAGACTAATGTCCACCTGTCTACATACTAAAATGGGTATACAAAATTATATACAGAGCAGAACTTGCTACTCCAGCAAACAGTATGCACAGATACCTTCATAAAAATTAGAAGATTGTATAAACACAGAATGCACACTGCCTGACATTAAAATAAATACAGAATGATGCATGCCTACAATGTCCATAAGCATACTTTACACTTACAGCGAATTTTAACAATTTATTTCAAACCTAAATAAAAAATATTCTAAGTATATAATTGTTTATTTTTTTAAGCTGTACTACTTTGATATACTTCAATTGGTGAATATTTAATGAGAAATATATGTATGTATATATATGGCAACAGTAATAATTGGCAAATAATGCCCAAATTTACATCCTATCATCTTCTTTTAACTAGGATATCCCATACACAACTCCACAGAAAATCCTCCACAGGATAAATTTAAATGTGCAGAAAACAAGTGGACATTGTGTGCCTACAAGCCACTCTAGATTTTTAAACTGGAGTAAAGTACTGAATAAACAAGAGACTTATTGCAGATAATTTTGTAACATGTTTTGCATATGTCACTGCTAATAAAACTAGTATGTGAAAATTCTCAGAGTAGGTTGAAAATGAATTAACCCTCTCCTTAACCACCCTAACCACTGGCTTCATACAACAAACCCATGGAAAATTTATGCATCACTGTGAGTGAAACATATCTGGTGCTAACTAACTGTAAAAGCACAGAGCCAAGTCCTGAGAATCTATTAGTTGCCCAGCTATTCAAGAAATACCCTGCACTTCACTGACCATTAACTTTCACATATGTTCTTCTACATGCCACCAATCTCCTTCCTCATCTGGAAGGAATTAGGCCAAACACACACACACACACACACAAAACACACTCACTCACATCCTCCTGCTTGAATATACACTTTAATATTATCCTCCCATTTATATCGAAGTCCTTCAGATGGTCTCTTCCTTTCAGGCTTCCTGACTAAAATTTTGTATGTATTTGTCCCATCTCCAATGCATGTTACATGTTCCTGATAGGTCCCAATATTCTCCACAAGCTTTAGCTTATGGTTTAATACAGTGGATTTATAAATATAATTACATGGACATTTCAAGACATCCTTTAGGTTTTCCAAACTGAAGTAATCATACAGAAATGCGCAAGATACATTTGTGGTGCATGCAATGATACAGACATAACTGAAACTAGACGAATATGATGGCAGGAACAGATGTGTTAAAACGTTCAAGGATTATTTGTATATAGCCAAGCCAAAGCCAAGGCAACTACACACATTACAAACTCATCTTAAACTCAGGACACGTGCCCCGAAGCATGATGCAATATCACAGCCAATGAGACTATGCACATTAAATGCCACAGCAACAACTGAGCTCTATATCCTTCCAAGAAACTCACAGTAATTAGGCAACAATGCAAGCCTGTGGCTCGTATTGGTGGAAGGGGCATGAAACCAGTAGGTTCAGTAGAGGAAACACACGCCTGCAAAATGGGATCAAATTTAATCCTAAGTTTCAGAACCCTGATGAAGGCCTTCAAAAACCATCCTACTGTGACACACTTCAACCACCCATAGGTATCAACAAACTAAGGTCAAGCAACATATTTCAAAAAATGAATTTATGCAACTGACTTTTATTTTCAGTAATTTATGGACCAATGAAATCAGATCAGCCAGAACTTATATTTTCATATTTCACACTCAAGTTTATGGTAATGTACATGAGCTCAATGCATACAATATAAAAAGAAAAGAATCCAGACAGGCTTACAAGTCATTATTTTTTTATGTAGCAATCAGTACCAGAAGTAATCCAGTAGTTATATAAAAAAGTGAGATAAACTAAAATACATAAAATGTGCTGTTAGAAGCATTATGACTAGTAAATAGGCAAATAATCCTATCAGAGACAAACAATTATAAGCATTGTATTACAACATGCAATTGCTACTGTAAGTATGAAATACAAAACTTCAGAGAGTTTTTCAAGCACAAGTAAAAATATGTAAATAGAAAATGCAAAAAGAGAGTAACAAACTATACAAATGTTATAAATGTATTTTTGAAAGAAAAAAAAACACTGCATTAATGTGACAACAAAACAGATTAACTATGTTGCATTCTATTGTCAAATCACTTCCTGACAACAAAGTCAACTTATAATTCCAAATAAACACATCATATCTCACTTTTAGAGGGTATTTTTTGTTAAAAAAGGTATCAGTTTTTTAAAATAGTAAAATGGGCTCACCCACACATAAGAATATAATTTTCACATTAAAAATATACCTCATTTCTGTTCTGGATATTAATGCCAGATGCAGACTGCATTAAATGAATTAATGATTACACCTATGATGGGCTAGATGTACTACAGTGGAAATAACAGTATTAAAAATAAGACACACGCTTCAACATACAGCTTGAACCATGTTTCCTCTTTGAGTAAATTTTTGAGTACATGTACATCCATCACTACAATAAAGATTCAGCTACACTTTAATAATGCAAAATAGACTGTTACATACTTCATGCATTGTTTTATTAATTACACACAAACATGCCTCTGAAATCAGTAAGACTATTTTAGCTACACACGCTCCCCATTTCATAACAAAACAAATATTACCATTAATGCATTTCAAGGCTTCACTAAACCTCTCAATGACTTTTATTTAATTTGATACAATAATGTCATTGGCAGGTCTCAACATAATTGTATGCCATAAAACAGTACCCAGTGGTGGGTGTGCAAATTTCTGGGTGATACTGACAACACGAGGTGGGTTCCTGATTATCTGAGTGGCTGTGTTTGTTTGTTTTACAAACTGACCATGACAAGAAGCCAATGAGTATCTTACGGATGAACACACTTAAATACGCAACTCTAGCCGCCAGTGATCAACAGGAACCTGAAGATGTTGTTCCAATGAACGAATGAAATCAAAATAATTCTAAAGTACTGATTACAAAAATGAAGCAATATCAAAGGGTTGCATTTTCCGTAACCCATTCATTTACAAACACATTTATGATAAAAATTATTTGAAATTAAAAATCATGAATCAGAACTATGATATGGCTAACAAATGGAGTTCACTGATCACCCTTAAATAAATCAGGGAAGTGAGTGTGTGTTATATGATTTTAAAAAAATTACACTTTACAAATCAATGGTGAGAGAAACTACTAACTTTGAGCATTATTCTTTTACAATAAATGTAATATACTGTGCCTGCAAAATATTACTAACCATAACTAGTTAAAATTATACTAATACATAAGAATAAACTTGCCATATTTATTATTTACTTTATTTTGTCACACATGCAGCAGTTCATCATGATAACATGGTAGACATCACAGTAGTCATCATGATCATCACCATCAACACTACTGTAATTGTCATCATCGCAAAACAATTCTTCCTTGCAGTTTGATAACACAATGAAGTGAGTAACAAGACAAGTGACTTCCTATTTTATAGGCAGCTACTGAATTAATAACACTAACTACATACAGAATTACCCAAACATGTGCACATATAATTGCCTCTAACCTTAAGATCACACGTTGTGTTTAATAACAAGTTGCTGGGCTTCAGGTCCCGATGTAGCACGTTGGCCGAATGGATGTATTTCAACCCACGTAGGATTTGGTACAAAAAGTAACAGATGTGGTCGTTGCTTAGTTTCTGAAAATTTAAAAATAAACAGCACATTGATTAACTGCTGTATATGTTATTATGTGTACATTTTCTTTCATATAGCGAAAACCCTAACATCACAATGGACTGTGAAAGGATAAATCCTGGAAAGGACACAAACATCCTCACAAAATGAGGACTTTGTAAAAAGAATAAAAAACATAGAAAGTTTATCCATTTGGAAAGCCGATTTACATTCACCAGTGTGATCTGTAAATCACCAGGTTAATGACATACTCTTTAAATGCAGGAGGTGCTTGTAGTTGAGTTAATCCACTGGACAATAAGGCACAATGGCAAAAACTGTGAGGTTCAAAAGTAAGAAATCACCATGATTAATGTTGCTCTTTTACAATTTGTGTCATTACAGTTAGTATACCTCATTATTTCTAGCCAATATGACCAATTCCACAATGTGTTTAACATAATTATGTGTGTCATATGAATATTCATACACTTATCTCTCTGATTACCATACTCTGCAGATGCTAAATGAATTTATCTAAGAAAAACTGACTGAAAGAAAAAAGTGTCTCTTCAATGAGCACAAACATTAACATCTGTCTCAGAGAGAGAGAGAAAAAAAATGTAATCTCTGTGAAGAGCACGAAGCACAGGGCAGTGGATGTGTAACCTACACAGTACATGGACGTGAGAAATCAGCATCACACCCCAGTCACTTCACTGCAGAGGAAGTGGCTGGTGCCCACTGACCAGAGTCTGGGTTGTTTCCAAAGATGGTCGGATGTTTTGGATTAGAGAAAAATGTCTTCTGTCTGCTGGCACTCAAACCACAATTCCCTGGCTGCCCAGCCTGCAGCCTATTCACTACACATGACTATGCCACCTCAGCTCACATATGCCTTCCTTAAGCTTGTGAAATTCAGTATACAATAGCAAAGTACCACACACACACACATGCTGTAGCTGTATAATAGTAAATGACAGAGAAAAAATTGCTGACAACAAAAAACAACATTTTTTACCAAATCAGAGGTCAGTATTTTATCAATATTTCACACTATACAATATTTTCAAATACAGAAGAGAGATATATTAAGTGCACACCCTAAAAGAAATCTGACCTTATCTACATTAAAATTCTGGATGCTGATACTGAAACACCACAACATACCTCCTACACTGGGCATTACAGAGAAATACAGCACATTTAAGGAAAAACTGATTCTTCTTCACTAACAAATGTGGTATCAATAAGGCATCTCAAACAGGAAAAATGGATAAAAATAAACTCATATTATTTTTTTCTGGGAAACTGACACTGATTACCTGCTCCAAATCTAGGGACTAAATGGCTGGAGACACACTTTTCATTTTTGTTACTGCAAAAAAAAAAAAAAAAAAAAATTCAAAAATTTAATTTTTTTTCCTATTTAAAAAAAATTTTTTATAAAATTCCTTACCCATCTGGATAATTGGAACAAACAAAAATTTTAAACCAAGTTAACCTTAATTTACCTTATTTTT
>Ga0123357_10004524_pt1 | contig 16353 bp, 9 predicted proteins | sample TergutEmb28metaG_FD_89873 | JGI IMG/M metagenome (GOLD analysis project Ga0123357, IMG submission 89873) | Embiratermes neotenicus P4 segment gut microbial communities from Petit-Saut dam, French Guiana - Emb289 P4 | ecosystem: Host-associated > Arthropoda: Insects > Digestive system > Gut ... | reverse complement strand
CGATAAAATTTCCTTTGCTCTTTTACTATTTATTGCCCAATACGGAAAATAAAGATAAGTATGTTTCATTAAGGCATCGGTTGTCATCTTTCCGTAATTGGATTTTATTTCCTGCAACAATTTCCTGTCCGTTTCCTTTAATATTTTCAGGTAATCAGTCGTATCAACTTTTGTATAGTGGCTTTTGGTTTCTGACACTATCCCTTTGCCTGCCATTGCCGTCAAATCAGCATTAGCGGAATACGAATAACAACCGTAAAAATATGGAATAAAATCGTATTCGGCTTTTGTTTGACGTTTGGTAAATAAGAATAGCAATTTTTGCAGGCTGATTTTATCTATCTGTTCGTCAAAAAGTTGCAATAATGCTAATATAATTTTTCGTCTATAAAACATTTTGCAAAGGTACAATATTTTTTTACACATTCGATTTATGTAATAAATAAGCGTTACCTTTGTGTGTCAAAATAGAAGCCAATGTTTCGTTTAAAGAAGCTATATTTTTTTGTATTAGGTACTTACTTACCATTATTGCTGGCAACATTCAGTATTTGCCTTTTCGTTTTTCTGATGCAGTTTCTTTGGAAATATGTGGACGATTTGGTAGGAAAAGGCGCAGATATGAAAATCTTAGCCCAGTTTTTTTTCTATGCAGCCCTCTTTTTGGTTCCGATGGCTCTTCCCATTGCTATTTTATTGGCTTCGCTGATGGCTTTTGGAAATCTGGGAGAACACTTGGAACTTTTAGCTATGAAATCGTCGGGCATATCCCTCCTCCGCATCATGAAACCTTTGATTATCTTTAGCATTTTTATTTCAGGAATTGCTTTTGTTTTTCAAAATAACGTTTTACCCGAGGCTTCGGCAAAGTTATGGACAATACTCGCTTCGCTCAGGATGAAATCGCCGGAATTAGATATACCCGAACGTGAATTTTGCAAGGAAATTCCGGGATATAACCTCTATGTACGTCATAAAACCCAAACGGGATTACTGCAAAATGTGATGATTTACGACTATTCCAAAGGCTTCGATAATGCAATTGTAATAGTATCCGATTCGGGACGGATGAAAATGTCGGACGATAAAAAATATCTGATTTTATCTTTATTTAACGGCGCATCGTTTCAGAATATGGGAATGAATAAATCACTTTACAATCAGAACCAGATTCCTTTCCAAAGGGGAACATTTACTGTGCGTAACATTTTAATAGAATTTGACAGCAATTTCAATATGATTGATAAATCCCTGACGCAGAATAGAGATTTTAGCAAAAATATTCCCGAATTACGCTCGTTTATTCGCTCGACAAGCGCGGAAGACGACAGTATAACACGGATAATTCGTCCGGCTTTGACGGCTCAGGTATATACATCGGCATTTAAACAGGAAAAATTCTATCCTGTAAACCGCCGCCCGTCTCCGCAGGATACCCTTTTTACTACCAATTTTCAAACGCTTTACGACAGTCTTCCGGCTAATCAGCGGATTCAATTATTGGAAAATGCAAAAATAAAAATAGACCGCCTGAGCAATGATTTTAATATGCAAATGTTTCCGCAATCTGTTAGACAAAAAGATATAAGAGGACATCAAATTGAATTGCATAAAAAATTTACTTATTCATTGGCTTGCCTGTTGTTTTTCTTCATCGGAGCGCCATTAGGGGCAATTATCAGGAAAGGCGGATTAGGTTTGCCCGCTATTTTGTCGATTGTTTTGTTTCTTGTCTATTACACTGTTGATATTTTCGGCTGGAAAATGGCAAAGCAAGATAGCTGGGCTGTTTGGCAGGGAATGTGGTTAAGCTCGTTTGTATTGGCTTCTTTAGGCGCATTTTTTACTTATAAGGCTGTAAACGACTCGGTAATGATAAACCCTGACGCATGGAAAGAAACGCTGCAAAGGCTTATCGGTAAACGTGAAATGAGAAATTACGCGCCAAAAGAAGTAATCATGAATAATCCCGATTATCCCGAAGCCATCCGCTCAATGTCGGATTGGAACGAAGACGCAAACCGGTATTTGGCAACGAAAGGGAAGATTCCGTTCTACTTTGCTTTCTGGAAACAACATTTTTATGACGGGGAACTAAGCCGGTTGTTAGATTCGATGAACCGTTGGATTGAAGACCTGCTGAACTCAAACGAAAATTTAATTATCGGTAAATTAATGGATTATCCGGTAATAACTCCCTACCGGCTGGAATTTCTAAATCAACCTGCCGTGCGTTTGAGTTGTTCTGTATTTTTTCCTGTGGGTATTATCGTCTATATTTTATACTTTGTGAAGCAAAAGCAAATCAATAATGATCTTCGGACGACAATGAAAGTAAATGAAGAATTAACTCAAGAATTAAGAAATTTAAATCTGGATTGAGAAAAATAATCTTGACAAAGGGGCATGCCCTTTTGCTTAACATTAAACAATTATATGTTTTCAAACAAATTAAACGCCATTGAAGAAGCGATTGAAGATTTTCGCGAAGGAAAATTTCTAATCGTGGTCGATGATGAAAATCGCGAAAATGAAGGCGATTTTATTATCGCTGCCGAAAAAGTAACGCCCGAAAAAATCAATTTTATGATGACTCACGGGCGGGGAGTGCTTTGTGCGCCTATTACGGAAGAACGATGCACTGAGCTGGAATTGGATATGCAAGTATCGAGAAATACATCGAAATTCGATACGCCATTCACAATAACTGTGGATAAAATCGGCGGCGGCTGTACAACCGGCGTTTCGATGCACGACCGTTGCGAAACCATTAAAGCGCTGGCAGATAAGAATACAAAACCTGCCGATTTGGGGCGTCCGGGGCATATCAGTCCGCTTCGAGCCCGCTCGAAAGGCGTTTTAAAAAGAGCGGGGCATACGGAAGCCGCCATTGATTTAGCCCATTTGGCAGGACTTTATCCGGCGGGAGCTTTAATCGAAATCATCAACGAAGACGGGACAATGGCGCGATTGCCCGATTTGATTGAAGTCTCGGAGAAATTCGGTATTAAAATAATCACTATCAAAGATTTGATTGCCTATCGCCTAAATTTTGAAAACCTGTTGGAAAAAGGTGTAATGGTGAATATGCCAACGGAATTCGGTCATTTTCGCTTAATTCCTTTCCGTCAGAAATCCAATGGATTAGAACATATTGCACTGATAAAGGGCGAATGGAAAAAAAACGAGCCGGTTTTGGTCAGAATGCACTCCTCTTGCGCGACCGGCGATACTTTCGGCTCGTTGCGTTGCGAATGCGGCGAACAATTGCATCTCTCGATGAAAATGATTGAAAAAGAGGGAAAAGGAGCTGTCGTTTATCTCAATCAGGAAGGGCGTGGAATCGGCTTGATGGATAAAATGAAAGCTTATAAATTGCAGGAAGAAGGCTTGGATACGGTGGATGCTAATTTGCATCTGGGACACGATTCGGATGAAAGAGAATACGGAGTAGGCGCTCAAATACTCCGGGATTTGGGAATATCCAAAATCAGGCTGATAACCAATAATCCCGTCAAACGAGCCGCATTGGAAGGATATGGCTTGAAAATTGTGGAAAATGTTCCAATTGAAATAACGGCTAATTCATACAATGAATTTTACTTGAAAACAAAAAAAGAACGAATGGGTCATATTTTAAATAATTTATAACAATAAAAAACAAGACGTCATGAAAAAGTTTTTAAAAGTAGCGGGAATTGTCCTGCTGGTGGTGTTATTTGCGTTAGTTACTCTTCCTTTTATTTTTAAAGGAAAGATTATTGATTTAGCTAAGAAGGAAATTAACCAAACGGTGAATGCCCGTGTCGATTTTGACGGGGTTGGTTTGAATTTTTTCCGGAGTTTTCCTAATGCTTCTATTTCAGTAGATAATTTGAAAATTACCGGAATACAGGAATTTGAAAACGATACGCTTTTTCTTGCAAAATCGCTTTCAGCAACGGTAAATCTTAAAAGTCTTTTTGGAAGTTCGGGATATGAAATTTCAAAAATTGTAGCCGACAAGGCTTATGTACGCGCGCATGTCCTCGAATCGGGGAAAGCGAATTGGGATATCGTAAAAGAAGATACGGCGGCAACCTCAAAAACAGAAGAGGCTTCTGCATTCAAACTTAAACTGAAAGGAGTAACCGTTAGCAATTCCTGCATTTATTTTGATGACGACTCTTCCAAAATCAATATGGGTTTGCAAAATATTAATTTGACTCTTTCGGGCGATATGACTGCCGATGAAGCGCAACTCAAAACCAATTTCACGGTCGATGCGCTGAATTTTATAATGGATAAAATCCCCTATTTATCGAAGGCGAAAGCGAAAGGAGACGCTACCATTAATGCTGATTTTAAGAATATGAAATTTACGTTTGCAGATAATAAACTGCAACTCAATGAAATCAAAGCAAACCTCGACGGTTGGGTAAGTTTTCCGGATTCAATAAGCACGGATATGGATATTCGCCTGAATGCTCCGGATACACAATTCAAAGACATTCTGTCGATGATACCGGCTATCTACTCGAAAGATTTTAAGGATTTGAAAACTTCAGGAAAAGCTTCGTTAGAAGCAAGCGCCAAAGGAGAGATGAAAGGCGAAATGATGCCTGCGTTTGATGTAAAACTGCTTGTTTCAGACGCTTTCTTCCAATATCCCGGACTGCCGGAATCGGTCAAAAATATTCGTACAAACATTCATGCCTACAGTAGCGGCGGCGGCATGGATAATACGATTGTGGATATTTCCGATTCTCATCTGGAAATAGGCGCGAATCCATTTGATTTTCAATTATATATGAGTACTCCGATTAGCGATCCCAACATACGCTTATCCGCTGCTGGAAATTTGGATTTGGGTATGATTAAAAAAGTTTATCCTTTGGACAGTATGGAATTAAACGGTAATCTGTCGGCAAATCTGAAATTAGCTACAAGAATGTCGTATATCGACAAAGCGCAGTACGATAAAGTGCAAGCTTCCGGAACATTGAATGTCAAAGAAATGCAAATCAACTCCGGAGGGAAGAATATTATGGTTCACAATGCAGGACTTACTTTCTCGCCGCAGTATGTAAATTTAAATGATTTCTCGGCGCAAATCGGGAAAAATGATTTGGCTGCTAATGGGAAGCTGGAAAATTTTATTCCTTACTTTATGAAAGACCAGACCTTAAAAGGAACCTTGACCGTTAATTCCAATTATCTCAATCTTAATGATTTCATGAGCGAAAGTCCGGCATCATCCGGCGACACGACTCAAATGGAAGTTATTGAAATACCTAAGAATTTGGATTTTAATCTGACAGGTAACTTTAAACAAGTGATTTTTGATCAATTAACGATGAATCAGGTTGTCGGACAAATCGCCGTTAAAGATGGGAAAGCCGAAATGAAAAATTTATCGATGAACGCTTTAGGAGGAAAAATGAATGTCTCCGGTTATTACGATAGCGGAAAAAATCCGAAACAGCCCGACGTTTCATTAAATATGGATATGCAGGACGTTTCGTTTGCCCAAACTTTTTCAACATTTACTACTATCAAGCAATTAGCGCCTATCTTTGAAAATCTGACGGGTAACTATTCTACCAAGTTTCAAATGAATACGCCTTTAGGCGAAGGTTTTATGCCTGTGCTTGCTTCTTTGACAGCCAGCGGCTTATTATCATCCGGAAATGTAGCGGTTACCGGAAATTCGGTATTGAACGGCTTGGCTTCCACGTTGAAGAATGAATCTTTGAAAGATATGAAGATAAAAGATTTGAAATTGCCGTTTTCTATCGACAGCGGACGCGTTTCAACAAAACCTTTCGACATTAATTTCGGCGACGGAAAAATCAATTTGCAAGGTTCAAGCGGATTAGACCAGACAATCAATTATAAGGCGATAGTAAATCTTGCGGGAAAACTGTCCAATCAATATATGAACAATGTAACTGTGCTGATTGGAGGCACTTTCACGAATCCCAAGTTTAACTTAGATCTCAAGAATGCCGCCGATCAATTGTTGGGTAATATTGCCAACTCCGCATTAAAAGGCAATGATCAAGGCGCTTCTTTAACCCAGCAAGCAACCGATCAAGTCAACCAGCAAATTGCAAATATTCGTCAACAGGCGAAAGAAGCCGGCGATAAATTGATTGCCGAAGCAGATAAACAGGGACAAAGCTTAATTGATCAAGCGAATAAAACATCCAATCCATTGGCAAAGATCGCTGCGGTGAAAGCGGCGCAATCGGCAGCTCAAAAATTGAAAGACGAGGCTCAAAAACAAGCTGACAACTTAAACGCCCAAGCGGATAAACAAATTCAGGCGTTGAAAGATAAGGCGGGGCAGGGGCAGTGAAGGTTTTCTATCTAAGGAGTAGTTTGAGGCTACTCCTTAGATTAACAGCTTCATCTCATTAATAAATTCGTCTCCTAATTTTGTTTTCTCTTCTATATGCTGTAAGATCGACGATACAAATGTGTTTTGTTCAAAAACGCCGCGTACCTGCTCAAAGTCCAACCGTTGTTCATCGTTGTTCCCGTCCGCTCCAAAACCGGTTTGAGCTGAAAGCGAAAATTCTTTTTGAGCGTCATTATAAAGAATGTTATCCAAGCGTATTACCGCTTCCTCCCAATCTTCGACTATAAAAATAATGTCTTCCGGCGTGATTGTTTCCGGTTTATATCCGTAATAAGACTGAATTTTATCCCAAGCCCAGGTCCATTCCAAATTGTAATAGTTCTCGTGAATTTCTTCCAGAATGTAGTTTACGTCTTTGAGTTTATTCACTTCACCTGATTCGACATCGTTTAATAAATGATCAATTAACATTTTGGGAGCAATCAAGCCCGCTATATCCAGCCATTCGCCTAATCCGTCGTTTGTTTTTGGGATCAACCGTTTCCTCAGCTCTTCGACGGAAGAAAACTTTTGTCCCTTTAGACGGGAAATAATCGAATTTCCCAGAAATTTCTTAATAGCAATATTATATAAATCAATTCCCTTTTTCAACGAGGAGTTTTTGATGCGGCAACTTTGATAGGTATAATATTCGGAAGTATGTCCGCAACTTTCCTGTAATCCATGCAAAATATCAATCGCACGGAACATTTTTTGAATTGTATAGGGACTTAACAGGTTGAAATTGATTTGATCCAGCAGATGGGGATCTTTTCTGTTATCTCTTTTTGGAAATTTTTGCGCATCGCGAATTGTTCCGACGCTTCTTAAATTGGCTCCGGGAACTAAAACAGTTTCATCTTTATTTTCAATCAGATAGGAAAAAGGTATATTCGATGTGTCGGAATTACGGTAATGCCGTCCCATTATCAAAGAGAAAGCGCCGATTTTGGCAGGCCATAAAATATAGGAATCGCTGGTCGTTTTACCTCCCCTTTCAATGATTCCCTGATGAATAGGACCTAATTTATACATGTGGTTGCTTTGGTTGGAGCCGGAACCGGCGTTCATGAACGAAAACATGCCGGCAATCAATAGCGTGGATTTATGATGAGTGACAGTGTATGGACCTGCAAAAATGGCGCAGGCTTCTCCGTTTTCCCCTTGACAGTTGCTGAAAAACAAAGAATCGCGGGCAGAATATCCATGTCCGAGCTGGCAGGCTTGTCCTACAAAGCAACGGGTCAACATCGCGCTGTCTTCCACATGAGAGCCGGAGCAGAGAATAAAATCTTCTGCAATAACGCCGTATCCAACATGCACAGGGTCGTATTCGTTGCTGTTGACGCTCCCGTTTTCCAAGCGGCGCGCCCCTTCGATGCAGGCATTGTCTCCTATTTTTACATTACGGATTAATCCGGCATTCATTATTACGACATTGTTGCCGATTGTACCGGTTTCCGAAGCGTGCTTGTCGGCATAAAAGCGAACCATTTCGCGCAAGCGCTTAACTAATTCAGGACGATGACGATACAAAGCCAGAATATAGGCTACATGCGCCGACAGTTTATCGTTAATCATTACCTCCCTGCCGCCGGTTTCGTTCAGGACGGCAACTTCCGTTCCGTTTCCAAACCTTGATTTTTCATCTGTAACCAAACGGTCGAGGTTTTGTATCAGCGTATTATTTCCTATTATATAATTGGCGATATAGTTTTGCACATTCTCTATCAGCACATTATCGCCCAATTCACAATTATGGATTGAAACATTGCGAAGTCCTGCCGGTTTTTTCAATCCTCCGGAAAAAGTGAATGTTCCGGTAGTTTTTCCAATTTTTACGTTTCCTGAAAAAGATACTTTTCGTATATTCTTCGGATCAAATTCGGGATGAACCTCGATGCTGTTCCAATCGGAAGCTGTACAATCGCGCGATTCCAAAAAAGCGATTTCATCTGTCGTCAGTTTTCTAAATGCCATAATTTTAGTTATAAAGGAAGTCATTATACGGGAACCGTTGAACGTGAATTTCTTTGGCTTTCCTGTACAATAAGGATTTTAATTCTTCAATATTTTGTTTTTGCTTTGCCGAAATAAATACGCAATTTTCGTGTAAATTGTTCATCCATGTCTGTTTCAATTCTTCCAGCGAAACGTTTTCCTTAGTTTTCGGCGTTAAATCATCCACATCTTTTTCGATGTAAGAAAAAGCGTCTAATTTGTTGAAAACGATAATCAATGGTTTTTCTTCCTTGTATATATCGTTCAATGTTTGGGAAACCACCCGAATATGATCTTCAAATGCAGGATGAGCAATGTCAACCACATGCACAAGTAAATCAGCCTCGCGCACTTCGTCTAAGGTTGATTTGAACGATTCGATCAATTCGGTAGGCAGTTTACGGATAAAACCAACGGTATCGGACAGTAGAAAAGCTAAATTTTCGATTGTCACCTTGCGAACGGTCGTATCTAAAGTAGCAAACAATTTATTTTCAGCGAAAACATCCGACTTGCTCAGCAAATTCATCAAAGTTGATTTTCCGACATTGGTATATCCGACCAAAGCCACCCGAACCATTTTTCCCCTGTTTTGCCGTTGCGTGAACTTTTGCCGGTCGATTTCTTTCAAGTCTTCTTTCAGTTTGGAAATCTTATTCAGGATAATCCGGCGGTCGGTTTCCAACTGTGTTTCGCCGGGACCGCGCATCCGGAATCCGCTGCTTCCGCCTCCGCTTTGCCGTTCGAGGTGCGTCCACAGCCGCTTCAAACGGGGTAGCATATAATTGTATTGCGCTAATTCGACTTGAGTTTTAGCGTGAGCCGTTTGAGCGCGGGAAGCGAAAATATCAAGTATCAGGCTGGTGCGATCCATAATCCGCACTTTCAAAGCCGCTTCCAAATTACGCAGTTGTTTGGGACTTAATTCGTCGTCGAAAATGACCAGACTGATTGCATTTTCTTCGTTTTCGGTATATTCTTTGATTTCCTGCAATTTACCCGAACCGATAAAAGTAACGGAATTAGGCATGTCTAAACGTTGGGTGAAACGCTTGACTGCCTTGATACCTGCGGTAGCAGCCAAAAAATCCAATTCATCCAGATATTCTTTGACTTTCGCCTCGTTTTGTTCCGGAGTAATTAATCCTACCAAAACCGCATTTTCGGTCTCTGTATGGGTAATTATAAATTCTTTCATCTGTGCAGGATTCAAAAAATTGCTGCAAAGATACTATTTTTCGGGAAAAAATTGTAACTTTGGCGTTGATAAAAAAATTAGAGATGAGATACTTTCGTTTGTCCATTGTATTTTTATGCATTATTTCTACTCTTTCGGCTTTTTCCCAAATCAGTCATGGAGGGACGCCTTATTTTTTGCAATCCTCGATTTTGAGGTCTGCTTCCGATACTTATTTTATAGAAATGCCTCCTTTTGATTTAGATTCGGTGTTAAGAGAAGATGCTATCAATGAAGGAAATATGCGCAGCAGTTATCCGTTTGCGTATAAATTTTATACCCATATTGATCTCAATGATGCGACTCCTGCTGTTTTACCGGATGGAACGACTGTCCGGCAAATTGGGATTCATTCGGCAGGCGCTTATTCCATCAATCTGCTCTTGAACGATTTTGAGATTCCGCAAGGAGGAAAATTGTTTGTTTACAACTCCGATCATTCCTACGTGGCAGGTAGTTTTGATTATCGCAACAATTCTCCCGACAAAATATTACCCATACAGCCGGTAGCAGGCGAATCAATTATTGTTGAGTATTCCGAACCGGCGAATGTTCCTTTTAAAGGTCATTTTGTTATTTCCGAAGTAAATCACGACTATCGCGATATTTTCAAGGCAGGAAGAGAACCCTATCCCGATGGCGGCGGAGTATCTTGCATGCCGGATGTTTTATGTTCTGACGCAACCGGTGAAACCGCTCGATCAACCGTCATGTTAATAATTAACGGAAGCGTTGCCTGTACGGGGTCTTTACTTAACAATACTTCCGGAGACGGAAAACCTTATGTTTTGACAGCCGTTCATTGCTTTGTTGACAATGAGAATACGACATTTCCCACCGACATAAATTTTTACAATGCGCGCGCAGCTACAGCTATTGCTTTTTTCAATTACGACCGTCCTGTTTGCGATGCAAATATAAAGATGAAAGGAAGTGAAGAAATGAGTCTTGCCGGCGCTGCCGCCCGTGCGTTTGTGTCAAGAAAAGATATTGCTTTAATAGAGTTTTCCGATTCGCCGCCCAATTATTATAATGTTTATTATGCCGGATGGAATCGAGATTTAACCGGAACGGGAAAGCATACAAACATACACCACCCCGGCGGAGCGCTTAAAAAATATGGAATGACGGATAAAGCCATTAGTTTGGTTACCATATATCCTACTCTTTTTGATTCATATTCTTTTTGGGAAATTCCTTCTTGGAAAGTTGGTTCTACTGCCTCCGGTTCTTCCGGCTCTCCTTTATTTGATGAAAATAATTTTGTGATCGGAGGATTAACCTCAGGATATTCGGAATGTTCAGGTTTATTGCCATCTCCCGATTCGACTAAACAAACGGATTTTTTTGCAGCATTAGGTAAAGGCTGGGAAACCGCTGATGTAACCAATCAGCTAAAAACCTATTTAGACCCTGAAAATACCGGAGCTTTGCAATATCAGGGAATGGATCCGAATCAGGCAAATCCTCTAATTCGTTTGGGAAATGCCAGCTATACGGGAGGCGATTCATTAATTACAAGTAAATTAAATCCGCCTAATAATGGATATGTTTTTGGGAACAATGGTTTGCAGGCGACGGAGTTTGCCGAGGCGTTCACCGTTGCGAATCCTGTTGAGATATTTGGAGCGTATTTGCTGATACCGGCAATGACGTTCAGTTCTTCATCGCTTGTCACGATTTATATTTATACCGGCGAGTCTTCTCCGGAAATAAGAATTGATTCAGCCCGTTTTGTTCCTCAATATATCAGCTATTCAGCCGGCGGCTTTTCTCAGGTGGATAAAACGTTCGGTAGCGTGCCGACTGAGAATTTTGTTAAATTTAATAATCCGGTTACGGTGACTGCCAACAAATTTTATATTTCATATTCTATTAATTCTACCTCAACACAATTTTATGTTTATAATACAAAATTTCAGGATGTCTCGCAGTCCAATACGGCGTGGGTGAAAGATGCAACAAAAGGGTGGGTTACGGCGGACGCTTACGATGGTTTTAAGCCTGCGAAGACTTCGCTGGCTATTCAGCCTTTATTGCGAAGCTGGAACGGCGATCAATTGGAAACAATACAGGGTTCCAATAACAACGGGTTTTATTATGAGCGTTCGGGGCGTATATTAACGCTTAAAGAACCATTGAATACACAAGGGCAAGCAGCCGTTTATTCGGTTAGCGGTCAATTACTGGAAAAAATTTCTATCCAGCCGCGTCAAACAACGGTCGTCCTCCGTGAACGACCCAAAGGAACGGTTGGTATTGTGAAAATAACAAGTAATATTTCTTCTTGTGTAGGAAAATTTATTTATTAATTGAAAAATATTGCTTTATTCTTTCTTTTTTGTTTTTATTGATGTATATTTGCAACAAAATTATAAAATAAAAAATTAATAATCATTAATTAATTTGCGTTATGAACAAAAGAATCATTCTGCCAGTGCTCCTTTCATTAGTTATTGGAGTCTTTTTTACAGCTTGCTCATCGGGACTTAAACCGTTGACAGCTAATTATGTTAAATCCGATCCTCAACCATTGGAAATGGTAGCCGGAAAAGTACCGGTAACGATTAATGCTACTTTTCCTCCACAATGGTTTAATAAGAAAGCTACTTTAATGGTTACTCCCGTGCTTCGCTATGATGGCGGAGAAGCTTGGGGGACATCCTATACCTTTCAGGGTGAAAAAGTAGCTGGTAATGGACAAGTTATTCCTTTCAAAACAGGCGGTAACGTAACAATGACTTCCACTTTTGATTACGTTCCGGCTATGCAGAGTTCGGAACTTTATCTTACTTTTTCCGCTAAAATAGGAAAAAAAGAGATTGAGCTTCCTGAAATTAAAGTAGGAGATGGCGTTTTGGCAACTGCCGCTTTGTTTAATGCCGGTTCGGAAACTCCGGTTACCGCGACTGACAAATTCCAACGGATTATAAAACAAGCGTATGATGCCGACATCATGTTCCTTATTCAACAAGCGGAACTTCGCGCCAGCGAATTGAAGAAATCGACTGTTTCGGATTGGAAAAATACGATTACAAATTCAATTCAAGACCCCAACCAGAAAGTGAATCTTGAAATCTCATCGTATGCTTCGCCTGATGGAGGTTATAAATTGAATAATACATTGGCTGAGAAAAGAGAACAAAACACCAATAAGTATCTTGCTCAAGAGTTGAAAAAAGCAAAAGTAGATGCTCCTATTGCCGCTAATTATACAGCTCAGGACTGGGACGGATTCAAAGAATTGGTCGAAAAATCGAATATTCAAGATAAACAATTGATTTTGAGCGTTCTCTCGATGTACACAGATTCTGAACAGAGGGAAAAAGAAATTAAGAACATATCTTCTGTATTTTCAGTTTTAGCTGACGAAATTCTTCCGCAATTACGCCGTTCCCGTTTGACAGCTAATGTTGATATTATTGGAAAGAGCGACGACCAGTTAACGCAATTAGCCGCATCCGATCCAAAATCGTTGTCGATAGAAGAATTGCTTTATGCCGCTACGTTAGTTAATACGAATGCCGCCAAAGAAACCATTTATCAAAAAGCGGCAGAACTTTATCCTAATGATTTCCGCGCTTTTAATAACTTGGGAGCTTTCGATTTTCAAGATGGAAAAATTGCTGACGCTGAAGCTAATTTTAATAAAGCGCTGGCATTATCTCCCAATTCTCCCGAAACAAACATGAATTTAGGTTTAGTTGCTTTGATTAAAAACGATGCGGCTAAAGCGCAGCAGTTTTTCGGAAAGTCTTCAGGAGTGAGCGAGTTAAGCAATGCAGTAGGACTTTTGGCGGCTCAAAATGGGAATTATGCCCAAGCGGTCAGTTCTTTTGGGAATACGGCAAGCAATAATGCCGCTTTATCGCAAATTCTGACGAAAGATTACAGTAAAGCGCAAACAACCTTGAATGCTGTTGCGGCTCCCAATGCAACGACTTCTTATTTAAAAGCGATTGTTGCTGCAAGAACCAACAATTTGAATGATGTCGTTTCAAACTTGTCGCAAGCGATTCAAAAAGATCCTTCACTTGCTAAAAAAGCATCTACCGATTTGGAATTTGTGAAATATATTACCGATCCGAATTTTCTTAACATTATTAAATAATAAGCTGTAAAAAAAGAAATTAAAAAAACCGGCTCAGATGACTTCTGAGCCGGTTTTTTTATGCCGGTTTGTACTTTATCGGCGCATCGCAAATTGAATTTTCATTTCACGCTTTGGATAATATACGTTTCGCATTTGGCAAGACAAACGCTATATATCAAATTTTGACGAAATTATAAGTAAATTGGAAAATCAAAAATAACCGATTTTATGACGTCAAGTAATCAACCAACTACTCAAAAACATTCCTGAATCGGCTGAAAATCTTTTCTTTAACCGATTGTGTCGGCTGGAAATTAGTCGAATTTTCCATATTTTCCAATGTTTCTTTTTGCTCTTTAGTCAACGATTCGGGAACATAAATAGCGATATTAATCAACAAATCGCCTGTTCCGTAAGCGCTAAGCGAAGGTAAGCCTTTGTTTCTCAAACGCAATACCTTACCCGGCTGGGTACCCGGTTCTATCTTGATTTTTGCTTTCCCTTCAAGCGTTGGAATTTCAACCGTTCCGCCCAATGCAGCCATTGGAAAGCTCAGTAATAAATTATAAATAATATCATTCTGGTCGCGAATCAATTCGGGATGCGGTTCTTCTTCAACAACCACAAGCAAATCGCCGTTAATTCCTCCGCGGCGGGCGGCATTTCCTTTTCCTCCCATTGCAAGCTGCATTCCTTCAGCTACGCCTGCAGGGATGTTCAACGTGATTACGTCGTCGTCTCTGACAATTCCCTCGCCGTTGCAATGCGGACATTTTTTCGTGATTATTTTTCCTTCGCCCCCGCAGGTATTGCAAACCGTTGTAGTTTGCATTTGACCCAAGATAGTGCTCATTGTCCGCGTAACATATCCGGATCCTCTACACGAATTGCAGGTGGAATAAGCCTTTGAGTCTTCTGCTCCTGTTCCGTGGCAGTGCGTACAGGTTACATATTTCTTGACTTTGATTTTCTTTTCGACGCCGGTTGCGACTTCTTTCAGCGTAAGTTTCACTTTAACGCGCAAATCAGCGCCGCGATTGACCCGCTGTTGAGAACTTCTTCCACTGCTGAAGCCACTAAAATCGAAATGACCGCCGAAAATATCGCCGAAATGCGAGAAAATATCGTCCATTGTCATTCCGTCGCCATACCCGCCTGCTGATCCGCTCACACCGGCGTGCCCGAACTGGTCGTATCTTCTCCGTTTGTCTTCATTACTTAAAATTTCGTAAGCTTCAGCCGCTTCTTTGAACTTTTCTTCAGCCGCTTTATCGCCCGGATTTTTATCCGGATGAAATTGAATCGCTTTTTTCCTGTACGCTTTTTTTATTTCTTCGTTAGAAGCTGTCTTGGTAACTTCCAAGACTTCGTAATAATCTCTTTTTACTGCCATTGTATGCTGTTTCGTTAATTCGCCACGACAACTTTGGCATGACGAATAACCTTGTCATACAAAGTGTAGCCTGTTTGAATATTATCAATTACTTTTCCTTTTTGTTCCTCGCCCGTAGCCGGAATCATCGCTACCGCTTCGCTCATTTCCGGATCAAAGTCCAGACCTAAAGTTTCAATTGGTTTCACGCCATTTTGTTGAAGATAGCTTATAAATTTATTATAAATGAGCAAAACGCCCTCTTTGACGGCTGTTATATCCGTTGCCGTTTCAATGGTTTTTATTGCCCGTTCAAAATCGTCGATGACCGGCAAAAGTCCGGTAAACGCTTTTTCGCCTCCGGTTTTGATTAAATCAGCTTTTTCCTTGATTGTACGTTTGCGATAATTATCATATTCAGCCATTAAACGGAGGTAAGAATCATTCAGTTTTGTTAATTCTTCCGACACATTGTCAGCGCCTTCCGGATTTTCCTCCGGATTATCTATTTCCATATCTTCAATGTCCTGTTCTTTTGTCGCAGCATCTGCTAAATTGTCAGTCGATTGCATCTCGTCTTCGAAGTGTTTATCCTTCTTTTTCTTATCCATAATTGTATATAATTTTATTTTTATTTCTAATATTCAATTACTTGCAAAACCTGAGATATTTTGCAACTCCAACTCTATACCTTTTTATTAGCAAATATATTGCCAAAATTATAGCGGTATTACAAGAAAAGTTTTATCTTTGCACCGCAAAGGGGCATTAGCTCATCTGGCTAGAGCGTTAGACTGGCAGTCTAAAGGTGACGAGTTCGAGTCTCGTATGCTCCACAGTGAATAATTTATGAAACGTTGCGATTTAATAAGTTGCAACGTTTTTTTATTATAGCAGGTATAAATAAAAACATTTCTACTCATTGTTTCCGATATTAGCTTGTGTTGTTTGTTTGAACGATATTTTTCGCTTAATGTCCATTTTTTATACCACTTTAAGCGAAAAATAAAAATTATTTTTCGCTTTATCATTATTTTTTCATACCTTTGCAGCGAAAAATAATGAGTGTATTTTTATTATGAAAATTACAGGAAGACATAATGAACAAGCTAAATTTCAAGAATTTATAAATTCTGAATCATCCAAGTTTGTCGTTGTATTTGGGCGTCGAAGAGTTGGAAAAACCTTTCTTATTCGTGAATATTTTAATCGAAAGTTTGATTTTTACCATACAGGCGTAGCCAATTCCGATAAAGCCACGCAACTTT
>Ga0123357_10004523_pt1 | contig 16354 bp, 10 predicted proteins | sample TergutEmb28metaG_FD_89873 | JGI IMG/M metagenome (GOLD analysis project Ga0123357, IMG submission 89873) | Embiratermes neotenicus P4 segment gut microbial communities from Petit-Saut dam, French Guiana - Emb289 P4 | ecosystem: Host-associated > Arthropoda: Insects > Digestive system > Gut ... | reverse complement strand
TTTCTTGACTAGCTGCAAACCAGTTAGCTTCTCAAGAAGGACTGTGCACCATGGAGTAAGTAAGTAATTAAGTAAGTAAGTAAGAAAGTAAGTAAGTAAGTAAGTTTTGTATAGGTCTGAACTTTGGTTGCTCACATTGAGGGTGGGACGTAGGCTGAGGCTGTTTGAGAATAGGGTGTTGAGAAGAACATTTGGGCCTAAGAGGGACAAGGTAACAAGGGCGTGGAGAAAACTACTTAAAGGGGAGTTTAATAATCTGTACTCCTCACCCAATATTGTTTGGATGATAAAATCAGAAGAATGAGATGGGCGGGGCATGTAGCGCGTTTGGGGGGAGAGGAGAGGCGTATTCAGGGTTTTGGTTGGGAAATATGAGGGAAAGAGACCACTTGGGAGACCCAGGCGTAGATGGGTGTATAATATTACGATGGATCTTCAAGAAGTGGGATGTGGGAGCATGGACTGGATCGAGCTGGCTCAGGAAAGGGACAGGTGGCGGGCATTTGTGAATGCGGTAAAGAACCTTCGGGTTCCATAAAATATGGGGAATTTCTTGACTGGCTGACAACCGGATGGCTTCTCAGGAAGGACTCTGCTCCATGGAGTGAGTGAGTAAGTAAGTAATATATCATATTTAAATACGCTAGAAATGCTTTAATCATATCTTAACTGTAATTTAGACAAAAACTGTACATGTAGTGCCCTTGATATACACTTGACATCAGTAACGGAGCCTACTATAGATTTCAAACCCTTTTAAATTATAATTTTGTATTAGCGATTGGTTTTAAACATGGCGTATTGTGCTCACTGAAAATGGCACACTGGTACCAAAACATGTTGCAGGTAGGAAGAGAGCTGCGAACGTTTGGGCTATTACGCAGCGAATAGTGGTAGTTTCTTACCGACGTTTCGGAAGAATCTATCGCTACCATCTTCGTCAGGGGGTCTATCTCCGGGAATGTCCCAGTACCTATTGTACAGGAGGATGAGTGGGCCCCAGGTCCGGTTTTGAAGGGTGCGTAATATCTCGCCCACACCGGGATTCGATTCCCAGACCGTCAAGAAGGTAGCGAGTCGCTATACCGACTGATCTAAGAGGCCCACCATCAATGTGTAGTGTTATATTGAAACTACTTTAATATTATTAAAATAAATGACAGTTATTAAAATCTTCTGAAACCAAACGTCACTTGCATGGAGGATGTACTGCATCAGGTTCTGTTTTCTCCCACAGCTGGATCGTAGGCGATACTTTTCAACCACTGCGCGGAACGCAAGATTTGTTTAAGAACTGTACCCAGTATGGGGCATTGGTGAAGTGATAATTACTGCGGAAAGCCGAAGTGCTTGTATACAAATCTATTCCGATGTCACTCCGCCCACCATAAATCTTACGCGGAGAGGTCTGGGATCGAACCCGTGTATGTGACGAGAGGCTGCTGGTTAGTCGCCTGAGGCACGGCACATCTTGCGTTATAATTAATATTCAAATAATCATCAACATCATCGGCTGTACAGCCCTGGGTGGGCCTTGGCCAGGTTTCTATATCACACCCAGCGACGAACCACATCCGTTAGGACTCCTCTGGACGAGTGAACAGTTCGTCGCAGGGACCTCTACCTGACAACACACAACAATCACAACAAACAAATATCCATGCCTCCGGTGGGATTCAAACCCACAATCTGAGCGGACGAGCTGCCGCAGACCTACGCCTTAGACCGTGCGGCCACTGGGATCGGCAACATTCGGATAATAATCAATCAAAATTCAAAGAATCATTTATGCTGAACGAAGGTGAGATGGACAGGGCATGCAACACGCATGGCGGAAAGGATAAATGCACTCATATTCCTTGTTAGTAAACATCAGCAGAACAGAAGAGACTATACAGAAAAGGTTCGAGAAAGGGTAATATTAAAATGAATCTTAAACATTTCATGCTTATTAAGTGATCTAATTAACATGTCTTACAGAAAATGACTATGAAAATTTTAACGTGTCTGAACTGGTTGAGGCAAGACATGGTAACGTGCTTATACGTTTGATACATTAAGGGGTCGGAGAGACAAACGTTTTAATTAAAGACTCTGTAAAATGCTACGATCATATTGCGTCGGTGATGAACAGAAGTATTAGCATGGAGTACTGGTGAAATGATACTGATATGAATAAACCCAACTACTCGGAGAAAACCCTTATTGAGTGCCACGTTGTCCACCACAAATCCTACATGGATTGATCTTGGATCGAACCTGGCCCCTTGGCGGTGAAGCCTAAAGACTAGCCGCTTGAGACACGGCATGGACCGGTAAAGGAAGGGCATTTTTGACCAGAGTAATAAGATTGTTTCTTATCATGTAAGATGTCTAATGAGAATGTGACCCCCACAGCAGTCGAAGAGAGGTCGGACGGCTTGTGTGCGAAACAGGCACTATATTATTTGAAAAATATGACAATACTCAGTGAATTTGAGATAAGTTAAATATGTTTTTGGCATGTTCACTGACAAACGTTGTACGAGGCCGGTCCGGAAAGTATCCAGCCATTTTGAATATCTCGAGAACCGGTCGCGTGGCCTTGATGGAAGCTGGCAGCCAGTCAGAGGAGACCTTACTGCACATCCGTGAACAACCACTCTCTCGTGGGGCTAGTAAGTCGGCAGTGAGACGTCGTTGACTAAGCCTGTGTACTGTGTGACCGTCCCATTCACAATGACCGAGCGAGCAGATCAGCGAATGTGCATCAATGCGCCTGCCCATTCTACATCATTCGTGCAGGCTCTTTTGGTAAAACATCGCATCACCCTGGTCTGTCAGCACTCCAACAGCCCAGATATGGCTCCCTGTGACGTCTGGTTTTCCCAAAGCTAAAATCGTCGTAGAAAGTGAGGAGATTTGTGAATGCGACGGTAACACAGTACACAAGCTCAGTCAATGGCGTCTCATTGCCGCCTGAATAGCCCCACGGGAGAGTGATTGTTCACGGATACGCAGTAAGTTCTCCTCTGACTGGCTGCCAAATTACATCAAGGTCACACGGCCGGTTCTCACAATATTCAAAATGACTGAATATTTTCCGGACAGCCCTCATTCAGATCTACGTATTAAATTCACCACGCGTGTCCGTCCGTCTGTCCACATGTAGCAGGCGGACAATCGCTGAAAGGTGTCGTTAAATATGACATTAATAATTTTACCAAAATCTGCTTACCGACCTCAGTTTCGGTTAAAATCGGACAACAATAACTGACAATTTACATGTAAATCTACTTGCCTTTCTGCGTGCATCTTCTGGTTATCTGTCCAAATCAGGGGTTCTTAAAATTTTGTGCCGTGGACCCGTTTGAGAATCTGGTGAAACCTACAGAACACTTATCATAAAAATGTATTTAAATGTATAAATACAGATAGGAAGATTTACTGGAGTCTACAGGCCTTGTTATTACTTTGATGCATATATTCATCACTGAATGAAAAGTCAAATTTCAGTCAAAGTTTGGTGGAAATAAAGTTCCAATTCTTTTCCCATTAAATTTCACGGGCTCAGTGATATTTATCCACGGATTCCTCCTTCCGCAAACCCCTGGAGGTCCGTGGGCCCCAGGTTAATAAAGACTGATCTAAATACTCATCGAAATAAAAAACATACCAATTACCTTTTTCATTCAAAAACTTAAACATACATTTTAGATCCAGCAAATTTTTTCCTCAATCTTACGGCTGTGGAAACAAATAGCAATGAGCGGGCCATCACCAGTGTCACGCTATGCCCTCATTTTCTTACGTGTTATTTTAAACTTCACCTAGAATACGGAGTGCACAATAACCACACTGAAAAATGCGGTCTTATTTTGTCACAAGCAGTAAAAGACTGGCTTGCTTGAGTTCCATTACAAAAACGGCTGATAAAAATTCTCTCCTTTAACATATTCTTTGTTTGCCCTTGTCAGTCATCCTGTACTGAGAACAGACTTACACCTATATGCTTATTTCTTGCAACAAGTTTCCTTTATATTTTCCTAATCGATTTTCTATAAATCATATGAATGATTTATGGAAAGGCTGTGGGAAAAGGCATTTCCACTGCAGAGTGTTCGGGGCACCAGGAGTGCAAGTGAAGGCTGTGGGGGTGGTACAATAAAGCCTTCAGAATATAAATAGAAATGTCAGAGTTATGGTAACACACAAAATGTACGTAATATGAAGACATTTGTTTGTGGCAACTTCACGACACAAATCGACAGACACAGCGGGGAAGCAGAGGGAAGAATTTACTGTGCCTGAGGTTTCAGATATTGTAAGATATTATACACCATTATTACGCAAAAATATGGATATCGGCCGGTGCAAGCGGTGGCGCAGTTGGTTGAGGCACTGCATTACAGGCCGAAAGGTCGCGGGTTTGATCCCGTATAGTGTCATCGCAATTTTCACTGATTTGGACCTTCCGGCCGTTCTATGGCCCTGGGATCGACTCAGTGTCTAACAGAAATGAATATCAGGGATATCTCCGGGAGGGTAAAGGCGGCTGGTATGTATGGCTGACAACCTTACCACTTTCATGTGCCGATTGTCGTGAAATCCTGGTAAGCTCATCTCCTGGAGCCCTAAGAGTCTGTCCAGGCCTGTTATGTGATAGCTTTACCTACAGTAAGAAAGGCTACAGTCCTAGTAACAGGTAAATCAGTCCCGTTACAGGCCTGGAGTGGCCCAGAGGGTTCCAGGAAGTTAAGGTTCTCAGATTTCACGACAACGGCACAGGATGGTGGTAAGGTTGTCAGCCTTACGCACCGGCCGCCTTAACCCCCAGGAAATGCTCCTGGTACTCATTTCTGTTAGAGGCTGAGTCGACTCCAGGGCCATAGTGCGATAGAAAGGATTTTATGTCAATGAAAGATTCCAATGACACCAGCTGGGATCGAACCAACGGCCTTCCGATTTGTAGCACGGCACCTTAACCACTGTGCCACCGCGACAGTCCTGGTAACAGATGTAAAATAAGCCACGTTCTCAGAAGGTGTTGACAAAAACAACCTAACCTCGTATAACATATCTCTGCTTGAGAAGACCATAGGTCGTCTGATATTCAACAAAACTCCCACATTTCATAAAACCTAAATGTTCATTGCCGTGTTCTTGAACTTATTTCGAGGAAAAAATCTAGCCCAAAGTCTTGCTTCTTACTTCTTTGAGATCCACTTTAATATTAGCCTCTCCTCTTCACCAAAACCCAAGATGAATTCCTCCTGCTTAATATTCGTGCCATATGACCAGCACGTTTGTTCCTCTTTGATACGAACGCCATTATAACATAAGGCAATTTTATTGAAACTAAGATGTCTAATTCATCCGGCCACCCAGATGCCTTTTCATCCTTGAAAGATCACAGTGGACTTCGCAAATTTCGCGTTTATCACAGCGGTCTGAATGGGGAATCCTTTCATCTGGGGTAAGACATTGTGTCAATAATTAAGCGGCTCCAGACGTTTCTAAACATACTAACTCCTTCGAAACATCGGAAGCCGCATAATCATTGAAGCAGTATCGAATACCAGGTGAAAGGACCCTGCAGGTTAATTTTAATACAAAGCGATTTAAATTTCTTATAATAGTGTCATAATCTGTGAAGCAGTATTTATACCTTCGGAATTGTTAAGACATCCTGTAATTTGTTTTGTTACACAATGAAATATGATCCAGACATACGTTTTTCAATTTAGGACACAGGTCTGTTTAACGTTGAAGGGTGGGCCAGAAATGAACTATGTGATGGGAACAAGTCAGGTTGAAAATATTATATGATATGTTGACCACACAGACCTAATAAAAATAAAAAAAAGATAAAGCTCGCACTAGAACAGGCAACGAAGGCCCGGACGGGGAGTAGAGCTATAGCTCTACTATTTCTTTGACCTCGGCGCGGCGATGGCAGTGGATGGTCAACGCCATACCCCGGGCGCTTTACCCTCGAGATAGAAAACCGCTACCCATTTTATAGGAGGCTGGGTGGGCCCCAGCGCAGGGCTGGACGGGTGCGGAAAATCTCGCCTCCACCACGGTTCGATCTTCGGACCGTCCAGCCCGTAGCGAATTGCTATACCGACGGAGATATCGCGGCCTACATTTAATAAAAATGCAAGTTCTGTAAATGTCAAATGACAATACAATGATATGGTTCATAATAGCAAATATATTACACTTAAGTCTTTACTCTTTTTGGGGACTATGAGAAAGTGACTGAAATAATATTAAATTCTATTTATCTCTACGTAATCATTCTACCGGGTAAAGTAGGTCTTTTATGAATAAAACTGTGATAAGAAATGATCCGGATAGTACGGAAGAGGTCTTTTTCTATCTCGCTACAAGTACGTACACTTTATCTGTATGCCCGAAAATTATGTATGGATCAGATAAAGTTGCTGAATATTGTTCTCTTGGAGGATGTGATATTGTGTAGTTTGGTAAACAGAAACTTGTCTCCACTTTCAAGATAGAAATACGGCCATTCTGTCCTGAAGACTGAGGCAGCAGATTGTTCCGAAATGTATTTATGCACCAAACTACACGGCGACCCAGTCCACAAAGCCGTAAGTCTCTAATGATTCTCCGTGAAAACTTCCAATATTTAATCATTCCTTCTGATAATAAAAAATATTTGGCAAACTGTCACCACTGAATAGAGAGTAACTGAAAAGCAGCCCACCACAGGAAGTTACAAGACTTGTTTAAATGTAATTACATCGTGGTCTTTAGGGCTGGGTGAAACAGGTGGGCCAGATGCCTAGCACACGCTTCGCTGTTACGTTCACAAACATGCAGCCCACTCAACTTCTCAGCATTCGGTCATACCTCGAGGAATTCCTGTGGATTGAAGTCCGGAGACCGTGATGGCCATTCCACCATTTGTTATGTCCCAAACCTACTTTCGCGAAAGCGTGTTCTAGCCAGTGCCAGACAGCCAGTGCGGTATGAGCAAAGTGCCATCTTACAGTGACAGCTGGGTATGAAGCATCAGTTCACTTACCAGAATGTTTAGATATACGCTGGCTACTGTGTCTGGAGGAAAGGACCGATAAGAAGTATTTACCTGCTCTCAATACAACACCCCTCGCCAATGGCAGATACGAAGCATCGTCACTTATCCACTTGTATTCAGAGTATTCAGTTCAGATATCTGGTTTCACGTACAAGTGATTATCAACGGCGAACACGAGATGCACATTTCCTGTGGGTGTGGCTGAAGTGACGTCATCTTCATAACACGTTGCTATATTCCAATATTCCATGTCCAAAGAGAAAATAAGTTTATAATTTTGTATTTAGTGAAGGAAAACGCAAATTAGTGTATCTGACCTTGCCAGGAACCGGATGCTGCCACTATATTTAATGCTTAATGAAGAGTGTTTCCCAGGGCAGTCCTTCTGCAACAATGATGAGGAGACACCGATAAAGACAGGAGTGAAGTTCTGGATAAGAAGCAGTAAGCACGGAAGTTTAAGATCTGCGGACGCATTTCTCTGATACTGACTGCAGAGCGAAAGGAAAGAAGATCATTGATTTGTAAGATTTCTCATACTTTCCACTTTAAAAGGTACATTAAATTATGCAAACCACATGATTGCTGCATGTACCACCAGGTTTAACATTCAGAAATTCTAAAAAGAGGCTGCACTTACGTATTTTGCATGCATCTCAAAACAAACAGCGAATTTTCGCTGTTTGTTTTTGATAACCGAGACGGAGTGTGTTTACCGCGCGGTACTACCTGAATCTTTAAATACAATTCAAGCCAATCTTAGTCTTTAAGCCATCCTGGGAAACATGGAAGCCATTCCATGTTCAATATCCGCGCTTCATTATGTGCTGAGTATATCAAACCTGACCGTAGGGTCTGTTAGATGCCGATAGGTCTTATCAGAGGTTCGGATTCCCCTACGTTCGAACTGCCCATTGAGCCTTGATCTTCTCAGCGATGTATGAATATCTCGTGTTAACACCATATGAAAGTTTGACCAACACAAAACAAACACCTTCTGTTTGTGTACTCACCACCAAAGTAGGCTAACATGGCAGTAAGTGCTACGGACAGAAGGATGAGCGCAATGCTGCAACATTTCCAGGAGCATCGATGTTGGCAACGCTTGTCGATGTGGAACCGTGAAGGCGAATACGGCGAGTACGGAGACGGTGTGGGCCGTAGCGGGAATACAGGCATCGCTATGGGGTTGGCGGGTGCCACGGACAGCTGCGGTGGTGACGCCATCAGTTGCGGGGCCAGCCTGAAACAACAGTGCTTTGTTATAACAAGCTGACACGTTCCTTGTATTCACACTCAAGTAACATGGCGGTGTGTGTTCAGATCGTCGCCTTCTTAGTTGCAACACCCTGTATTTATTTTATTTATTTATGCTTATTTTACCATTATGCCAGTACAAGTAGGGTGGCTGGTACACCAAATGGGAAAGACTTGGAAGATAGCGTCGTGGCCTAAAATTCAGGCCTGATCACGACATTTGCACAGAACTGCTCAGTAAACCACAACAACCTGTCACTACAGCCGCCGCTCCGACCGAATTTCGATCCAGACTTCTTCCGAAAGCAAATGTGAAATACTAACGTTTCGCATCTCTGTTCAGACTAAAGCCTTCTCCTTACCGATACCTGATAGAATCGAAAATGGATAACAATATTTCGGAGAAACCTCCAGCCTCAGTGCTTTATCCCTTCCCCATCAAATATCTATATAACTGTACCGCCCATTTTTCACAATTCGGCACTGAAATGGAGGTAACTTGTCAGTCCGCAACGTCGACATCCGCCCACAAGAGCATGCAGGGTCAAAACTCGGAAGACAACATTCTATCAGTTCTAATGGTATACTGCCTGTATTTATTAGGTGCATTCAGCAGAAGAATATACAGAACACATTCTCATGTCACCGTTCTTCAGAATACAAGTAATGTTGACAGTATTCATTTGGTTAAAGTGAGAGATTATTTGTATCCAAGTGAATACAAGTTCAGTAATGCGGAGTCTTTCTCATTTCTAAGTATTTATAGGAAAGCTCAAACATATTGTTACATAAACTGATCTTTTCGAGTCGTCCTATAACAATTACAACAAACTGCTCAATAATATTTAATAGAATAATGCAAGAAACTGTTTAATCAAAACTGTTTTATCTATTCTCGAATCATTTCATCGCTACAGGCGGACGGACTGACAGACTGGGCGATTATATGAGGCACTCCGCAGCGATGGGTAGGTAAACCCCTTAAAAATATTTTTGAATAATCCAAAAAAGTAACTGATATGCCGAACTTGTGAGCAAAGCGCGCATGCTCAAACCGAGCCTAAATCATAGCGCAGGCAGATATAATTTCATAACACGACAGCCGTATAAAAACTGCAGTTTATGGTGGGTTAAAATTTCCGCTAGAAATGAATAAAAACTATTGATTGATTCAATATATCACTGTGTGTGTCGGTAAGCCAGCCAGTCTGAAAATCGCAAAATCCAACAAACCCCTTCACGAGATACAGTAAAAGGGGCATTAACACTGACGGCTCAAAAGCGGGCGCACTGGATGTATAAAAACAAGAACATGAACCACAGAATTTACATTTCGAGCCGCCTTCCTTAATTTAATTTGCAAGAACACAAACAAATAAGCTACGTACCAAAATCTAAACGCCTGTAATTGAGCGTAGCAAAGGTATTACCAAACACAAACTATCAAGTGCTATGTATATACTGTTTGTTATTATGCACGAACCACTGGACTGATTCCGTATCCGGATGGTTATTTTAAACCTTGAAGGATGGACAGAGTATGAAACAAAGTATCGAAGTTCAGTACTTGGGATTTGAGTCTAACGGAAGTTTACGCCTTGTTTTCTGGTAAAACTGAACAAGGTTTAGGGGGATTTTATTGACCTCATATTTAGGGTCAAGCAGTGCACTGCATTTCCACTGCTCGATATAGAACAAAAGGTAATTACTGAACACATCACTCTGTAACATCCCAGAAGGTTAAAATTTTCAAAAATGTCTAGCTTGGAGAAACTAAATCAGTTACTTTAGGAAGTGTAGCAACGTCATATTGCGGACAGTACGAAAGCGAACAGAACTTACTTAATTACTTACTTATTCCCTGGAGCAGAGTTCTTCTTAAGAAGTTAACAGGTTTTGAGCTAGACATGAAATTCCCCGCATTTTATGGAACCCGAAGGTTCATTACTGCTGTCACAAGGGCCCGCCACCTGTCCCTATCCTGAACCAGCTCGATCCAGTCCATACCCTCACATTCCACTTCCTGAAGATCCATCTTAATATTATACTCCCATTTACGCTTGGGATTCCCAAGTGCTCTCTTTCCTTTAGGTTTCCCCACCAAACCTCTGCATATGCCTCTCCTCTCACCCATACGCGCTACATGCCCCACCCATCTCTTTCTTATCAATTTTATCACCCGAAATATATTGGGTGAAGAGTACAAATCATTAAGCTCCTCCTTATGTACTTTTCTCCACTCCCCTGTTACCTCGTCCCTCTTAGGCCCAAATATTCTCCTCAACACCCTATTCTCATACACCCTCAGCCTACCTTCCTCCTTCAATGTGAGCGACCAAGTTTCACACTCATGCAAAACAACAGGCAAAATTATATTTCTAACAGAACTTACTGCATCTCCGATTTAACATACTCCAATTTTCTTTAAGGACGTAACGTGAAATTCTACAACTTCAATTTCCTACATACATAAGGCCAACAGAAGGCAGTGCGGCCTTCTGAGGTAAAGAAGGGTGAATAACTGTACACTGTCAAAACATATATTACTGTATTTACGATTATTTTATTTAAGAAAGGAAAACCTTATCGGCGAAGGGATATTTACGTATAAAAGAATCCCTCCTACGGTAACACATAAGGACCTATTGTAAACGCGAAGATCTGTATGAAAACAGAACACAGAAACTACTGCGAAGAGGAAAATGATTCTCCTTACTTACTTTACAAGGCTGAAAATTAAACTACACTGTACTTAAAATTGCAGTTATTGCTCCACAGAAAACCGGCTGGATCGCTATTCCAAACACAAACGTGTTAAGATTGTTTAGAGAAACAATGTTCCTTTAAAGCGCTAGTTACATAATAAAAAAAACATAAGTACTGTGTGTTGGAAAAGTGCAGATGTTTTTAATGTTAGAGTAATTCGAAAATGTATTCAGACATCTCAATAGACTTTATTGGGGTAAGAAGTAAAACAACAATGTAAGGGTAGACCTGACAGCATACAACTTAGTGGTGACAAATGTACATAACTAGTTACTTCAATTATTACCTTCTTATTCTTTTTTGGTCTAAAGCTCTATCATTTAGGCCCTCTGTTCCAACTCTGAACAACTTCCGAAACTGCAGGTCATTCTTAAACGTCGGGTCAGACCATCACATTCCTTATCCCCATACAGCAACAAACAAATACTAGAAAATTCGACACTTCAACAGCGACCGATCCATAGACATGCCTCTTACCGAGGTTCAGTTGTTGTCACCTTCTCTCCCTGTTCGTAACTACTAACCCTCCGTTCCACGCCAACAAAACTTGTAAAGGTAAAGCAATCCCGCTGCAAGCCTGAAGAGGCTCTGAGGGTTCCAGGAGGGTGAGGCTTCGAGATTTCAAGATAATCGGCACATGAAAGTGGTAAGGTTGTCAGCCCTACGTACCGGCTGCCTTTACCCCCCAGGAAATATTCCTGGTAATCATTTCTGTTAGAGGCTGAGTCAACCCAAGGGTCATACTGCGGCCGGAAGGATTATGTAAATGAAAAATTCCAATGATATCATCAGGAATCGAACCCGCGACCTACCGGCATGTAGCGCAGTGACTCAACCAACCGCGCCACCGCTTGCCCCCAGCAAAATGTGTAACGATCGGTTATTTGGACATGTTTCCTCTTACAACTGATTCAACTAATGGCGGTGTTATAAATACCAAGAGAAAGAAACCTCTCTTTTATACACACTGTTACAGCTTGTCTTGACTCTCATGAACGCTTTTTGAGTGAAAGAAGAAAATGGCTACCGTTAATGCAATAGTACAGCTATATAGCATTGGCCACACTTGGCGATAAGGCACGGAAAGGTTATGATCTTAAATATGAGGAAATATGAGGCTTTGCGTAGAGTCCTTGTACAGTATATGGACAGAAAAATATGGGCGTTCATTACTGAAATAAGTATAAAAAACAATATTAAAGGCCGAAATATTGTGGTGCGTGCCTTATGGGAGTAATCATATGACTGGGGAAGCTACCATTTCATTACTATACTTTACGATCAGTTTTATCAACTCCGCAGCCAGGACAGCACAGTTAGTTTAGTGACTAGGCTACGGTCGGACTTCCGAGGATTCGGGGTTTAATTCCCGGAAGGGGAAATTTATTTACATCTTCTCCGAAGCGTTCAGATGGATTGTAGAGTCCACAAAACTTCCCATCAAAAGGTTAACAGAGGTTCTTTCGCCAGAGGAACACCGGTCGTGCTGTGACTCTAACCAGTCACTCCACCTAGGACTGAGGTGAAGAATTAGTGGAGCTATAACTCCACTGCCCGTCTGCCCTCATGGCAAGCACCGGCACAAATTTAATACTACATTTATTGATTCCTGTTACCTCCACCACCGCCACCACCACCACCACCACCACTGACCACAACACCAATAATAACAATGATAATAACAGTAATAACAATAATCTTGAGTTTCAAATGATAGCATAGATAAAAGGAGGAAGAAGAAAATTATATACAGTACAACTCCACTTATCCGGATTAATTGGGGTGGCCAGCCGTCCGGATAATCAGAAAATCTGGATACTTGAATTTTTCTTTGAAAATAGACTACATTGGCAGTTTGAAGTTCGGCTGTTAAAATTTGCAGTATGTACCAACGTCTAAACCTTTCGACCATGCCTCATCTGAAGTTCTGGAAGCAATAACACTGTACTGTACGTGATACGATAACCGGTAATTTCGAGGCAAATTAGTTTTGTAGAATTCTCAACAAATTTATCCGAAGGGCCAAGCCGATTCGGATAATTGGCGATCCGGATTACCAGCGTCTGGATGAGTGGAATTCTACTGTATAGTGAAGGGTTTCATAATCTGTACTGTGCCCAATATGGCTAACGAGACCAAAATTACATAGACGAGACCATTGGGGTATGCAGCTTTTAGTGTGCAAACTAGAGGCAAAGAGTACTTGGGAGACGTACATGTAGTTTCAATATAATATTAAAATGGACCTAAAAGGTCGTGACGATGTGGATTGGATTCAACTGGCCCAGAACAGAATGTAGGGTGCTTGTGCATATTTGGAGATTATAGCTTCTCACGGTGTTGTATACTAAAATTCTGTCTTCCGGGATATGACGCCGTATAGTTTTGTAAGTATGAACTACCACTTAAGGACAAAACGATGATGGAAGCAGCAGGAACCTCCAAAAATTTGGTGCCCAACAAAATACACGACGTCCTATTCCGAAAGAAACCAGTTTATGAAACTTTTATTCGCTGACCCAAATATTATTTGTCATACAGAATTTGCAATAGAACGAAATTATGTAAGAAATATTTCAAGTTAACTACAACAAGGCATACAATGTAGGTCTATCATAATATTGAGGCGCGTTCGTGAAACCATTGTTGCAGTGGAAAAGCAATGAGTATTACACATTCTGATTGTGTGTTTGTAGCCTCAGGTATCCAGTATGCAATGCGCAGGCGCCATATTGTCGTCTGTATTCTGGCCGGTTCTGCAAAAATTTTCCACATTAACTCACAAAAGGCAAAATTTCGAAAACGAGTTATTGAACATAAAATGTGTGTTTTGATTTTCTCTACAAATTTGTCCCAAACATTTCTAATTCTAAGAAGAATCAATCGAGATATGAAAAGAAATGTATATTGATCTTCATGTAAAATACCCATTATGTTTCTTATTATTCTTGTTGTTCTTCGATCAACACTTGAATATAAAATTCGATGAAAATCGGTCCAATGGAAGCCGAGTTGTTTCATGCGGACAGACAGACTTGACGAGGCTAATAGTCTCTTTTCGCAATTTTGCGAACGTGTCTCAAAATGGACTAAGACAAAAAATCTTCCAGAATTTAATTTTTCCTTCAAGAAGTGTATAAAATTATATTAAAATTCGTCAAACGGTTTACAACACGTAACGCGAGTACGGACGGTCCCAAAGAGTACCTACTGATGACGTATGATCAGTAACGCCACTTGCTGCCAAAGAAACAAGCGATGCTGCCCCCTGCTGACAAAAAAAAAAGCGTATTGACATATGAGGGCGATACGCTCTCGGCAAGGGTTCGGATGAATCGTGTTCTCTCGTTAGTGCGCGCTGTCGGAACCTGCTGATTGGCTTCATTTGTCTGTCACCCGACTGAACACTGCTCATGGTCATTACACTCGGTGGAGATAGATGAGTATATTCTTCAGAAAATATTGAAATATTACGGTACACTATTGACCTATAGTAATCTTCGGTGACAACTCTCCACCAACACCTGCAGTAGTCTCCAGTAAATACAAGAGTACCATGATATCTAGAGCAGGGATTTTAAACATTTTTCGCCTGTGTAACCTTTCTCCAGAAATATTCATCAGGACCAAACCCCCGCTTTTGAGTTGGCAAAACAGTCAAAGTAATTTTTTTTTTAATGCAAATGAAATGACAGTAACTTCACTGTAGATTTAAACAGTCAATAGAACAGTACAAAATTTTACACTTTTTCTTATTAATGTGATGGGGGAGGCTGTTTTGATAAATATATCAATTTTAAATTTAGTATAATGGGCAACAGTTCCAATCGGACATCTGCCTCAGGACCCAGATTATTTCTGTATTTAGCTTTTGTCACACTCACTGGTCATGTGAGGGGGAGGTAGTGTTTACATTGACCCTCGTTACGTTATTCTAGTTGCGGCAGCACCGCACACGAACTCTTATTATGCCCCTGTTTCTTTCCGAAGTTTTCTCTTTGAAAATGTGATATACAGTTTTCAGGCGCGTGAGCAGAATTGCGAAAAGTGATTATTAACTTCGTTATGTCTGTCCTTCCGTTTATCTGTCCGTCCGCCTGGAAAAATTCGCCTACCAATAATAGCGGATACTTTACATGAAGACCAATATACATTTTTGATCATATCTTGCTCAGTCCCTCTTATAATTAGAAATGTTTCAGACAAAAGTTGTAGGAAAAGCCAAGACAAAGATTTTAGTTTCAATACCTGTTTTTGTAATTATACCCTATATGAGATAACGTGGAAAAATTTTGTAGAGCCGGGCAAGGCATGGATGACTACATGGTGCATGCGCATTGCGTGTTCGATAACGAAGGCTACAAACACGTGCTTAGAATATGTAATAATAATTTTTTTTCCACTTCAATAATGGTTGCAAGAACGCGCTTCATTGTTACGTTTGTACGTGCATTGCCTGTCCTGTTAAATATTACCTCATATTTATATTTTAACACTGTTGTAGAAGTAAGCTGCCAAGAATAATTACGACGCATACAAAATGCCGAACTTTTCATCAGCTTTTCGCAGAACCCCTGACATGATTTCGCGAAACCAATTTAGAAAAACTCTGTTCTAGACTAATCTGCATCGATGTAACACTATGCTGATGTCCACAACAATTTCCAGTAATATTAAAATATCCTATTTACATAGTTATGTCCAGTAATAAAAGAGTAAACTAATATGTACAAATTAACACTAACGTGTTACGCAACACTTTTATTTATTAATTAATGCTCCGACATGTTTCGGCCTTAACTTCTGACCATCTTCAGGGAGCTCGTAAGTTTTTCTTAGCTTGTTCAGCTTACGCTTCAACTTATATGGTACGAATTCTACATATTATTATTATTATTATTATTATTATTATTATTACTATTAAACGTCACAGTTCTTTAAAATCAGCGTTGTGGTTAAAATACAGATAAAATACAACATAAAATCATTGTAATTTGTTGTTGAGGTAACTGTCGTGTCCAAACACCTGTGTTTCAATCTTTCTACTAGAAACAATGCAACATAGATGTCTGGACACAACAGTTATATCAACAACAAATTAAAATAATTTTATACTGTACTTTATGTGTGGTGACCGCGGTAGCACAGTGGTTAAGGTGTTGTGCTACAAATCGGAAGGTCGCTGGTTCGATCCCAGCTGGTGTCATTGGAATTTTTCGTTGACATAAAATCCTTCCGATCGCACTATGGCCCTGGGGTCGACTCAGCCTCTTTTTACCCCCACGA
>Ga0123357_10004521_pt1 | contig 16354 bp, 13 predicted proteins | sample TergutEmb28metaG_FD_89873 | JGI IMG/M metagenome (GOLD analysis project Ga0123357, IMG submission 89873) | Embiratermes neotenicus P4 segment gut microbial communities from Petit-Saut dam, French Guiana - Emb289 P4 | ecosystem: Host-associated > Arthropoda: Insects > Digestive system > Gut ... | reverse complement strand
CGGTCAGATTGTTGTAAAGCGCATTATGACCAATGGCGATGTTTTGGTGCCCCTCCGTATCAGAGTAAAGTGCGAAAGACCCAATGGCAGTATTGTCGAAACCCGTAGTAATGCCTCGTAGAGCTTCTCGTCCAACTGCCGTATTGTGATCTCCTACCGTTAACGGGTTGGGTAGAGATCCAAAACCGAACGATACATTGGAATTTCCGGGGTATCCCGTACACCCTGCAAAAAAGCTGTTTACTTTGAAAATAATGGGAACATTGTTGGTTGCACTGATAAGATTAGATGTAGTACTTCCAAGGTAAATATTCTTGTAAACATAAGTATCCCCTGAAGAATTAACTTCAAGTTGCGCCGACACACTCGCTAAAAAAGAAGCGAAAACAATAATTGTGATAATTTTTTTCATGACTGATAAATTTAGATAATTAAATGAAAATAAATAAATCTTCACCAAAGGTACAAAGAAAAAAAATGATATTCGCAAATATTTTTACTTAAAATACACAACCATTGTGTTTTTTTAACTTTTATGCGGTAATTCAGTGGGTTCCACTTCTTTTGCTTCGGTTAAAACTTCTATAATTATCAAATTCAATTTCGATATCAGGTTCTGTATAATTATCGCGATGCTCGCAAATAAATTTAAGGTATTTAATATTTAATCCACGCTCCAACCACTGCTGTTCATAAAAAGTTTGAATAGACAGGATTTCATCGGCCAAATGACTGTGATATAAATCATCGGTTTGCACCAAAACAGGTAATTGATTGACTTTCGCCATTTCACCGGTGTAAGTATACATAAAATTACTGTCGGTTTTCAAATGAATAATTCCTTTGTCATTCAAAATTCCATTGTAGAGTTTCATAAAACGGGATGAAGTCATCCGCTTACTCACTTTGCTCATTTGCGGGTCGGGAAATGTAATCCATATTTCAGCAACTTCACCCGGAGCAAAAAAATAGTTGATCAATTCAATGTGTGTACGCAAGAATGCCACATTTTTCACATTATCGGTCAAAGCCTGTTTGGCTCCGGTCCACATTCTGGCTCCTTTTATATCAATTCCTATAAAGTTTTTTTCAGGAAATAAATTTGCTAATCCAACCGTATATTCGCCTTTCCCACAACCCAGTTCCAATACAATCGGATTTTCATTTTTAAAGAACATCCCGTTCCAACAACCTTTCATCTCAAACCCTTTTTCCTTCAAAACAGCAAAAGGATACTGAAATACATGAGGGAAATGAGTCATGTCTTCAAATTTCTGTAACTTATTTTTTCCCATTTTTTATAAACACAGAGACACAGAGGCACAGAGAAATATATCATTTATAAACTCTGTGCCTCTGTGTTTAAATAAATCTCAAATGATGATGCATGGCAGCAGCAGCCCGGCGACCATCGCCCATAGCCAGAATAACCGTTGCTCCTCCCCTGACAATATCGCCACCGGCATAAACATCCGGCAAATCGGACTGCATGGTCTCCTGATTAACAATTATCGTTCCCCATTTACTCACCGAAAGTCCTTGAAAAGCGCTTGGAATAAGCGGATTAGGAGAAACTCCCACACTCACGATAACCAAATCTACAGGTATTGTTTCTATAACACCTTCCATCGGGACAGGCTTTCTCCTGCCCGAAGCATCCGGTTCTCCAAGTTCCATTTTTTGTAAACGCATTTGTTTCACGCGCCCTTTTTCGTCGCCAATATATTCAATGGGATTGTGCAGCATAAGGAATTCTACGCCTTCTTCTTTTGCATGTTTAACTTCTTCAATGCGGGCAGGCATTTCTTCTTCCGAGCGGCGATAGACAATCATTGCCCGTTCCGCACCAAGACGGCGTGCAGTGCGCACAGAATCCATAGCCGTATTTCCTCCACCGATAATGGCAACATGTTGCCCTCTCAACACAGGAGTATCTGATTCGGGGTTTGCCGCAGCCATCAAATTCACGCGAGTAAGATATTCATTGGAAGATAATACGCCGATCAGGTTTTCTCCCGGAATATTCATGAAGTTGGGCAAACCGGCTCCGGAAGCGATAAAAATACCTTTGAAACCGTCTTCATGTAAATCTTCGTAACTAATCGTCTTCCCTACAATACAATTGGAAATAAATTTTACTCCCATTTTTCCCAAGATTTCAATTTCTACATCCACAATCTCATTGGGCAAGCGAAATTCGGGAATACCATATTTTAAAACGCCTCCAATTTCATGCAAAGCTTCAAATACGGTAACATCGTAACCAAATTTTGCCATATCTCCGGCAAAAGACAATCCGGCAGGACCGGAACCAACCACTGCAATTTTAATTCCATTGGCAGGAGCCACTTGGGGTACCGAAATTTGTCCGCTTTCCCTTTCATAATCGGCGGCAAAACGTTCCAAATGTCCGATGGCGACAGGGTCTTTTTTCATTTTCAAGTGGATACATTGGCTTTCGCACTGTTTTTCCTGTGGACATACGCGACCGCAAACAGCAGGCAACGCCGATGTTTCTTTTAACGTTTTGGCGGCTTCAAGGAATTCTCCTCTTTCAATATTTTTTATAAATCCGGGAATATTTATTTCAACCGGACATCCGGTAATGCAAGTCGGATCAGGGCAATCCAGGCAGCGTTTAGCTTCCAGCAAAGCCTGTTCCTTAGCTAAACCCAGATTTACTTCTTCATAATTGCGGCTGCGAACTTTGGGATCAAGTTCATTCATGCGAACGCGGGGAATATCTGTGCGTTCCTTATTTTTCATCTGTTTACGCAACTCTTCTCTCCACGACTGGTTTCGTTGCTCTTTTAAATATTCTGTTGCCATCGATTTTTCGCTTTATTCTATTCCTTTATATGCGCTTAAACGCATTAACATTTCATCAAAATCTACTTCGTGGGCATCAAATTCCGGGCCGTCTACACAGACAAATTTTGTTTTTCCTCCTACAGTAACACGACAAGCGCCACACATACCCGTACCATCCACCATAATTGTATTAAGAGAGGCAACTGTAGGGACATTGCATTTTTTAGTGAGAAGGGACACAAATTTCATCATGATAGCGGGACCGATAGTTACGCAAAGATCGACTTTTTCACGCAAAATAACTTCTTCGACACCATTCGTGACCAATCCTTTTTTGCCATAAGAACCATCATCCGTCATGATAATTACTTCATCGGAAAGCGCCCTCATTTCTTTTTCCAAAATAATAAGTTCCTTTGTACGGGCGGCCAATACTGTAATTACTTTATTACCGGCCATTTTCATGGCTTCAACAATCGGCAGCATCGGAGCAGTTCCGACACCTCCACAAGCACAAACCACTGTTCCGAAATTCTCAATATGAGTTGCCTTTCCCAATGGACCAACTAAGTCGGTAATGTATTCTCCTTCGTTTAAAGCACAGATCTTTTGAGAAGAATGGCCAATAGCCTGTATAACCAAAGTAATAGTTCCTTTATCTTTATCGGCCGAAGCAATAGTCAAAGGAATACGTTCTCCGTACTTTCCAACTTTCACAATCACAAAATGGCCGGCTTTCCTTGATCTGGCAATCAAAGGAGCCTCAACTTCAAACTTGACTACATTTTCGGAAAGATACTCTTTCTTTACAATTTTATTCATTTATTGCTTTTTTGGATTTAAACACAGAGGCACAGAGACACAGAGGTGTATTAAACTCTGTGTCTTTGTGCCTCTGTGTTTAAATATTTTGAACATAAATAAGGATACAAAATTATACAAAATAAATCAATTATTTATCATCAATAATTCTCAAACGAACTGAATTCCATTACAATTGGCTCCACTTTAACGCTTAACTGTTTTTTCCCTCTTTTCAAATCAAACGAAATAATTTTAGCAGGTTCAAAATCAAAAAGATAAAACAATGCGGCATTTAACTTCTGAGGATTCCCAATCATTTTAATCCCATTTATCTTACGAATCTCATCGCCTGCTTGGATACCGGCCTGTGATGCCGGAGAAACAGGATCGACAGATACAATTTTTTGAAAATCATTCATATCATAATAAATTCCCGTGTAATTGAACTTTTTCTTTAAAGAACGAAAACGAGCCTCTTCAAATGTCTGGGGATATGGATATTGCATCAACATCAGCGGAATGTTAAACTTGATATATTCATCTGCTGCAAATTCACCGGCAGGCGACTCATCCACAGCACATTCCCAAATGATATATGGTTCTTTTTTGGTCGAATATATAGGATTGATAAAGCGGATATTCAGAGCAGGATAATTGTAAACTGCAGAAATACATAAATCGGCGTTTGCTGTAACATAGACCAATCCCCTATTTTCTAACTCTTTCCTAATCAAGTCATTGGTATATTTATCTACTTCCCCTTGAAAAGAAATGGAATCATTTTTATCCAAGAAACGAAATGTCTTATAATACACAAAATCAATTTCCGGACGTTGGTCGACAGTTGTTTTGAAAGGACGGTTAAAAAGCTTTTCCTGAACATTATCCGAACTATATGAGGAAAAGTTAGAAGCCATTTGCTCTTCACTGACAGCATCGAGAAGGTCACAGTGTTTTGAGAAAGTAAGTTCTTTGTTCCTGTAAGCTAAATTACTAACTGTCAGGCTAATAAACTTCTCGTCATGAAGCATTGCAAATATCTCTTCCGAATAATGATTTCTGGTTTCAATACCTCCTATCCGTTCAATAATATCGTTGATTTTCAAACCCGCTTTTTCTGCAGGAGAACCAACATGAACGGACTTTACAACGGGTTTATACATTCCCCAATAATCCCGGTAGCTTATTTCATAATCAAAACCTAATCGACAATCCAAAGCCCTGTTTTGACTATATGAAATAATGCCAAGGCAAAAGAAGAAAAGAAAAAATAATGTCCGTTTCATAAGAATAATAAATTTTTGCAAAAGTAAGCAATTTATGTTCACTGCTCACCATTTACTTGCTCATAAATATCACACAAATCTTCCTTGCTGATTTTTTCAAAATCAACGAGGCGGGGAATAACAAACAGTCCGGCCATTTCAACAGCCGCCGGACTTATCAATAGTTGTTTTTCTCCTTCGGCATAATATTGCGATGGCCGGTGTTGTTTTCTTTCAAAAATACAAATAGTCCAATGATCATGTTCAAACCAAAGTAAAACATTTACGTTGGGTTCTTTACCTTTATTATATTGTAAATCAAAAAAGGCAGATAATTCGTCCGGGTTATTGCCTTCGAATACATGAAAAATCCTTAATCCGTCTTTTATCAATGAATGCCGAACAAACTTAAAACGAGGGAGAAAAGTGTCGGATAAAATTCCGAAACGATTCTTTAACACATTAAAATCATTATATAACGGGAATTCCTGCTTGGGGCCGGCCTGAAAATGTAAGTGCATAGGCGCCGACGCTCCACACTCCGGGCCATTATAAAACACAATAAAATCTGGTAATACTTTCGACAATCTCAACATTACCGGTATATTGCCTGCAATCGACTGCGGAATATGTTTATTATTTGCAATCGTCAAATGCTTGGAAAATACGGGATAAGGATTACATAAAATTGTAAAATCTTTTTCAAAAGGAATTCCTTTCTGCTCTTCCGGAAGATTTTCTTTACACAAAAAACACGCAGCATGAGATTTTTCAAGGCTGGATTTCTTGGCACAAGTAGATCTTATTCTCTCCTGATTGAATTGAATGGCAATATCAAAACCGTCAAAACCGATTTTTCTCGTTTTTGCATGACTTAATGCCTCATAATTATCTCTTGCTAATTTCCAATTTAACAATTGGTCGTTAAATAATTCCAAAATTTGCTGATACATATTTTTTTTCTCGCTTCAATCTCCCAAGTTCTCAACCGGTCTTTATAGGTATTGAATCCGTTCATTTTTTCGATACTTACCGATGCATCGGAATTCCCTTCCCACCTGCGGCAAAGGTACAAAACATCATAAATCCGGCCTATTTGATATTCGCGGGAAATTCTCAAGCCAATAGCATAATCTTCCCCATAACTGGTATCAGGCAAGTTAAATTCCCTGAGTATCGGAGTATAGAATGCTCTCGGAGCGCCTAAACCATTGATACGCAAAGCATTATTTCTTCCATTCTCAACAGTCCATTCTCTATGGTCAATAATACCCGGAGGAATTTCTTCCAACTTGAAATTAACCATTTGATAAGTCCCGACTACCATCGCACATTGTTGCTGATAAAAAGCATCAACAATTGTTTGCAATACCTGAGAATGGGCATACAAATCATCACTATCCAGCTGGACGGCAAACTTCCCGCACGCATGATGGTGTACCGCTAAATTCCAACAACCTCCGATATTTAAATCGGTTGTTGAAGGTATCAAGTGGATAATCCGTTGATTTTTAGTATACTTGGATATGATCTCCGATGTACCATCGGTTGAATGATTATCTACAATTATCAAATTATAGGGAAAAGTCGTTTCCTGTTGCAAAACCGATAAAATGGCATCCTCAATCGTATTCACTCTGTTGCGAACAGGAATAACGACAGAAGCTTCATAATCAAAGTCATCTTTATTGAAAGTTGCTTCCTTGAAACAAGGTTCCAGATAAGCGCCGATATTTTTTAAATGCTGTGTACAGGCAGCTTCCATTTCAACCTGAACTTCTCTATTTTTAGGATCGACGTAAGCAAATTGTTTTTCTTCGGAAGCAATTGTCTCCGTTTTATCAACGGTATACAGATATTCGTTAACATGAATAACCGGATAATTTTCAGCAATTTTCAAGCGCAAATCATACAAGCCGGCGAAACGATAAGCCTGATCCATCGACTTTGACGCTTCTTTCAATACCGATGTTTTCACAAGTAAAACATGACCAAAATCAAAATCATCACGCAAACTTCCCGGTTGATAATCACACAATGGAATGTTGATTTTTTGCTCTTTTTCATAGATGGTGTAATCACTATAAAGCAGTCCGGCTCTTGAATCTTCTGCTATTTGCGCCATTCGTTTCAAAGCCAATGGAGAAAAGGTGATTTCAGAATCTCCAAGCAAAAGCAACGTGTAAGTTTCTTCGTTCGAAAGCTGTTGCGCAATTGCCTTGATATTTTCTGTTGAAACAAGTTTACTTATCCTTATCTTCTCCATTCTTTATGCTATTTGAGAACAAATGTAGATGATAAATCTTAAATTCATTCTATCTTTGCTCCTCAAATTGAAAAATTCATGAACAGCCTGCTCATATTTTTAATTATTGCACTGTATTTCTCAGTATTACTCATCATTTCACACATCATAGGAAAGAGACATTCCAATAATGAAGCATTTTTCATAGGCAACCGGCAATCGCCCTGGTATGTCGTCGCCATCGGCATGATAGGCACATCGATTTCAGGCGTCACATTTGTTTCTGTTCCGGGACAAGTGCGCGCAATCGACATGACATACGTCCAAATGACTTTAGGTTTTTTTTTCGGATATATGTTTATCGCCCATGTTTTATTACCACTTTATTATAAATTAAATCTTACTTCCATTTATACTTATCTGCAAGACAGGATAGGAATAAAAGCCTATAAAACAGGATCTTTCTTTTTCATCTTATCCAAATTATTAGGCGCCGCAGCTCGTTTATATATCGTTATATTGATTATGCAACTGTATATATTCGACCACTGGGGAATTCCATTTTATTTGACTGTTACAATCATTGTTGCTTTGATTTTCCTTTATACATTCCGCAGCGGCATACGGACAATCATTTGGACAGATATGCTTCAAACACTTTTTTTACTGACAGCTTTAGTTCTTATAATCTGGCAAGTAACCGCCAAACTCGACCTTAATTTTTCCCAAACCATTTCAGTTGTCACTTCTAATGAACACTTTCATATCTTTGAATTTGGAGACATCAATCACAGGCAGAATTTTTTCAAACAATTTATAAGCGGGATATTTATTGTGATAGTTATGACAGGATTAGACCAAGAGATGATGCAAAAAAATATTTCCTGTCGAAACCTGAAAGAAGCGCAAAAAAACATCTATAGTTATTCGTGGACATTTGTACCCATCAATTTTCTCTTCCTCTGCTTGGGTATTTTGTTATTGGTTTTTACCAACACTTATCATATAGAGCTGCCTTCGGATCCTGATCAGATTTTGCCGGTACTCGCTGCAAGTGGAATGTTAGGAACCACAGTTATCATATTTTTTATCATCGGACTTATGTCGGCTACATTTCCAAGTGCAGATTCTGCATTAACATCATTAACTACTTCTTTTTGCTTCGACTTTTTAAACATATCCAAACAAACCCCTCAAGCCGCCAAAAAAACACGGCTAAAAACCCATATCGCTTTTTCCGTTCTTTTTATATTCACTATATTGATTTTTAACACAGTTAATAATAAAAGCATCATAGATGTTATTTACATCATGGTTTCCTACTCCTACGGACCTCTACTCGGAATGTATGCTTTTGGCTTATTTACCAAAATAAAGCCAAAAGATTCCTGGATACCTTATATATGTATTCTCTCTCCTATCCTATCATACACATTTGATAGAACAATTTCCATCTGGACGGAATACAAAATAAGCTACGAGTTATTAATACTCAATGGATTAATAACATTTTTGGGAATGTGGTTTTCAAGTAAATTTGTTAAAAATCCCTAAACAAACTACTATGTAATACAAAGTAGTAAAATATTTTTACCTTTGTCCCCAACAAACAAATTTTAATTCTGATTGTTACTAATTCATAATTATTGCGTCATATATTTAAAATAAAAGCACAGTCAACTTGCAACAAGATGATAAAACTAAAAAACATAAATAAAACTTATTACAACGGAGCTGCTTTGCATGTATTGAAGGGAATAGATTTGGATATATCGCAAGGAGAAATGGTTTCAATCATGGGAGCTTCCGGTTCGGGTAAATCAACCCTTCTTAATATTTTAGGCATCTTAGACACTTATGATACAGGCGAGTATTACCTGAATAATCTGCTGATTCAAAATCTGAGTGAAACCAAAGCGGCAGAACTAAGAAATAAAATGATAGGATTTATTTTTCAATCATTTAATCTTATCAATTTTAAGAATGCGATGGAAAACGTAGCGCTTCCTCTTTATTATCAAGGAATAAGCCGTAAAAAACGAAACAATATTGCATTAGAATATTTAGACAGATTAGGAATAAAAGAATGGGCGGAACACATGCCTAACGAGCTTTCGGGAGGACAAAAGCAACGGGTGGCTATTGCCCGCGCTTTAATCGCTAAACCTCAAATCATCTTAGCCGATGAACCTACGGGCGCTCTCGACAGTAAAACTTCCGAAGAAGTGATACAAATTCTGAGGGAAGTAAATAATGAAGGAATGACCATGATCATCGTTACACACGAAAAAAGTGTAGCTGATGCGACGGATAAAATAATTAGACTAAAAGACGGAGTAATTGAATCGGTATGTTCGACTTAGATAACTGGGCAGAAATATTCAGTACCATTAAAAAGAACAAGATGCGTACTTTTCTCACGGGATTTTCCATATCGTGGGGAATATTCATGTTTTGCCTGCTGCTCGCCTCCGGAAACGGATTGCGAAATGGTATGCTGTCTAACTTCGGCGATCGTTCGGTAAATAGCCTTCAATACTGGGGTCGCAATACATCTATCCCTTACAAAGGATTCTCAGACAAAAGGCCTTTAAAACTTGATGATAAGGATTTGGACTTAATCAGGGAAAAAGTTCCTGAAGCAGATGAAATGTCCGGTTTAATTTTTACTGATGTAAATGCCAGCTATGGCGCCTATAGTATATCTTGTTCCTTCCAAGGGGTCGGCTCCAATTATAGAGCCATTAGCAAATTGAAAATAAAAGACAACCAAGGACGCTTCTTAAATGAGATGGATGTTAAAGAGAACCGAAAAGTAGCCGTTATCAATCAACGCCTAAAAGATGTTTTATTTAAAAATGAGGATGCCGTCGGTAAAATGTTTTTGGCGGGAGGCTTAGGTTTTCACGTCATTGGCGTCTATGAAGAAAACACTTGGGGAGATAACGCCCAAGCCTACATTCCCGTATCCACAGCCCAATTATTATATCGCAATGGCAAAGGCTATGATAATGTTGCTTTTACGTTAAAAGGGCTTTCTACTAAAGAAGAAAACGAAACTTTTGAGAAAAGTTTCCGTGAAAAACTATCCATATTACACATTTACGATCCGAAAGACGACAGAGCCATTGGGATTTGGAATCAATTGCAAAATTACCTCCAGTTTATAGGAATCTTTAACGGTATAAACGCATTTATATGGATAATCGGCATCGGCACACTGATAGCAGGAATAATAGGCGTCAGTAATATTATGCTGATTACCGTCAGAGAACGGACACGGGAATTTGGCATCCGTAAAGCATTGGGAGCCAAACCATCTTCCATACTCGGAAATATTATTATGGAATCGGTTTTTATCACTTCTATATTCGGATACATCGGAATGTTTCTGGGTGTAGGATTAGGTGAATTAGCCAATTCAATGCTACAATCCCCCGGAATGGAAGAAGCTACAAAAATGTTTAATAATCCGACAATCGATATTAAAGTCGCTATCGGAGCCATGTTGATATTTATTTTTTCAGGAGTGCTTGCCGGTTATTTTCCTGCACTGAAAGCAGTAAGAATATCACCGGTAGAAGCCATGCGTACAGAATAAATTATGTTTGATTTAGACAGATTGGAAGAAATTTGGGTAACCATCACCCGGAATAAGGTAAGAAGTTTACTTACCGGATTTGGCGTATTCTGGGGTATATTCATGCTGACCGTCATGATGGGTGCAGGAATGGGACTCGGCAAAGGAATGATGAAAGGAATAAAAGGATTCGCTACCAATTCTTGCGTTATGGGAACCAATCAAACCGGAGAACCTTATAAAGGCTTCAAAAAAGGAAGAACTTGGGATATTCATAATAGCGATTTGGAAATACTGCAACATTCAATTCCCGAATTAGATGTGTTATCGCCTGTTTTGTGGGGAGGCAGATCCGCGAATAATGTAGTGATGGGAGAAAACTCCGGCACATACAATGTTCGTGGCTTACATTCTAACTATCAATTTATTGAAAACCAGTTTATGAAACAAGGCCGCTTTTTTAATCAGATAGACATTATGCAGCATAGAAAAGTCTGCGTAATCGGAACAAAAGTATACGAAGAATTATTTCCGACAAAAACCAATCCTTTAGGAAAATACCTGAGAGTAAACGGCATTTATTATCAAATTATAGGAGTCGCCCAAGGCGTTGAAAATATGAGTCTGGGAGGAAAAACTTCCGAATCAATAGCTATTCCTTTCACTATTATGCAACAGGTTAACAATCAGGGAGATATTGTTCACATGATAGCGGCTACAGCCAAGCAGAACAAATCGGTTAAAGAAATGCAGGAAAAAATGGAAGATCTATTGAAAGCGCATAACAATATAGCGCCAACAGACAAACAAGCTATTTGGGGATTTAATATGCAAGAGGAATTCAACCGGTTTGGATATTTAGCCATTGGAATCGGTATACTCATTTGGATTGTCGGTTCGGGAACATTGATTGCCGGAATTGTCGGAGTCAGTAATATCATGCTGGTAACGGTTAAGGAGCGAACCAAAGAAATCGGGATTCGTCGCGCCCTGGGAGCCAAGCCAAAAACAATCATTGGACAAATTATGGCGGAAAGCCTTGTCTTAACCTCCATTTCCGGATTATTAGGATTAAGTTTAGGCGTATTATGTCTGCATTTGGCCGATGTATATTGGTTACAAAAAGCAGAAAATGTATTTTTGAGCGATCCGATGGTTTCTTTCGGATCAGCTATACTTTCAACGATTATATTGTTAATTTGCGGATTAATTGCAGGAATGTTACCGGCAGCAAGAGCACTAAAGATAAAAGCTATTGATGCTATCAGAGAAGAATAACACCCCTAAATCCCCTGAAGGGGACTTTAGAGAGTGAAAGACCGTAGTTTTTCGGTTTTTTCAGAAACCAAAAGTCCCCTTCAGGGGATTTAGGGGTAAATACATAAAGTCATGAAAAAAATCGGTAAAATTATTTTATTCGTTATCATCGGGTTAATTGTGTTATTAACTTTTAAGTTCCTTTGGGAAAAATCGCAGCCGGAAATTACGGTTTATGAAATCATCTCTCCCCAAAAAGGAACGATTGAAAACAAAACCATCGCAACAGGTAAAGTTGAACCTCGTGATGAAGTTTTAATCAAGCCTCAGATTTCCGGTATTATTTCGGAAGTATGGAAAGAGGCCGGTCAGATGATAAAAGTAGGAGATGTGATTGCTACGGTAAAAGTAATACCTGAAATGGGACAATTGAATGCGGCAGAATCCCGTTTAAGAGTAGCAGAAATCAATTTAGAACAGATTGAAAAAGAATTTGCCCGGCAAACGCAACTTTTCGAGAAAAATATCATCTCAAAAGAAGAATACGATCAATCAAAAGCGGCTTACAACAAAGCTATTGAAGAAAAAAGCAACGCTAAAGAAGCCTTGGATATTGTTAGAGATGGAGTAACTAAGCGATATGCCAATTTAAGCAATACCAGAATAAGGTCTACCATTTCAGGGATGATTCTCGATGTCCCTGTTAAAGTCGGAAATTCGGTAATCCAGGCGAATACTTTCAATGATGGAACAACCATAGCTTCTGTCGCCAACATGAACGACCTGATTTTCAGGGGTAATATAGATGAAACGGAAGTTGGAAAAGTAAAAGAAGGAATGCCGGTTAAACTTACCATCGGCGCCATTACCGGTCAAACGTTTGATGCGACTTTAGAATACATTTCGCCTAAAGGGAAAGAAGACAGCGGCGCTGTTCTTTTTGAAATGAAAGCAGCCGTAAAAGTTCCCGATTCCGTTTATATACGCGCAGGATATAGCGCTAATGCTGAAATAGTGCTGGCTAAAGCAGACAGTGTTATTACTATTCCGGAAAGCTCAGTGGAATTCAGTAATGATTCAGCCTACATTTATGTTGTAAAGACTGAAAAACCGAAGCAAGTTTTCGACAAAAAGTATGTTAAAACCGGATTATCCGATGGGATTAATATCGAAGTAAAAGAAGGTTTGACTCTTAACGATAAAATAAGAGGTAATGCTATTGATCCTAAAGACAAAGACAAAGATAAAGACAAAAAATAACAACGCGGGGTTGTCTCATGAAATCAAACTGTATCGAAACCGAACGAAAAGTGTTCGTTTTCGAACACTTCAAGAATCCTAAACATATTTAATTCTCTAAAAATCATAAGTTTACCTATTTGGCATACACATTGTACATTCAGAAGAAAAGAGAAAAGTAAATTAAAAAAGAAAAGAAAAAATGAAGACAATATCTTTTATAGCATGTAGCTTATTTTGTATTGCGGTATATTCTCAAGATGTAAAAAAATGGACATTGGAAGAATGTATCCAATATGCCATAGATCATAATATTGATATAAAACAAAAAACGCTCCAAAAAGAAAATGCAAGTATTGACTTAAATACGGCTAAAATGAGCCGTTTACCCGATTTGAATGCCAGCGTGGGGCAAACATGGAATGCTGGAGTGAATCAAACTCTTTCCGGAATATATGAGAATCAAACCAATTCAAATGCCAGTTTATCCATCTCAAGCAGCATTCCTCTTTTCACCGGATTTAAAATTCCGAATCAAATAGAACAAAATAAATTACAATTAGAGGCTGCCGTACAAAGCTTGGAAAAAGCCAAAGATGATCTGTCTCTGAATATTGCGTCATCGTTTTTAAATGTACTTTTTAATCAGGAACTTTTAAAAGTAAGCGAAGACCAATTAGCGCTTTCCCAATCGCAAATAGAAAGAACCCAGCTTTTAGTTGACGTCGGGAAAGTTCCACAATCTCAATTATTTGATATAAAAGCGCAAGTAGCGAAAGATGAGCTAAGCGTAGTACAATCTAAAAATAATCTGCAATTATCTTTACTCGATTTGGCACAAAGTCTGGAATTGGAACGGACATCCGATTTCGATGTAGCCATACCGGTATTGGGAGACATTGTAGAAGACAACATAAAAAGCATACTTCCTCCCGAACAAATTTACAACAACGCCGTTAACTTCAAACCTCAGATAAAAGAGCAGGAGCTTTTGGTCAAAAGCGCTCAAAAATCATTGGGAATAGCCCGATCGGGATATTATCCGTCACTTAATCTCAATTTAGGATATGGTAATGCCTATTTGTATGATTACACAAATGAAGGAAAACCTTATACCGCCCCCGACGGTACTATTCGTCCCTGGCATAACGACTCTTTTCGGAACCAATTCAAAAGCAACGGCGGAGAATACATCGGTTTAAGTTTGAATATTCCGATTTTCAACCGGTTTGCAGTAAGAAATCAAGTAAAGAGCGCTCGTTTAAATATTGACAATCAGCAATTAACGTTAGATAATACAAAGAAAACTCTGTTCAAAGAAATTCAAACAGCCTATCTGAATGCTACGGCAGCGCAAGCTAAATACACCTCGTCTGTAAATGCCGTTATAGCTTCGCAAGAGGCATTCAAATACGCTCAAGAAAAATACGAAGTAGGTAAATCATCAGTATTTGAATTCAATGACGCCAGAACCAAATTAATTCAAAGTCTTTCGGAACAAATTCAAGCCAAATACGATTTTATTTTCAGAAGTAAAATTCTTGACTTCTACAACGGATTGCCCATAAAATTGTAAATTTTCACACAGATTTCACAGATTACACAGATTTAATTTTTATTCGTGTAATTTGTGAAATTCGTGGCTAAGTGCTATGTAAAAAATAACTTGGTAACTTATAATGATTAAAAGATTCCTCACTTCGTTCGGAATGACAACAATTGCAGAGACGACCGAGAAGGAAAAGCGGCTACGCCGCCTTTCCTTCCATCTTATCCTAAAGTAAGGCTGTCATTCCGAACGAAGTGAGGAATCTTTTAATCATTATAAATTGTCATCTTATTTTTGCACGTTACTAAATAAAAAATCTGTGTAATCTGTGAAATCTGTGCGAGGTAAAACTTTTTTTCCTAAATTTGCAGCTTCAATAAAGCATAAGGAATTATGATTAATAAAATCAAAAAATTGTCGGCAGAAATTGATTCTTTGAAAGTGCAAACAAAAGAAGAATTAGAAGTTCTACGTATCAAATATTTAAGCAAAAAAGGAGAAATATCTTCTCTAATGAACGATTTCCGTGATGTTGCAGCAGAAGAGAAAAAGGAAATCGGGATGATGCTTAACGAACTTAAAAACAAAGTTCAAGACAAAATCAATGAACTTAAAGAAAGTTTTGAAAGCGCCTCCGGAACAGAAGATCACCCCGACTTAACCCGCACCTCCTACCCTTATCATGTCGGAACTCGTCACCCGTTATCAATCGTAAAAAAAGAAATTTGCGACATATTCGCCCGCTTAGGTTTCTCTATTGCCGAAGGTCCGGAAATAGAAGATGATTGGCACGTGTTTTCCTCATTGAATTTTGCGGAAGATCATCCGGCACGAGACATGCAGGATACATTTTTCGTACAACAAGGCACAGATGTTTTGCTTCGTACTCATACATCATCAGCTCAAATCCGGATAATGGAAAAAACTCAACCTCCTATCCGGATTATTTGTCCCGGACGTGTCTATCGCAACGAAGCCATTTCGTATCGTGCACACTGTTTTTTCCATCAGATAGAAGCGTTATATGTAGACAAAAATGTTTCATTTGCCGACTTACGACAAGTTTTGATATTTGTAGCCAAAGAATTATTTGGATCAGAAACCAAAATACGTTTACGTCCGTCTTATTTCCCCTTTACAGAACCCAGCGCAGAAATGGATATCAGTTGCAATCTTTGCGGAGGAAAAGGTTGTCCGTTCTGTAAACACACCGGTTGGGTTGAAATTTTAGGATGTGGCATGGTCGATCCGAACGTATTTGAAAATTGCGGAATCGACAGTAAAATATATTCCGGATATGCTCTTGGAATGGGTATCGAACGCATTACTAACTTGAAATATCAGGTAAAAGACTTGCGGATGTTTTCGGAAAATGATGTTAGATTTTTGAAGCAATTTGAAGCAGCGTATTAAAATATAGCACACAGATTTCACGGATTTCACAGATTTTTTATTTAATAACGTGCAAAAAATAAGATGACAATTTATAATGATTAAAAGATTCCTCACTTCGTTCGGAATGACAACAATAACAGAGACGACCGAGAGGGAAAGGCGGCTACGCCGCCTTTCCCTCCATCTTATCCTAAAGTAAGGCTGTCATT
>Ga0123357_10004520_pt1 | contig 16355 bp, 8 predicted proteins | sample TergutEmb28metaG_FD_89873 | JGI IMG/M metagenome (GOLD analysis project Ga0123357, IMG submission 89873) | Embiratermes neotenicus P4 segment gut microbial communities from Petit-Saut dam, French Guiana - Emb289 P4 | ecosystem: Host-associated > Arthropoda: Insects > Digestive system > Gut ... | reverse complement strand
TTCATATTTTATCAAGGTTTAATGTGAACGAAATGGGATCCCATTGAGTAATATTTTTACTGTACCTTAATTGTTGTTCTTAGTTGGCCTGAAGATGGTCGGTCACGGCCGAAACATGTAGCCAAGTATTACGTAATCGTAATTATTGCATCTTGTTTGATGTATGTTGTGTATTGACGGTGCATAATATATTATACAAATTTGATAACAATTTCAGAGTAACTTTCCAACAAATATTCTGTATTTTCTGTTCGTATCTTGCGCTTTATATGTCCTGTCTACACAGTTATTTCCTCCCGCACACCTTCTTGTCCTAACACTTGTAGAGGCTCATACTAAGAAATTTACTTAGATAACTTTTAGCCTATGAGGAAACATGGGCATTTGGTTGCATCAAGTTGGCCTGTCTGTAATCGCAAGTTCTTCTGTACTTTACCCTAAATTCACACATACCAGTGGTGTAACATCTTCTCTTCTAACAGACGGCCCAAGACCGCCCGCACAGCCTGCAAACAAGCGACTGTTTTTGATTAAAGGATAGTCAGAGACAGAACTGAATAATGAAGAGCATAAATATTTGTACTCTTGAGTTTATATACCGAAGCTTGTTTGGGAATTGTTGGATCTTGGAAAATCTCCTGCCTTTGAAGTTCGCCTGTCTCTTGTCCGTGACAAGCTCTATGATGAAACTGTTTCTCTTCATCTCACTTAAGTTTAATAAGCGCGCGCTCGGACTCACACATGCACAAAACCTGTAGCTCTATATACCCATTATTTAAAAGCAAATTCTATGTTCTACTTCAGGTAATTTCAACGTAATCGCATGTCAAGTAACCTATTGAAACAAAAAAAAGTGCTGTAAGCTCCATTACCTTGTCTCAGTTATACTTTTTTTGAAATACTGTATTACTAAAGCACAGTTTCTCATTCAATGAAAAAGCAACTTGATACAAAATTTATTTTCAATATATTTCGTCAAACACCGCTACATGTTTCGGGCGTATCTATAGCCCACCATCAGGAGGTACACCGTATGGATGCAACAATTAGCATATATTGTTCTTTTTAGATGACTGTCTCTTGTCCTGGCCGGATTGGGCCCAGCCAGGACAACAGACATTCATCTAAAAAGAACAATAAGTACCAATTGTTGCATCCATACTGTGTACCTCCTGATGATGGGCTATAGATACGCCCGAAACATGTAGCAGTGTTTGACGAAATATACTAAAGATAAATTGTGCATCAAGTTGGTTTTTCTTTGAATGAATATGTCGAGATGCACGTTCAACAAAACATAAAATTCACAGTTTCTCAGTAGCTGAATATTGTGATTAACCCCAAAGCACACGGCTTGCTCTGTAATATTTCTCCAGTTAGAAATTATTACTCCTAGTAGAGCCAAATCTTGCTTACTGTCAGCCACCTGGAAGCATTGAATTTTGAAACAAATACCTTACTTCTGTCTTTAAGGAGGAAGTTTTTCCTTCGGCGCCAAAATTATATTAAATGGGTTGAATAAACCCCGAATAAAACTTGACACGTTAAATGTAAAGATTAAAAAAACTAATGTAAACCTAACTTATGAATATTTAACACACTTAATGATAATTTAAAAACTATTTTTAAAGCACATTTTTCGAAGGAGTGTAACATTTATTAAAAACTGTAATGCTCTGGAGATACCACTTTTTCTTTTATGTTTTGTTGAATTTCATGTTTTGTTGACCGTGTATACCTGTACAGTCTTTTTCATTGAAGTATAAAAACACATGAAAAATTGTTACAGCTGTACTTAGTCAAACAAGAGCTAGTCAGGTCCGAGCACATCTCATGACACCTGGATTAGGTTTCAAGTTCTTACAGTGAGAGGCGCTGACGAAGATTAAGATCTTCTGGGATCCGACGCCGTGCTGATAGGTAAACATTCACCGAAAATATTCTTCTTCGAGTTATTCTTGAATACAAAATCCTTCGCACCGTCGGCAAAGTTCTACCAGTCGGCATGGCATCATACCCTTAAGACTTAAGTTCGAACGAAGCCTATTTTCCTATTCCACAAATTTCTTGTCCCACGCATCCACTGGTTGTAGTTCTGTCTTATTCCATTTTTGTGACTTCTCCGTACTTATGCAGAGTTTCTGCACGTCCTATACTATGTATGTGCCAGATGTAACCCCAAATTTTCGCATTGCCACTAGTTGTTTTGCAATGTAACACACAAGAACGTATATTAAATTTACTCATTTCTCATATTATGAACGTAGCCACAGCTATTACAAAGTATTCCAGTAAACTAGATTGGAGTTTGTATACCTGTCTAACACAACTATATGGTGGTATAGATATGTATAATTTATTACATAAAGAACTATACCCCTGAACTCCCCACTGTATACAACCCACACAAGTCGAGTGTAGCTGCTTACCAATTTTTCTCATTTATCAACCTGAAGATGTCCAATGAAAAGGGCCGAAACTTGTGGTTTTTCTTTATGTAATAAATTATACATATCTATACCACCATATAGTTGTGTTAGACAGGTATACAAACTCCAATCTAGTTTATTATAAACACAACGGGGATGACGAACCTTATGATTATTCCAGTAAATTTTGCATTTTATTCGAATCAGTTCAGTGGCTTTGTCGATGGTCCATAACGTTTTGAGTGCTATTGTTTAAATCTTGCTAAATATTGTGGTTCTGACAAAGGACGTAACTATATAGACCTTCCAGGCAAGGAACGCCTACGTCTGCCTGTAAAATACGTAATGACACCGGCCAATCTAAACGAATCGTATATTATGTACCTTTAGTACAATGAAGCTTCTGTGAATCTGTCTTTGACACTCACATATTATCAGCGAATGCAGAGAAGAGCTTGAAATATTGACAGACGTTTTGGATGCTTATGGGAAGTTCCGTGCCAAATAATCAAAATATTTTCAAAGGATCGGGGCGTATCCCGTTATGTAAATTACCATAAGTGCCATGCTTACAGGGTTGCAGGAGAAACAGCTACGCTTCGAGTACAATACAGGAAAAATATATTAGAGTTTAGAGCTCCGATAAACGACATCAGTGCTCGATTTGCTCTACGAAGAAAGAAAGGACAAAGAAAAGACAGAATGGAGAAGCGAGTGGCAATAATAAACGAAAATGATTGAAATCAATCGACAAAACCGATAGCAATATCTCGACCACGAAATAACACTTGGCGAAAATAACCGACAGTAAAGAGCTACTTTTTACAATGTTTGTAGATTTATACTAAAACATTAACTATTACACGTCTGCACAACTATTTTTATTATACAAGGCTTTTCTTTCGCGAGACCTTAGATGCGGTTGAGGTGTAAGGGACTTTGATGTGAGCATATTTAGGGATGACGCCTTGTTTGAGACATTACTTACTTACTTACTTACTTACTTACTTACTCCATGCAGCAGAGTCCTTCTTGAGAAGCTAACTGGTTTGCAGCTAGTCAAGAAATTCCCCGCATTTCACGAAACCCGAAGGTTCATTACCGCACTCACAAGCGTCCGCCACCTGTCTCTATCCTGAGCCAACCCAATCCAGTCCATATACCAACATCCCACCTCCTGGACATCCATCCTAATATTATCCTCCATCTACGCCTAGGTCTCCCCAGTGGTCTCCTTCCCTCCGGTTTCCCCATCAAGATCCTATACACCCCCCCCTCTCCTCACCCATACGCGCCACATGCTATTTGAGATATTGACGATTAAAATAAATCTTTGCACAGAATTTCTGGACTTTGGCTCTTAGGTTCTTATATAAGTAGATGCATTTAACTTGACTAGCTACGAACTAGATGGAGGGCATCACGATGTGTTAGGAATATACTAAAACATTAATTCTTGTATGTCAGTACAACTATTTTTATTATACAAGGCCTTGTATAATAAAAATAGTTGTGCTGACGTATATTAATTAATGCTTTAGTATATTCCTAGCACATCGTGATGCCTTCCATCAAGTTCGTAGTTTTGTTATAAGTGGTAGTTGTAATCAAAATATTATTCGATGCAAGTTCGGACGAGGACTCGGTACGTGGCTAATTGTTAAATAAATAAGAGCTAAGACGTGTTGACTTTCGGTAAGAATCTCTGGGAAGACTATAAATTTATCATGCCTAAGGTCATCAGATGAGTAACAACCTTTCCTCTGTCCGAGTGAGGAATGCGTAATTTAAATTATAAAAGGAAACATGGACAGCGGGACAGCGATATGATGTTCGGAAAAGACAAAGGAGCCAGTACAGTGTAAATTTCGTGGGAATCGGTGAATGGTCGAGGTGATCGAATTGCGGAGTAAGAGTATGTGTACATATTCGCCTGGAAACTGTCTTGGGAAAGAAGAAAGTATCCTGAGTTCAGTGAGAAAAGCCGTCATTAACTTGTAAGTTCCAAACAATGACTATAGAACAAACAAGAATAATGGCTACTGAAGACTCCAGTAAGAAGGGGGTTACGTAAAGAGAAGAAGAGGTAGAAAAACAGACACTGAGACAGTGAGAAAGAAAGGGGGAGGGAGTTTAAACAGGAAGATAAAAAAATCTCATTTCGAAGTTCAAACTCAATCTGTCACAACTTCTCACACCATTTCTCTGCTTCTTCCAGAAATCGCTTCCCGCTCTAAACCCCAAATTCTTTTAGCAGTGTCTTAATTTTGACTCTTTTAATGTCTTTTTCGATTGGTGGGATTATATATTTTCTACAGTTACTGCATAATGAGTTGAAAAGAATGTGAAAAGAAGTTGCTTTTGCCCAATTTTGCTATCTCGGCATTTTCTTACAGTGGCTCAGGAAAACCATGAAAATCCCAAATCAAGGTATACCGTTTGTGGGACAAAGTCCGAAAGTGGAACCTGCCGAATACGAAGAAGGATTTCTCACCAACCGACAGCGACTACGATAACTCTGTAACGCCAGTTAAATAACGCCCAATGAATCAAATAGATAAAATTATCTCGGGCGACCAGCAACGTCAGCTCGCACGCAAAAGTCCAATGATTCGGAAACCCTATCGGTTTCCATCATCACGGAATGACAGAGAATGATGTGGTGATAACTAACATACGTCATCGTTATCTAATCACGTAAGATGGTATGGCCAAGTGGAAGTACGTCGTAGCAAAATTCGCTCACAGTTGCCAAGTCTGGGACGTCGAGGCACTGATGAACAGATCGATAAACTGTTCAACTCCTTCGCTATTACCTCTCCAATTCTTGGAATGTATACGTTTCGTATAAGATTTATTCCAGCTTATTGCACTTGTACACGTCAAAATAAAACGATAAAGGTTATACCTTCATGTTTCAGCTGATACGCGCAGCCATCATGAAAGAGTACACACAAAGATCTCTGTTTTACCCAAATTGCTGACGCACTCTGAAGTTTAGTTCTGCCCGAGAGATGTTCACAGACACCCCTCCAATCTTGACTCGTAGTTCCGTTGCTTAACAACCTTGTGGACATTTCCGGCCTTTTTTGGGTGTTGATGTTCTCTTACTGTCTTAACCTTTCGGATAGGGCCAGTAAGTGGCTGCCAGGTACAAAATCGTATCAACCCCCTGTCCTTATTAACCCTTAAAATAAGAAGCCTAAAAAAGACCCAGTAGGTACCGCGCAGTAAACAATTTTCATCCCGTTGTAAGAACCAATCAGCTTATCGGGAGCAATTAAAAAAATGCGAAAAACAATTATTAGCTTCGTCATGTTTGCCTGTCCGCCCGTCCGTCTATCTGTCGGCATGGAAACCCTATCAAATATCAAGTTTCACGAAACTTGATATTTGGGTATTTTTCGAAAATCTGTCGAGAAAATACAAGTTTCATTACAATCGGATAAGACTAACAAGTACGTTCATGAAGACCAATATACAGTTTTGATCATATTTCGTTCATTTCTTCATAAAATGAGAAATGTTTCAGACAAAATGTGTAGAGAAAATCAAAATACACTTTTAGGTTAAATAACTTTTTTTCCGAAACCATGCCTTTGTGAGATAATGTGGAAATATATTGTAGAGCTGGACAAGCCACAGATAACAATATGGCGCATGCGCATTGCACGCTGGATACCTAAGTCTAACAACACACTCTCAGATTATTTAATAGTTATAGCTTCTCCACTGCAACAATGGTTGCACGAACGCGCCTCAATGTTACGTTTTACGTACACTGCCTGCATTGTTGAATTTTAATAATTTTGCGCATCAAGTAACCAGTAAACTTTAAAGGATTAAAATTATTTGGGTTCAGTCGCCTTTAGATATCTTGTCTCTCTAGAATACAAATATGTACTATGGTTGTATTTAGTACGGTATATTTGTACTTGTGCATTCTACGAAGATGTACGGAGGGAGTGGGGATGTAGCTGCACTCATTCCTTACGTCAGCACCAGAGTTAAATAATCAGCCTCAAGCCCCCGGCGGTGTAGCTACGTGAAAGAGCCGCCGGTACTCATTAAATACGAAATTGGGTGAGAATCAGTGCCAGTCTGGGCCCCTTAGAGACGAGATGTGTGTATTCCCATTGTCGACAATCGAACAAGAATTCTTCGGCTGTCTAGCTTGTGGTCTAGCTGCAGCGATAGTACTATCAAATGTTTTACATTCATGGGTCGGTGCATCGTGAATCAAATTGAATAATTGCCCAAAAAGATGCGACTGTATTCAGTTTATTACATAACTGTAGACAGCTCTACATGTTTCGGGTGTTGATACCTACCATCAGGAGTTCGTACAACTGTAATTACAGCTTTTGGCACTGGTCAACCGGGTCTACTAACATCCGCTCTTGTTGTTGGGTTGGAACTATCTCCAACTCAACAACGAGAGCGGATGATAATAGTCCCGGTTGACCAGTGCCAGAAGCTGTAATTACAGTTGTACGAGCTCCTGATGATGGGTGTCAACACCCGAAACATGTAGAGCTGTCTACAGATATGTAATAAACTGAATACAGTCGCATCTTTTTGGGCAATTATTCAATTTACTATCAAGTGTATTTTATGTTTGCTTCCTATATCGTGTTCCACAATCACGAAGTTTTCTGTTTGCCGGAACTTTATGTGACCCTCGTAACACTTGCATCTAACCAGTAGGTTCGGGCATTCAGCCCACCATACATGTTACCACATTCTCAGAGTGTACGTTAGATACTTGGCACGTTCTATTCTGAGTTATTTTTATTATTACTCCTCTTAGCCTGTTCATGTTTGGTCTTAATGTGACTCTCGGCCAGAAATCTGCTGATCACCTCGGATACGAACAGCACGTACGGTATTGTGACCACTTCGGTGACCCCTCTTGTCGGTTTGCTTAATTTTATCTTCGGTTTCTATTTCTGATTCAGGGAATGTACTGTGGTATAACTGTTTTGTTGAAAAGTTCTCTTTAAGCAATGTATTTCTTTCTTTAAGTTGTCCGAATCGCAAGTAGTTCTAGTTCGGTCCGGACATTTTATTTCGATAAAACCGCAGTTTTTTGTTATGGGTCGTGCTCTGACCTGGCTGAGAAATAAGATTGAATATAAGTGGGTTTCTCTATACCTTGTGGTCCAAGTTTTCACTAGACTTCTTACTTAAGTACCAGCATGTCAGGAAAGGAAAGTGAATTTTTTTCCTCAACGTCTCTCGTAACTATAATGTTCTGGCAGACGATATTCACGAATGTAAATTACCTCCGTAATTCCTCATTCCAGTGCGGCCCACTACAAATATTATATGCGTATCTGAGTCAAAAAATTTGATGGTGTGAAGCAGCTTCTTGTGCTATCCGTTCGAAACTTTATTCGCCCCAAAGAATTATTTAAATTTTATTCTCCGCGATAACTTCAAACTTACCTAAGAAATTACTTATTTTTAAAGTGTTGCAGTCCAATAAAAATGATGTGAAGACTCCAAATTTGTTTGGTAAATTTATCCACATTTTAAATGAACAGTTTCTAAGGGTGTCAAAAAATAAAGTATAAGTCGGTCTTCAGAGAAACAAGATTCAGTATTCCAGACGTTACAGTTTTCATGAAATACAAAATCTTAACAACGGACCGGGTAGCTCAGCCGGTATAGCGACTGAGCTACGGGCTGAATGGTCTGGGATCGAATCCCGGTGAGGAAGAGATTTTCCGCCCGTCGAGACCGGCCCTGGGGCCCACCCAGCCTCTTGTAAAATGGGTAACGGGTCCTTCCCGGGGGTAGAGGCGGCCGGGGCGTGGGGCTTTCCCCCCATCTCATCCAAGTGCCGAAGGTCCTAGAAAAGAGTAGAGCTATATCTCTACTCACCCAAAGAGACTGCGTGGGCTATAAAAAGGGTGAAAACCTACCTAAAATCTTAACAAGAACCAATAGGACATCTTGACACAAAAGGGCTCTCTTTATTTGTTTACGAGCTCTGATAGACATACAGGCCCCCATATTAATAAATATGAAGTTTTCGGAATACTAAGCAACAGTTAACGTTATATTTCTGGCGGACCAGAGGGATGCCACAAAAGGCCTGAAGAAAGGTGACGTGAGCACTGGCCTATATTCGAGAGAGGAACTACCCAAATACAAACAGAAGTAATAGCATGACAGTACATACAGCAGTACACTGTATTTCATGTTGTTATATATATTTGACGTTCAGGTGACCGTACATCGTGATAAATTATTATAATAAAACCAACTAGGTGCACCCATTTCTCATATTTATTTTTGGAATAAAACTCTACATCATGACGGAACTGCAGTTCTGTCCTGATCCTGCTCGCAAGCTGTCAGCAAACCTGTATAACATATACCATTGCTGTGTGTACAGCGAAAAACTCTTGATGATGGACAGAGGAACTGTCCGAAACATGTAGAGTTTCATTCCAAAAATACATTTGAGAAATTACTGAAGCTAGTTGGTTTGATTATAAGAATGTTATATATATATATATATATATATATATATATATTCACAAGCCTCTTTTAATTATTCGTGGATGTAAATTTATCTTTACTTATTTACAAAATTTATAGATTATGCTTTACTACCGACAGTTTCATTACAAAAACTTAAGCATACGAATCTAAACAATTCTTTTAATTAGGAAAGGATAACATTTTGCCAGCTGTATGGAGTAACATAAATGTTTTAGAAGTAAATTATCATCAAATAAAAGACGGGCAGAAACGGCACACAATGAAATAAGAAACACACTTTATATTCCAGAAATACTTACGACAAAATCCCTATTTGTTCATATACTCAATGTGCACCAAACAGAAATGTAGAAAAGTTGCAGTATTATTAATAGGAATGAATAATTTACGGCTCCTCCAGCGGCTGTGATCGTCAGAACTAAAGCCCTACTGGTTGGGCGGATGTACCGGTATTTCAGCACGTTCCGTACTTTTCTGTCGTGTGTTTGCAGAGGCCTTGCGAGATGCTAATCACGCGTCCAAAAGCGCTCTTAAGTTTTTTAATTTCGGAGGTCGATTCTGAACAGACAGAGAAGAGAGGAGACGATCACGTCCGTACACGCTAAAGAAAGACATTTTATGTTAACTTACTTTATTCGCTGCCAGGACAAAAATATTTCAGAAACCTGATAAAAGATGTCTCTATCTCCCCTTGGCAAACCTTGACGCTTAAGAGAAGCGGTCGATTTCCTTTTGTGGCCTGCATTCAGTTCAGAAGCCTGCCTTCCAGAATGGAAAGAGCCTTCAGTTTCTTTGTGCGTATGTGTGTGTGTGTGTGTGTGTGTATATATATATACACACATCTATATTTGTATATTTGTATGTATGTATGTATGTATGTATGTATGTATGTATGTATGTATGTATGTATGTATGTATGTATGTATGTCTGTCTGTCTGTATTTATTTATGTATGTATACACGTATGTATATGTATGTATGTGTTTATGAAAAAACGTATGTGTTTAGGTGTGTGTGTGTGTGTGTGTGTATGTGAGTGTGTGTGAGTGACTATCCGAAGATCGACCTAAGAATATAAATAGAAATCAAACGACTTTATTGCGCAGAAAGAAACATTCTTCAGAATAAAATAAACGGATTATGTAAGACGTCCACTCGCTGTAGTAATACTGTCTGTAGAGTAGAAGAGGAGAAGACGTAATTTTAAATATATATGATTGACAAAGTGTTTATTCAGGATTAATGAACGATGGATTTAAGAAGTACGTTGGAGAGCAGGCAAGCAACTTCCGCCGGAATCTTCTTTCATTTGACCAGGGTCTTCTGGTCATTCTGGTGATCCGTTCCTTTCTCTTTAAGGGGGATGATATGAAATGGATTAAGACTTGTGAAAAAGTAACAAGAAATTTAAGTACAGGAAATATTAAAGATAATTATATGAACTTATTTAAGGTAAGGAATAAAATAAGAAATTAATCGAACTAAAATGAAGTGAGACTACTAAACTAAGAAGCCTGAAATTTTAAGCAAAGTTTGTTTCGTATTCTCAGTTAAACTTCCGCATACCGTGTTCATTTAGAGATATAATTTCATACATCTTTTCTCCGACCTGAGGATCCACTTATGACAGAAGATTTTTGAACTGCCCTTCATACAGAATAGCCTCCTGGCATTGGAATGTTTTTCCGAGAAGAATCATTAGAATAAGACTTGAAACATGCTGAATGAGCCTTTTACTCCCCTCTTTGATGAAAATGTCGTTCATAAAGCCGACATCCCATTCGGTCTAAGCGCTGCTGATTGCAATAAAAGTTCCTAACTGTCTGGCATGTTTAACGGTCGGTGGCAAGTTTTCATTTTTTGAGTCCATGTTCGAATTCAGCGACAAATCTGTCTACTCCCCCAGAACACTTTTACACTGATCTGATATTTCAGGATCATAGCACGTGACTTTCATTAAAAAACAACCTGGAGGATTTTCTGGTGCGGATGATCAGGGCTTAAACAGGTCACGAGAGATCTTTAAACCAGTACAATTTTACGTCTAATAACATTCTTTTCCAAACTGGGAGATGTATTCTGGTCATAATTAAATGTATAAGATCTAACTGTGTTATACGTAATTTGGCAATAAAATGCCAGATCAAATTTGAAACACGTAGTTTAGCATAAAGTACCATTCCATAGCCGTAACGAAGATTCATTAGAAAATATTTTTTCCAATGTACCAAAACACATTTAAGTCGCTTCAATAGGTTGTGCCCTCAGACTATTTTATTTACATGAAACACTCATATTGAAAGAATTCGAAAGCCACTGCAGGGAAGCACCTATTCGCAGTAGAATAATGAGACATGATTTGTAGCTTAGTAAATAATGGTGTCACACAGCACCACTTTCATGAATGTCCACTCGCTCTCGTAAAATTGATTTCCAAATTACAATGGCGTGGAATATTGTCAGTCGCTTTTCAGTGATTACTGTGTTGTCAAATCATTTGCTGGACAGTGGCTTATGTCTCAGTATGAATGTTTGGTAAGGTTTTCAATTCGACACTGCATCAGTCCACGATGTTACCTCCATACATTTATTTTCTGTGCTGGAGGATGGGTTTAAGAGGCGAAAAACTTTTAATTCAAATCTGAAGCATTCCTCGAAATTCACAAAGAACTTAATAATATTGAAATACGTGAGAAACCATAAGCGAATTGCAGGATATATCTAAGTGGCATTGCGAGGAAATACGAATTACGTTAGTATGTAAAGGAGGAGAAGATAATTCCAGTTAAAATTAATAAAGCATCAATGTCGAAAGGTAAAAATGAGAGATATTAGGATGACGTCATTATCGTACCAATTGCGGTAAATCTGGAGAAAGTAAAAGCCATTTCACACACACTGTTAAAACATCATTTGCAGGAAATAATTATCGTATAGGTCGACCACTCTTACTGAAATTGCTGATTATCCATTGCGCATTGCAAAGGAGTTAAAATCCCATTGTTTGTTGTGTAGTCAGCGCTGAATATAATTCTCGCATATAAACAAGTCGAAAGGCAAAATGACAAAACAAATTCCTGCCAAAAATTATTTCAATTTCTGCAGTGACAGACTAAAACTGAAAGCTATAATATCGATAGCACGACCAGCTATTTGAAATATTAAAATTTCAGACTTTTACAGCGGTGAAGGTTCTAGTGGTTTGGATTTAGCATACCGTGGATCTGCTCAGTTTGAATCAGTTTGAAGGGCATTACCTCCGTTTTCAAGGCAGAATTCTTTCCCACTTGTATACAACCAGCCACTTTTCCAATCTGGCTTGCTTCAATGTTGAAGAAGGTGCTGGCATGGTCCTCTGAAAAGGAAGAACCCACCTACCGAACCTTAAATTTTTACCTAGTTAAGAGTGCTAAAACCTCCAGGTCTGAATACAGCTTGAAATGCAAGACAGAAACTTCAAGCAGAGCTTTAGAAGGTGAAGACAGAAGAGTTCTAGGGTTGATGTGATATGGCGGGGTTATATTAAATCTTATAAGACTACAATGAATCTAAATTGTGTAGAAAATTTCATTTAAAAATTCACACAGAACAGAATCGTTCTCCACTACGAAGGCAAGTTGGTTAATGATGTTACTGAAGGGAAAATTTAGAATTTGTTAAATGTTCCATCACATTGGGCCAAAAATTAATATTGGGTATGTCGTTTGCTTAAGACTTCCTTATTTTTTTCTCAGTGAGGCGTGGCTACTCTTTATCAGTTTAATGAGGGGTAGAGTTGTGCAGATGCCACATTCACTTATACATTGTACGTAATCAGAAGTACAACTGAGATGTATTGAAGGAAAACACATACAGCAGCGTTACACATAATTACCAGTAGGCTTTAAGATTTTAATCAAGGCTAGAAATATTCCAATATTTATACGGCAAAGGACAAGATACCAAGTGAGTCGAATTTTGATGTGCTGTAAAATATGTACAAGAGAGAGATAACGTTTGGAACTGTAGACTGATTGCTCTGCTATGGAGCTTGTCAAAAATGTGTCCATATGCTGAAGAAGCAAAATTACACACACTGCTCAAAAATAATTTAAGACAGCAAAATATGGATTGGTAGTGGAGAAGTTGAACGAATCCTTTGTTATTCTGCCACGAGTTATAGATCAAAGAAAGAAGCTTAAATTTCACGAATTTTAAACCGCCATATGATAGGATCTACAAAAAAATTTAAAGGAGACTTGCGTCTTACTATATACTTACTCACTTAGACTTTGGAGCAGAGTCAAGAAAGTCGATGCATTTTATGGAACCCAAAGGTTCATTGCCGCATTTACAAGTGCCCGACACCTCTCCCTGTCCTAAGCCAGATCCATCCAGTCCACGCACCGCATCCCACTTATTGAAGACACATTTCAATATTATCCTCCCATCTACGCCTGGTCTTCCAAGTGGTCTCCTTCCCTCGGTTTCCCCCACCAAAGCCCTGTATACACCTCTCCTCTGTCCCATGTGTGCTACATGCCCCGCCCATCTTATTCTCCTTTATTTGATCTCCCGAAAAATATTTGGTGAGGAGTACAGACCATTAAGCTCCGCAGTATGTAGTTTTCACCACTGACCTGTTACCTCGTCGCTCTTAGGCCCAAACATTCTCCGCAGCACCCTATCCTCAAGCACCCTCAGCCTACGTTCATCCCTAAATGTGAGCGACCAAATTTCGCACCCATATAAAACAGGAGGAAAAGGTAGATTTCTGTTTATCTTAATCTTTGTTATTTTGCATAACACAGCGGAAGACAAAGATTCTGCACCGACTGATAGCAATTATTCCCTGACTTCAATCTGCACTTTCTTTTCGAATACAATTTTAATTTTTGCATCATAACATCTATTTTAAATTAATTAATGCTATGAAACGTTTACGGAATAACACCGAAATAACAGAATAGATGAATTAGTTTATAGTCTAAAAAACGCACGTGAGATAATACTATTTCGTAGTTGCTTCCATTAACATTATTTGTGTAGTGTAATTACAAAGAAAGGTAGGAAGATCCAACTTCACGAAGTAAAAGCTGATAACCAGATGAATGTGAATTCAAGGACAGACTAGAGCCAGTATCATGCAGTCTTTTTAGATTTGGTTCAGTGTGACAGAACTGTGTCCTTTGCAAAGGCATGTATATGGCAATAAAAAGCAAGGCGTTTTAAGGTCAAGAATGGTCGTAAGTAATCGTATTACCATCTATGGCAAACCCGATCTGAATAATAAAATCAATAATCTTATGGAACTAAACTGAAGGATAAAAAGAAGTAAATCAAATAATATATTCAAATAAAATTAAGCAAGATAAGGTACCAGCCATCATTTTCGATTGGTAGGAAATGTTTGTGTAGACAAAAAGAAGTAGTAGTAGTAGTAGTAGTAGAAGAAAAAGAAGAAGAAGAAGAAGAAGAAGAACCAGCAGATGGCAAAAGATTTTCTTCACAACAAACTCCTCAGACCACGTGGAACACCTCAAAGAGAGAACATTTGTTATCCAACTAATGTACAATATATAATTTGTAGATACAATTAAAATGATAAAATATTTAAAATTGTTCCAACATGTTTCGGATCACAGAGGATCCATCACCAGCTACAGTGCTTGTCTAAAAATTACACGAATGGTTCTATCGCGTCCGTTGACATGGACAAGGTCCATGTCAACAGACACGATAGAACGATTCATGTAATTTTTAGACAAGCACTGTAGCTGGTGATGGATCCTCTGTGATCCGAAACATGTTGGATCTCTTTTAAATATTTTATAATTTTAATTGTATTTACAAATTATAAATTGTGCATTAGTTGGATAATAAAGTGTTTAAGTGTGCAAACATGAAGAGAGAACATTTACTTCGTGCAATTATTACGAAGCATTTGGGAAAAACCAGCAAAGTAAAGGACACTGGAAAAGACAGATTGCAATGAAGAAATCAGTCGAAAAAATAATATACGAGACTTTCAAATAGAAAGTTTTATTACAGGCTCAGAAATAGAGGAGAAATTGAAAAACGATAGAGGAAATGTTCTAACCTGCTTTGCATCTCAAAAAGAGTCCGAGAGAGACCTTATCGTCGGTGAAGAAAAAAGAGTCGACACAAAAATAATTTGTAAGATTTACAAAGCTGTGAAAAGCTGCGACATATTTGACATCCCTTTTGACTGTGTACTTTTCGAAATATTGGAATCCGAAGGAAAACAGGGGCAATATTATTCAATATTTACGGGACCCATTTATGAGGAGATGCAGAAACAGCATACATATCATATTCTCACTTAAGAATGACAAACACTACTTGAATTGAAAGAAATATGAGATTTTAATAAGAGTTGAATGCTAAACAAGCAGAGTGCTTATGGAAGTTGTGATCAATACTTACAGGAATTTATAGTCAGTTCTCAAACTTACAAAACTACATGTCATTCAACAGATATGGTTAGGTCAATTTTTTTTATCTTAAGGTGTTTTATTGAGATGAACGATGTGCATCTCTTTTAGATAAATGTCCTTGTTTAAATTGTCCTTGTCAAATAAAGGCCAATTACTGTATACTATTCTCAGAAATATTTAGGATTTTTTCCATCCACTTGCGTATGTTATAGGATATCTTTTGCAATAATGCTGCAGCAAAATCAGTTGTCCAGGTAAAGGACTGCAGCAACTATGTGCAACATTTACTTTACTATTTCTATAATAAAACCAACAAGATGCACAAATGTATCAAGTTTATTTTATTTTGGAATGATACTCTACATGTTTCGGAAGGTCTTTCCGTCCATCATCAGGCATTCAAGACTGTACATACAGCAACAGGCATTTGTCAAACAGATACTGCTGTCTGCTTTCTAGCGGGTATCCGCTAGAAAGTGGTGGTGGTGGTGGTGGTGGTGGTGATGATGATGATGACAGCACAGCATAACGTCACGTGATATTACACGGATCTCTAGAGGGAAACTGTAATCTTATACGCTGCATTGGTGTAAGACCTACACGTAGTTACTCTGTTTGAGAGATAATGATAATATTCAGCCGCGACGCATTATTCTTTGAAAGATGCACACTGACATTTGAAATTAATACATTGATAATTTCGCTCCTTCCTTTGTTATGAAAGGCTTTTCAAGACAAGAAGGGGGATAGAACGGACAAATAAAAAGATAGGAAAAGAATACGGGAAATGCAAAGAAAGGAGATAAAAATAAGAAAAAATTAAAGAAGTTGGTACGGTCGGACGACTGGATGACATAGAGTGATTAGCAAGCATAAACTAATACAGTCTCGCCAGCTTGTCGTCGTAATATGTGTTCACTTTGTGGTACAATGTTCCCCCCCCCCCCCCCACCCCCCCCCACCCCCCCTCGGTTCT